>ERZ779894.3360-NODE-3360-length-12492-cov-3.737316_pt1 | contig 12492 bp, 13 predicted proteins | sample MGYA00511587_ERZ779894 | MGnify/ENA primary metagenome ERZ779894 (study PRJEB29588, sample SAMEA2160490) | human gut metagenome | biome: human gut; feature: human-associated habitat; material: faeces | place: Denmark | collected 2008/2010 ... | reverse complement strand
TCAACGCCTTTATTTATAATCTGTTCCATTATATCTTCAAGTTCGCCCTTTGAACCACCTATAAAAACTGAATTTGGCTTAGGTAAATCTGCTACAATGTCCTTACCTTGTCCCAAAAACTGTCTTACATTTTTAAGTTCAAAGTGTTCAACATTTTTAGCTGTCAACTCATAGGCATCTTCGTTACACTCTACAGAATAAACCATACCCTTTGGAGCAAGTCTGCCACACTCTACTGTTACCGAACCTGTTCCTGAGCCTATGTCATATACAATGTCAGAATTTCTAAGCTGTAACTTACTTAAAATAACAGACCTTACCTCGCTCTTTGTCATTGGTATTTCTCCTCTAAAGAACATATCGTCACTAAGACCAAATTCCGTAGAAATACCATAGTTTTCATTACACATATAAAGAACTGTAATGGGGTCAAATTCTCTTGATACGAAATCTTTTACATAGCCGGCTGTAATCTTTTCTCTAGGATAAGACAACTTTTCTCCGGCACATATTTTGACTGTACCTAATCCATTTTCTGTAAGGGTTTGACATATTTGCTTTACATTACCCCCAGTAAGTACAAAAATCCCCTCATTTTCGGCAACTTCCCTTACTATATCTACATTTCTTCCATGAGCTGAAACTACTCTACAGCCCGCCCATGGCACACCTATTCTTGAGGCAAGGTAGGCTACAGAGGATATGCCCTGTATTACCTTTACTTTGTAGCCATCAAGCAAGTCCAAAAGCACTGTCGCACCACTGAAAAGACACACATCACCTGAAAAAATTATTCCATAGTGCTGATAGTCTGTTGTGTCGATAAATTCCTTTATCTTCTCTGCCTTATATTCATAATAAATATCTTTTCTACCTTTATTTACAGCATCTACAAGACGATTAGCACCTATAAGCACCTGACAATCTTCAACAGCCTCTACAGCCTCTACTGTCATATTTTTAGGATTTCCCATACCTACGCCTATAATATGTATTGTCTTTTTAGTGTACTCCTCTTTTACCATTTCCCAAACTTCAGAAGCACTATATCCATCTTCCTCCGGTCTAGGAATTACAATAAGTACACAGTTGGCATCTTTGCAGGCTCTCTGCTTTTCATCAAATCCACCAGCTTTGCCTGATTCCTTTGTTATAAGATATTTAATATTATATTTCTTTATTTCTTCTACATTTCTTTCGTATGAAAAAGGGCCTTCTTCGGCAATAATGTGGTCTTTTGCATAACCCATATTTATTGCCCAATTTATGTTGTTGGCATCAGGCAATATTCGAGCATACACTCTTTCCTTAAAGTTGTATATTCCCGTATATGCCGGCAAGTCCTTACTGCCTGTAGTCAAAAGCACATTACCTCGGCTACGGTTTACAAGTTTAACAACCTTTAAAGGGTCTTCTGCTATAAAACCTTTCTTAATATCAGCCCTTTCTCTGAGAAGTCTGATATATCTTGCATTAGCCAAAGCACAGGCCTTTGTAATATTTTCTGTAACCTCTGTTGCATAAGGATGAGTAGCATCTACAACCATATCCGGCGAAAGTGTGCCTATAATATCTGCCATTTCCATACTTGTTAATCTACCAGTATGTACAACTAACTTACCGTCTTTAGGCAATACTTCCTTGCCTTGCTCTGTAGCAACAAAAACATGTACAACAACATTATTCAGTTGTTCTAAACATTTTTGGCACAACTCTCTACCTTCCGTAGTGCCACCAAATACAATAAGTCTATCCATTTTTATAACCCCTTGGTGTTACCATTTTTCCATTTATGTTTTTAGTCTGAGAATTACCTACAAAGACTGTAGTAAACATATTTACAGATGTATTTCTAATGTCTTTAAGAGTAGTCACAACTGCTCTTTCTCCCTCTCTGCCTATGTTTTCCACATAACCACAAACGGTATTTTCATTTTTATATTTAAGCATTATATCGCAAGCCTTTTGAAGATAATCAGCTCTTTTTTTACTAGAGGGATTATAGAGAACAACAACCATATCTCCCATTGATGCACCCTCTATTCGTCTTTCTATTAAATCAAAAGGTGTAAGCAAATCACTCATACTGATTACAGCAAAATCGTGGCTTAAAGGAGCACCTAAAACAGCTCCACCACTAAGGGCTGCCGTCACTCCACTTACTATTTTTATTTCTACATTTGCATTTTCACTAAGCTCATAAATAAGACTTGCCATTCCATAAACTCCGGCATCTCCACTGGAAATAACAGCTACTTCCTTGCCACTTTCAGCCTGTTCAATAGCATACTTGCATCTGTCAATTTCCTGCTTCATAGGAGTTGTATAGTATTCCTTATGAGGGAAATGGTCTTTTATTAAGTCAACATAGACACCATATCCTACAATAAGGCTACAGCTTTCAAGAGTATCAAAAGCCTCTTTTGTCATATTTTCAATACTTCCTGAGCCCAAACCTACTACATATAGCATAATTTTTCTCCTAAAATTCACTAATTGTAATTACAACATTCTTTTCTACATCAATGGATAAAACCATTTTCTTATTTTTCTCTCCAGAGTAATAGAGTGATGAATTTTCCTTTAAATCATTAAATCCTCTTTGCTCCAAAGTCTTCACATAATTTTTAAGCATAGTATCTGTTACCTTGCTCTTGTCATAGGTATAATTTACTATTTTTGTATCACCTGAGTTTGTTATGTTGCCAGAACCACTTAAATGCTTTAAATTATACATTTTGCCAAAATCAGGTACAGGAGAAAAACCCTTATAGCTGTCGTCTGTTACCTTTATTGTCTTTGACTCAGAGTTCCAATCCACCTTTAAGCCCATATTTTCGCTAACAAACCTTAAAGGTATCATTGTTGCTCCATTTATAATCTTTGGAGCAACTGTAAGGGGAACTATTTTGTTATCTACATAGGCTGTCTTTGAACCTATAACCATTTTTACTATTGATGCACCAAGAGAGGCTACAACTGTTTCAGACTCTTTGTCCCAATCTACAGTAGCACCCAACTTTTCCAAAAGTCCTCTAACTGGTACAAGTGTTGCTCCATTTTCCACAACAGGTGGCTGTGAAAAATTAACTTTACTATTATTTACATAAACAGCTATTCCTGAAGCAAAAGTGTTTACGCACATTATTCCTGTAAGACATATAACGGATAATATTTTTTTCATAGCTAAAATACCTCCTATAAAAACTCACAATTTACGATAAATTTCATTATATCACTATTAATTTTCATTTTCAACACCCACAGCTATAGTGACACCATTACAGCTTTGCTTTTTCACTATTAGCTTTCCTCCACCAGCTACCACTGCTCTTTCGCAAACGCAGTCAGTACCTACTGTTCGGAAGACAAAATCCGAATGAGAAAATTCTCCCTTTTGACTATTTAGTGTTTTTTTGTCAAATATTTCTAGTTTCACATTGTATTTTTTTGATAACTCAACTATGGCTTTTTCATTCTTTTTAATATCAATAGTTCCTATCTTCAAAATAGCCTTTTCTGAAAGACTATTTTCCTCAAACACTGTTCTTAAAAAACTCTCTACATTTTCTACTGGAGTATCTTTCTTACAGCCTATGCCTACTACAAGAGATTTTTTATAAAGTTTTAGTGTATTTTCAAAGGGTTCTATTGTTTTATAGGTTACATATACACCTATTTTTTCAACTGTTTGAACAAAGTCCTTAGGTATTTCATTATTGAAATCACTTTTAAAGGCTACTTTTTCTCCATTTAAGAGCTGTGCCGAAACCTCTTTAGCCATTTTCATACTATCTATTTCAAGGCTATTTTCCTTAGCATAGTTATCAATAGCTATAATACCATTTACATCTGTAGCTGTAGTTATAACAGCCTGTCCACCCAATATTTCTGCCACATTTTCAGCAAGTTCATTAGCTCCACCTAAGTGACCAGACAAAAGTGAAATAGCAAACTTGCCATCTTCATCACACACTACAACTGCAAAATCTTCTTTTTTATTTTTCACAAAAGGCTTTACAAATATTGATTTCATATTTATAATTTTTATATTGAATGATTGGAGGCGGTATATTGAAAAGGGAATGTCCTGTATGTAACAATCCATTGCCTGAAGAAGCGCATTTTTGTTTACACTGCTTTCATGATTTTAACGAAACACAAGAGGATGATTCAAGCGCTAAACTTCCCCTGTCAGAAAAAATAAAGCAAAACAAAAAAGCCTTGCTTTTAATTTTGGCAATTTTCATTTTACTTAGCGCTCTTGCAACTGCCTGCGGTATCTACTATTCTTGGCAGGACAACCAAGCTGACGCGGACACACAAGCAGTTACCACGCAAAAGCACGCGGTTTCCACCGTTACGGAGGAGGACGGTTCCGTTGTTACTACATATAATGACGGGAGTATCGAAACCGTAAAAACTGACGGAACCGTAATTACTGAAGAAGCTGACGGTACTGTAGTTACCGAAAAGACCGACGGCACTGTTATAACTGAGAAGACGGACGGTACGGTAATTACCAAAGAACCGGACGGGACGACCGTTACGGAAAAGCCGGACGGAACGGTTATAACAGAAAAACCGGACGGCACGACCGAGGTAACGCAAAAGCCGACCGAAACCACAAGTGAAAACGATACGACCGAGCCGCCGGCTACAGAACCGTCTACCGAAGCCCCGCCAAGCGATTACTCAGATATACCGATAAATAGTAATGATTTTACATTTGAATACAGAAACGGCTCGCTTGTAATCACAAAATATAACGGTAACAATAAGATCGTACGAGTGCCCAATTCTTATAACGGCGATTATGTAACTTATATTGATGGACTGACTTTTCAAAATGTGGATGAAGTTGAGAAGATCATTTTTGAAATGGCGCCAAACGATACGAAGCTTGGCTTTGGCTCCAATGCAATTTGGCTTTGCAACAATTTAAAAAGCGTTGTTTTTATACGCCCTGAAAGTAACAGTGCTAAATTAACAATAGGCGGATTTGCCGGTAATTGTTCATCATTAACAGATATCCAAATATATAATTGCGATGATTACAGAGTCTATGATTACGGCCTATATTGTTATGATGATCAAGAGAACGGATACGCGCTTCAATATTTTTGTGAAGGGGCAAAGGTCTCCGAATGGATTATGCCCGACTGGTGTGTCACCTTAGATAATGCCGCTTTTATATATAATACCAATATAAAAAGAGTCTATATCCATTCTAAGAAAGGTCTTACACTTTCGAAATACACTTCTAATTATATGGATGCAGTTTATATCAATGATGGTAATAAATATCTCTTTGATGACAACGGTGTAGCGGTATACAACGAAAACATGAAAGAACTCCAATTTTTCTCATCTACTGCTAATATAAAAGAATATACAATAAAAAGCGGGTATTGCTTTAATCCGGGAAGAGGAATAATGCTAAACAACGAGATAAATCCGAATCTCGAAGTGCTACGCATACCAAAAGGCGCTGATTTTATAGACAGTCAAATAAAAAAATATTTTACTTCTAATAAATCAAAATTGAAAACGATTTACATTGAAGATGGACATCCCAAGATAGATTTTATTAAAGAAAATTTTAAAGGCAAAATAATTATATATTAACGGAGTACTTATGAGAAAAAGCACAGATGATTTATTTGAAGAACTCGGCAAAAAATGCGAAATAACGGATTACATAAACAATAATTCGTCCTCATTTGTCTTTCACAGCATTCATGATTTTTGGGAGCAGGCTTGTAAAAAATCAGGACTTTCAAAAACAAATATTATCAACAAAGCGGACTTTAACTATTGTTATTTTTATGATGTGATCAATGGAAGGAAGATCCCATCCAAAGACAAGATCATCCGGCTTGCATTAACGATGCATATGAGTCTTGACGATTGTCAACAGGCTTTACGTCTTTCAGACAAACCCCTGCTCTATCCGAGAGTTAAGAGAGACAGCATTATCATTTATGCTTTAAATAATGATTTGAGTTTTTATGCGTGCAATGAGCTTCTTAGCAAATTTGATGAGGAAATATTAAAATGAACAGTGATAATGATTTAAAAAAGTATATAGAAAGTCAATTGGAGTCAGAATATACGAAAATAATTACTGTAAAAGACACAGAAAAAAGTAAAGTTTACGTTTATAAACATAATGCCAGCTACCATAAAATCATTGTACGGTATTCACAAAACAGAAACGATGATGTTTTCAGAGAGCTCAGAAAAATACGCAACGCAAATATCGTTAAAATCTACGAGGTCTGCGCTGAAGACAAATATATTATCGCTCTTGAGGAATATATTGACGGGCAAAATCTCTCTGAAATAATTGATAAGGGAAACCTGAATAAGAAGTCGGCATATAAATATGCTGCACAGCTCTGTGACGCCTTAAATGTTATACACAGAATCGGCATTATCCACAGAGATATTAAACCGGAGAATATTTTAATAACAAAGGATGATAATGCAGTACTAATAGATTTTTCAATAGCAAGAAAAATCAGCATTAAAAACAGCAGTGATACCGATAATTTGGGCACCGTAGGCTATGCCGCGCCGGAACAGTACGGCATCTCTCAGTCTGGAACGGAAACCGACATATACTCTTTAGGCGTTTTGCTGAATATAATGCTTACGGGTAAACATCCGGCAGTGGCATTACCAAAGGGTCCTGTTAAAAGAATAATTAGGAAAGCAACTTCCACACAAATATCTGAAAGGTACAAAAATGTTAATAGAATTAAAAAAGAGCTTAATTTCCTTTCCCTGTTCCATTTATAAATAACTGTATAAGGTTTTAAGATTAGATAACAAGTGTTTCTTCCACAAAAAATAGAAATTTGATTAAATAAAAGCATATAAAAAGAGCCGTTTCTCTTAATTGAGAAACAGCTCTTTTTTCGTTTTAAAAAAGCATTGTGCAAAGTGCTGAAAATAAAAAATTTTCAAAAAAAGTGTTGTTAAATATATGAACTTAGCGTCAAGGAAAGTGGCGGGAGTTTAAATTTTTAAAATTGTTTAGATAAATCGGCTCAAAGTAATATAGTTAACGGCTAAACATATGGAGGGCGTATGTAAATATTTTGTAAACAAAATCGAAATGCCCTCATTTTTTGCTGTTTTCGCGGCTATATAGTGAAGGGGTTTTTAAAAAAGTTCGGCTCAAAAGGCTTAAAAAGTGTGCAAGGGTAAGTGAGGGGGTGAATTTATGAAAAAACAAAAAAGTACTGTGGTATGTGTGAGAACTCCTGCCGTAAAGCAATAAGAGGACTTACAGAAAAAGGCTATGTTGATGTTTCGGAAAGATACATTGATAACACAAGGCAGAGTAATCTTTACACAGTGCTCAAATTATGAACCACACCAGGTTCAGCAAACGGTGACAAACAATTAAAAAGCCCTTCTGACGAGAAAAGAAAAAGAACACAAAAGTAATCAAGGCAAAATTAAAACGCCTTGTGTGGCGTTTGTGGAGGTGAGAACGAACATATGAAAGCAATTACTGAAAGTGATTCTGTGTTGTTGTTACAGTTGTAAACACTCTCCTTTAGGAGAGTCCAAGCATAGCGCATTGGGCGCATCTTTTCGGCTTATTTGCCAAAAAGTGGTTGCCTGAAGGCAAAATAAATTTTGAAAGGAGTGATTGATATTAAGGATAAAGAAACAAAGTCAGAACGCATTAATCTTCACTTGACGCCGACTGCTAAAAGTATAATTGCTGATAAAGCCTCAGCGTTAGGAATGAATATGACTGCGTACATAACCGCCTGTGCTATCGTAAATGATGTATATGTTATCGGTGATAAGGAAACATTTAATGAACTTGTTTATCAAGTAAAGAAGATTGGAAGTAACATAAATCAACTTCGTATGCTGTCACAATTAGGAAGAATTGAATGTGTTGATCTTAAAGAATGTACTTATGAACTTGACAACATACGCAAAGCTCTCAACACAATGATACGAAAGGCAAACAAATGGCAACGATAAATTTCTTGAAACGAAAAGATAGTAAGAACTCAGGTGCTCTTGGAAGTGTGATTGCTTACTGTACTCAACAATACAAAACAGAGATTGAAGATACAGGGGTTCGATTAGTATCAGGTGTTAACTGTATTGCAGAAAGAGCATTCAAAGATTTTATGGATACCAAAAAGCAATTTAACAAGACAGACGGTGTTCAATTCTACTACGCTATACAATCATTTGAAGAAGAAACTAATATCGAGCCTATGATTGCTCATCAGATTGCAATGGAATGGGTCGAGAAATGTTATCCCGGTTACCAAGCCTTAGTCTGTACTCATATGGACACAGACAACATACATTCACACATAATAATCAACTCAGTTAGTTCGCTTGACGGACACAAAATACATCAAAACAAAAATGACATAGAGAGAGTCAGATATGTTAACGATCAGTTATGTATGAAATACGGACTTCCTATCTGTCAGCCTAAAAAGAAAGTTCAGGGAGTAACTTCAAAAGAATACTATGCAGCCAAAGCAGGCAACAGTTGGAAAACTCAACTTGCAATAGACATTGACAACGCTATGCTCTATGCAAAATCTAAAATGGATTTCATAAAGCTGATGAACAAAAAAGGATACCGAGTAATATGGACAAGCAAGCGTGACACCGTATTATATCAATGTCCTAACGGTAAAAGGTGCAGAGATTTTAAACTGCACGAAGATAAATATTTGAAAGGAGCAATGGAAAATGAATTCACAAAACGGAAAGAATACCTTCGAAAATATGAAGGATATGATGAGGCAGGCACAGACGCCTCAGACCTGCGCAGTGATAACAGAGGAAAACTGGGAAAGTCTTATCAGTCTGCTGGCACACCAAATATCAATAATGGAACAGCAACAGGACATACTGCAAACGATGATTACAACAGAACAGATGGCAGGTTTAATAAACAATCAGACAGAGAATATGCAAACCTACATAGAGAAGCTGGGTTCAATAACGGAGAAACACAGCAAAATTATGAAAGCAATAGAATCGGATTTCAACAAGTCAGTCGTAAGACAGACCAGCGTACTGAAGGACGAAACCAAGGAAACGATGAAAGAGATATCCTTACAGGCTGGGAGAATGAGCGAGAATTTTTCGAACAGTCTTTCTATGGAGAAAGAGCATATGAAAGATACGATGCTCAAACAAAGGATAATCAACTGGGTACTGACAGCAATGCAAGTCTTATCACTTGGAGCATTAATTTTATGGGTAACTTCGCAGACCTTCTAAATACCACCAACAGAAGGTACACAAGAAAAAGATACAAGTTATCTAAAAAGAGTATACGAAAGCGTCAGACTAAAGGGCAAAAGACCTTATGCTATGAAGAATACGATGACTATGATTACACTATGAGTATGTAAAAAATAAATGCCTGCCGATATTTTGACAGGCTGAAAGGAGATTAGTGTGAAAATTCACACTAATCTGGATTATATTGCCCTCAAAATTTGCCCATGGCATAATTTTGAGATGGCTGTAATCACCATTATCGCCTTATCAGGCTACAGTAAGGCGTTAATAATTTTAATTTATTTTTGTAGCCTGAAAGGCTATGGTGATTAATATGGAAAGTAAATATAAATCATTTGACGAATTACCGTTAATGCTGTCTGTTGCTCAAGTAGCAGAAGTGCTTGGAATTTCTAAAACAAGTGCTTATGAATTATCACACACAAAGAGTTTTCCGTCAATGACTGTAGGTGGACGAATAATTGTACCTAGAGATAAATTTATTGAATGGATTAATTTGCAAACTGAGAAATAATTATCTGGATAAACACTACCTTTTATGGTAGTGTTTGTCCTACAAGGAGTGTGATAAGATGCAAAAAAGGTTACTGACAAACGGAAATATATTCAAACGAACTGACAATCGCTGGGGCGGTGTAGTTTGGTATATGAACGAACTTGGTGAAAGAAAACGAAAGAGTTTTTCAGGAACCACCAAAGCTGAAGTCAGCAAAAAGATCACCAAATACATTTCCAAATTCAATAAAGAAATATTAGAGAACAACGAGAGCAACAAAAGCCTCAAAGACAGTATGTATAATTACCTTAAAGTATTTAAGTATCCGTCAGTAGAAAGAGTTTCATATGACAGATTGGAGCAACTGCTGAACAATGAAATAGCACCTTACATTGGTGATAAAATCATTTCGGACATAACTGCTGTTGACATAAAAACACTTATCAACACGCTGACTGAAAAAGGTTACGCATTCTCCACGGTTAAGAAAACATATAATCTGCTCAATGAATACTTCCGTTATCTTGAGCAGGAAGAAATACTGTTTAGAAATCCTATGCGCAGCGTAGGTGTTATAAAGAAAGCAAACTTCTACGCAAATCAAGGAAAAGAAGTACTTCCTGCAAGTGAAACAATTACAATATTTACACCTGAAGAAATAGAAAAATTTAAGAAAGAATGTTTCAAGACTTGGGGTACTGGCAAACCGTTTTACCAGCAATCAGCAGCTTACATACTAATGCTTAACACAGGACTGCGTACTGCAGAAATGCTTGGGCTTCACAACAGTGACATAGATTTAGAAAACAAGATTATGCGCATTCAGCGTGGTGTTAAAGAAGTAGGTAAAAGAGTAGGCACTGAAAAGCAACCAGGCAGAGAAATCGCCGTTGGTAAACTCAAAACTGCATCAAGCAGACGAATTGTACCGCTAAACTCAACTGCGATTGAAATGATAAAAAAATTAAGAGAGGAGTTCTACTTCGGTGAGGACTCCCCTCTTGTCTGCGATGAAAACGGCAACTATACAAAGCCGTCTAATTTCCGAAAGAGATTTTACAGAATACTTGAAGGTGCGAAAATAGAAAAGAAAGGCTTACACAGTCTGCGCCACACATTCGCTACAAACCTTGTAAACGGAATCAAACAGCCTGACGGAACAATCAAATCACTAACTCCAAGACAAGTTGCCGACCTTCTCGGTCATTCTACTTCCGATATTACTGAAATGTATTATGTAAAGAGAAATGATGATTTGCTGAATGGTATTACTAATGGATTTGAGATATAAAACAAATCTTGCGAGATTATAAAACAAAGTGTGTAAGTTACGAAAAATTGCCAATTTTCCAAATCTCACTAATGAAATATATTTTCTATATACTCTTTCCTAATGTTTGTAACCTAGTTTTTATATTTTCTTCAAATTCTTCATCTGAATATTTAGGATCTCTTGTATTTCTCCAAATATCACAAGGAACCAGAGCACATTCTCCACAATCATTCCAGTGTTTTTTATTTATACAGCATTCGTATATAGGGCAGGCTTTTCCCTCCGACACATGAAACACCTTTCCTTTATGTACATTACAACCATTGCACATTTTTCCAAAACAATAGCATAAACTACAATCTGTTCCACAAATACTGATATCTTTCATATAGTAACAGCCTTTCATAATTTGATATCTCAACTGAAAAACATTAAACTGTTCGCTTTAGATTACCATAACAATTCATTACCAAAAAATTAAATCTAAACAGTGACTTTCTATGTATGTATCAAAGTTCCAAAAAAATTATTTTAAAATTTCAATTTGCTTTTTCTTGCTAAATCCAGATAAAACAAGTTGATATGATTTATCCAGCATATCTTTTAACAAATCATCAGGTACTTCACCGTCAGCATTAACAGAATTCCAGTGAATCTTATTCATATAGTATCCCGGGATAATGTCAGCATACTGCTGACGCAAAAATTCGCCTTCTTCTGGTTTAAGCTTTAAAGTAATATAATGAGGATTATTTTGTTTATCAAGACAAACAGCTACAAATAATTTATCGCCAATCTGATATCTTATCCAGTTCCATTCTATCTTAAAATCTTTTGTTACGCCATTTTTGGAAAGTAAATATTCATCGAGCCAATCGTATTTCATATAAACCTCACTAATTTATAGTTAAATTATAAATTTCTAAGATTATCAATTCTTTCAGGGTTCTGTGATGAAGCCCATTCCTTCAGTTTATCGCAAGGAAACTGTTTACACTGTCCGCAATGTTCCTGCAGCTTGGCAGAATTGCAATTATATAAGTCACATTCTCCCCAAAACACTTTTCCCCTTGACTGCTTACATCCCTTGCAATTTTGCTCAACTTTGAATTTGCAATTATCACAATCAATACCGCAAACACTGAAATTCGGCATAAAATACTTCCCCACTTTCAACAATCTATTAAAATTCACAATTAGATTATAAAAGAGATTTATAATATTTTCAATATAATTGATGCTTTTTTGATGCTGTACTGGACGGAAAAGTGTGAAAAATTTAAAACCAGACAAAAAAATTGTTAAATTGAGTTATAGAAACAAATGAAAATTACATAAAGAAAAAAGCCTTTATTTAGCCGAATTTGGCTTAAATAAAGGCTTTTTTTTATGGCAGGGGCAGAAGGACTTGAAC
>ERZ779894.3352-NODE-3352-length-12518-cov-8.705609_pt1 | contig 12518 bp, 9 predicted proteins | sample MGYA00511587_ERZ779894 | MGnify/ENA primary metagenome ERZ779894 (study PRJEB29588, sample SAMEA2160490) | human gut metagenome | biome: human gut; feature: human-associated habitat; material: faeces | place: Denmark | collected 2008/2010 ... | reverse complement strand
GGGGAGCGACAGCTCGGCGTTCCGCTCGGCGGCGCTCAGACCGTCGCCGGACGTGTCGGCAGCCATCGCCGCTGCGGCACGGACGTCGGGATAGGGGTCCAGCGTCGGATCCACCCGCTGCCAGACGCGCGCACAGCGCCGATAATCGTATGCGGCGTTCTGCGCCGCGGACAGCTCGTTTTCCATAGATCGGTCCCTCCTCGTTTTTCTTTCCTATCCTATGCGGGGCGGGCTCGTCACTTTTCATTGATTTTTTTTGCAAAAGCTGGTAAACTATATAGCGTTTTGATATTCCGGGTGATTTTTTGCGGAGAAAGCGGCAAAATGTGGCATTTGCAACTTTCTGTTTCTCCGGAAAGCGGTATACTTCAGATAAACTCCAGGGCAAGCAGGAGGAACTTTCATGTTAGAGCTCAAGAACATATGCTACACCGTCTCCACGCCGGAGACCGGTGAGCAGACCATTTTGAAGGACATCAGCGTCACCATTCCCGACGGCAAGCTCATCGTCTTTACCGGCCCCAACGGCGGCGGCAAAACGACGCTCGCCAAGGTCATCATGGGCCTCGTCACGCCGACGAGCGGTCAGATCCTCTGGAACGGCGAGGACATCACCGCCCTCGACATCACGGCGCGCGCGAAGCGCGGCATCAGCTACGGCTTCCAGCAGCCCCCGCGCTTCAAGGGCATCACCGTGCGCGACCTGCTGACCATCGCCAGCGGCGACAGTAAGCTCAGCAAGGACAAGTGCTGCCGCTACCTCACGCAGGTCGGCCTGTGCGCGAACGACTATCTCGACCGCGAGGTGGACGTTTCCCTCTCGGGCGGCGAGGTCAAGCGCATCGAGATCGCGACGCTGCTCGCGCGTCATTCCGCGCTGATGATCTTCGATGAGCCCGAGGCCGGCATCGACCTGTGGAGCTTCGCCCGCCTGACCGAGACCTTCGAGCAGCTCCACCGTGAGCACACGGCGAGCATGATCATCATTTCCCATCAGGAGCGCATCATTCAGCTCGCCGACGAGATCATCGTGGTCGGCGGCGGCGAGATCAGGCACCGCGGCACGACCGAGGAGGTCTTCCCCCTCATCATGGCCGATACACTCGGCTCCTGCCCCGTGCTGAACCGCTGAGAAAGGAGAGACGAGACTATGTTGACCGAAATCGACTCCCGTCTGCTGGAAAAGATCGCCGACCTCACGGGCAAGCCCGTGGGCGCGTTCAATATCCGTAAGGACAGCGGCTGCGAGGCCCGCCAGTCCACCGAGCATATTGAGATCGTCCCCCAGCCGGAGGGCAAGAGCGGCATCATCATCCGCATCAAGCCCGGCACGAAGGGCGAGCAGTGCCACATCCCCGTCATCATCAGCAAGACCGGCCTTTCCGAGATGGTCTACAACGACTTCTACATCGGCGAGGACTGCGACGTGGACATCGTCGCCGGCTGCGGCATCCACAACTCCGGCTGCGATGAGAGCCGCCATGACGGCGTACACACCTTCTACGTCGGCAAAAATTCCCATGTCCACTACTCCGAGAAGCATTACGGCGAGGGAGACGGCAACGGCAAAAACGTCATGAATCCCCAGACCATCGTGTATCTGGAGGAGGGCGCGAGCATCCAGATGGACACCGTGCAGATCCGCGGCATCGACTCCACCAAGCGCTACACGAAGATCGTCTGCGGCAAGGATGCCGAGGGCGTCGTCACCGAGCGCCTGCTCACCCACGGCCATCAGGAGGCCACGAGCGACATGGAGATTGTGCTCGACGGCGAGAATTCCCGCGGGCGCGTCATTTCCCGCTCCGTCGCGCAGGACGAGTCCAGCCAGCTCTTCTATCCCCGCATGGTCGGCAACGCGAAGTGCTTCGGTCATGTGCAGTGCGACTCCATCATCATGGGCAGCGCGAAGATCCGCTCCATTCCCGAGATCGCGGCGAACTCCACGGACGCCCAGCTCATTCACGAGGCCGCCATCGGCAAGATCGCCGGCGACCAGCTCCTCAAGCTCCAGACCCTCGGCCTGACCGCCGAGGAGGCGGAGGATACCATCCTCAAGGGCTTCCTCGCGTAAGAAGACATAAAAAAGGAACGCGGCTGCTGTGCAGCTGCGTTCCTTTTTTATGCGCGGTGCGCTTACTCTTGGACGGGAGCCTCGGCAGGCGCTTCAGTGGGCGCCTCGACCGGTGCTTCGGCGGGAGCGGCCTCGGGAGCGGCTTCGGTGACGTCGGCACATTCGGCCTCGACGGGCGCATCCTCGCCCTGCAGCGCGGCGGTGATGAGCGACGCGAGCGCCTTGTCGTCGAGCGCCTTATGGGTATCCTGCGCGAGCAGCTTCGTCAGCTCCGCGCCGATCTCCTGCCGGAAGGCGAGCACCGCGTCGCGCTTCGCCTGCTCCGCGCTGAGCTGAGCGCTGGCCTTGAACACGCCGATCTCCGCCTGCGCGTCCGCACGCAGCTTGTCCGCCTCGCTCCTCGCGTCGGCGACGATCTTTTCCGCCTGCGCCTTGGCGTCGGCAAGGATCTGCGCGGCCTCGCGGTTCGCGCTCTCGATGCCGTCCTTTTTGATGGAGGATACCAGATCCTGAATTTGAAGCTCCATAAAATCCGCCTTTCTGTGTTTATGTGAGTAAAATTTCGTAATCAAACTAAAATATAGCGCACAACACCAAAGAAATCAAGAAAATGCAAAGAAATAGAATGATTCATTTTTTCAATAATGCCTAAAAACCGGGTAATAATGCGGAAAATATTATAACCGTCCGTGCGGGAGCCTAACCGCCGCCTTGCTCTTCCTATGTCGGTGTGCTATACTAGGCCTGTTATAAAAGAGAAAAGGAGAACGCTTCCCATGCCTGCCTTCGATCCGCTGACCTACCGCTATGCCTCGCGGCGCAATGTCGTCTACGCCAAAAATGCCTTCGCCTGCACGTCTGTGCCGCTCGGCGCACAGATCGGACTGGACGTGATGAAATCCGGCGGCAACGCCGTGGACGCCGCTGTGGCGATGGCCGCGGCTATGCCGCTGCTCGAGCCGACCGGCAACGGCCTCGGCTCGGACTGCTTTGCGCTCGTGTGGATCGAGCGGGACAAACGGCTCTACGGCCTCAACGCCAGCGGTGTCGCACCGATGGTGCTGAGCGCGGAGAAGGTCCGTGCGATGGGCTATACAGAGATGCCGAAGGCCGGATGGCTGCCGACGATGGTGCCCGGCGCACCCGCAGGTTGGGCGGAGCTGAACCGCCGCTTCGGCACGAAGCCGCTCGCCGAGCTGTTTGCGCCTGCCATTTCCTATGCCGAGGAGGGCTATCCCGTGCCGGTGAACATCGCGCGGCAGTGGGAGCGCGACAGCCGCCGCATTGCCAAGGCGATGGCGGAGAACGCCGCGCCGCACGAATACTGGTGGCAGAGCTTTATGAAGCCGGACGGCACGCCCTACCGCGCGGGTGAGCTGTTCCGCCTTCCGGACTACGCCGCGACGCTGCGCGCCCTCGCCGCGACGGACTGCGAGAGCTATTACCGCGGCGCGCTGATGGAGCGGATCGTCGCGTTCTCCCGCGCGACCGGCGGGTACTTCTGCGAGGACGACTTCCGCAATTATCGCCCCGAATGGGTCGAGCCCATCACGCAGGACTACCGCGGCTATACGGCCTGTGAGATCCCGCCGAACGGCCACGGCATTACGGTGCTCATGGCGCTCGGCATCCTGAACGGCATGACCATGCCGGAAAATCGCGAGAGCGCCGAGCACTATCACAAGGTGATGGAGGCCATCAAGCTGGCCTTTGCCGACACGAGGACCTACGTCGCCGACCCGCGCTATATGAAAACAAAGGTCAGCGAGCTGCTGGATCCCGCCTATCTCGCCGCGCGCCGCGCGCTCATCACCGACCGCGCGCTGGAGCCGAGGGCGGGCGACCCGCACTGCGGCGGCACCATCTATCTCTGCACCGCCGACCGCGAGGGCAACATGGTCTCGTTCATCCAGAGCAACTACACCACCTTCGGCGCGGGCGTCGCCGTGCCGGGGACGGGCATCTCGCTCCAGAACCGCGGCGCGAACTTCTCGCTCGACCCCGCAAGCGACAACTGCCTTGCCGGCGGCAAGAGGTCCTACCACACCATCATTCCCGGCTTCCTGCTCAGGGACGGCGCCGCCGTCGGTCCGTTCGGTGTGATGGGCGCATTCATGCAGCCGCAGGGTCAGACCGAGGTCCTCGTCAACACGCTCGATTATCACATGAACCCGCAGGAGGCGCTTGACGCGCCGCGCATCCAATGGATCGGCGGCAGGAGGCTCGAACTGGAGTGTGAGGCGGGCGAGGCCATTGCCGACGAGCTGCGCGCGATGGGCCACGAGGTCACGGTCGTGGACGACCGCATTTCGATGGGCCGCGGTCAGATCATCTGGCGCGGAGAGGACGGCGTTTACACGGCGGGCACCGAGCCGCGCTGCGACGGCGCGGTCGCCGCGTGGTAAAGGAAGTTGCCGCAGACAATAATAAGGAAGGAGCCGCGTTCCCGGTGCAGGGAGCGCGGCTCTTTTTGCGTGCTTGCGGCTTGAAACGCGGGCTGCGGTCGTGTCTCAGAGATTGGCGTGCTCCATCAGGTCGATGAGCACGCGGATGCCCTGCAGGTAGGCGCGGACCAGAATGCGCTCGTTCGTCCCGTGAACGCCGGAGGCGGCCTCCTCGGGCTCCGCCATGAAGGGCGAGCAGCGCAGGCAGGTGTCGCAGATCTGCTCGTATTGGTGCGCGTCAGTCGCGCCGACGGTCATGGACGGAACGAACACCACGTCGGGGTAGTAGCGCTGCATACTGTCCACCACCGTGCGGTAGCCGTAGCCGTCGCGCCGGGCCGTGGCGGAGGGATCGTTGGCCTGCTGGTAGCGCAGCTCCACGGTCGGGTCCTGCACCGCCGCGCGGCAGTGCGCCATCACACTCTCGACCGTGTCGCCGTCGGCAAGACGGAAATTGATGACCGCCTGCATATCCTGCGGCATCACGTTGCAGGCCTTGCTGCTGCCCTGAATGACGGTGGGAGCGATGGTCGTGGTGACAAAGGGAAAGAGCGCGGGGGACTGATAGCAGTAGGCCGCAATGGCGTCCGCGTTCGCGCGGACGTCACGCGTCAGCGTTTTGAGCGGCTCGGCGGTGATGTAGGGCGCGAGCGTTTCAAACGCGCCCATCATGGCGGGATTGAGCCGCACGGGGAAGGGGCTGCGGACGATGTCCGCGATGGCGCAGGCAAGATGGGCGAGCGAGGTGCCGCCGTAGGGGCGGCTCGAGTGCCCGCCGACGGAGCGGACCGTCAGCTCCAGATCGGCATAGCCCTTCTCCATCAGATCGACCTGCGCGATGGAAAGGTCCGGCGCGCCGAAAGCCGCGCCGGATTCGATCTTGCCGCCGCCCTCATCTAAAACGAATTCCAGCGTCACGCCCTGCGCCTTGAGGTGGTCGGAGATCGCCAGCGCGCCGGTGTTGAGCGTTTCCTCATCGTCGCCGAAGGCGAGGTAGGCCGTGCGCCGGAAGGTCCTGCCGCGGGCGAGCAGATACTCCGCGGCCTCGAGCACGCCGAAGACCTGCTCCTTGATATCCAGCGTGCCGCGGCCCCAGATGTAGCCGTCCACCACCGCGCCGGAGAAGGAGGGATAGGTCCAGTCCTGCTCCGTGCCCTCGACCACCGGCACCACGTCCTGATGGGACATATACAGGCAGGGACGCAGCGTTTCGTCGCTGCCGGGGATGGTGATGAGCACGGCGTGGTGGCCGAGCCGCTCAAAGACGCCCGCGCGCATGATGTGGGGATAGCTTGCCTTCATGTGCGCGTGGAGCTTGTCAAACTCGCTATAGTCGGTCAGACTGTGGTCGGCGTAGTTGACGGTCCGGCATTGGATTGCCTGCGAAAGACGCGCGACCGCGCCCTCGGCGTCTAAGTCGGGATAGTTGCTCTCGAGGGCAAAGAAATCGGTGATCTTCTTCGTCATGCCATTTTGTCCTCCAGATAGCGGCTGAGAAATTCGCGCGTGCGGCTCTCCTTCGGATTCCCGAAGACCTCGCGCGGCGAGCCCTGCTCAAGAATGACGCCGCGGTCCATAAAGACCACGCGGTCGCTGACCTCCTTGGCAAAGGCCATCTCGTGCGTTACGACGACCATGGTCATGCCCTCCTGCGCGAGGCGCTTCATCACATCGAGCACCTCGCCCACGATCTCGGGGTCGAGGGCGCTCGTCGGCTCGTCAAAGAGCATGATCTCGGGCTCCATGCACAGCGCCCGCGCGATGGCAACGCGCTGCTTCTGCCCGCCGGAGAGGCGGCGGGAGTCGGCGTGGATGAAATCCTCCAGCCCGACGGCCTTGAGGTGGCGGATGGCCGTCTCCTCGGCCTGCGCCCTGGGAATGTGCCGCACCGTCATGGGCGCAAGCGTGCAGTTGTCCAGCACGGACTTGTTATTGAAAAGGTTGAAGCCCTGAAACACCATGCCGATCTTCTGCCGCAGGGCGTTGAGGTCGACCTTGAGGTCCATGAGATCCTGCCCGTCGAACCAAATGTGACCGGAGTCGGCCTCCTCCAGCAGATTGATGCAGCGCAGGAGCGTGGACTTGCCGGAGCCGGACGCGCCGATGATGCACACGACCTCGCCGCGGTCGACCTCCAAGTTGATGCCCTTGAGCACGTGGAGGTCGCCGAAGGACTTTTCGAGCTGTTCGATTTTGATGATGGGATCGTTCGTCATAGCGTCCTCCTGTCAGTTTGAGCTGGGAAGTCCCAGATCGACGGTTTGATTGCCCTGACGCCGCTTCGTGTTGTCCGGCGCGGTCATCCTTCCCGTGATGGTCTTGAGCAGGAGCGAGGAAAGATACGTCAGGAACAGGTAAACGGTGGCGGCGATGAGGTAGCACTCGGTGCCCTTATAATAAATGCCGGCGACCGAGCGGGTCATGAACATCAGGTCGGATACGCCCAGCACGCACAGCACGGAGGAATCCTTGATGTTGATGATGAACTCATTGCCGATGGCGGGCAGCGAATTTTTGATGGCCTGCGGGAAAACGACTCTGCGCATGGCCTGCCAGTGCGTCATGCCGAGCGAACGCGCGGCCTCCATCTGCCCCGCGTCGACGGCGAGGATGCCGCCGCGCAGCACCTCGGCAAGGTACGCGGTCGAGTTGAGCGAGACCGTGACAAGACCGGAGATGAAGAGCGACCAGACGCGGTTGATCTCCGTGACGCTCATGCCAGTGCGCTTGAAGAGATTGAAGATCGCGTAGTAGAAGATGAGGGACTGCACCATCATCGGCGTGCCGCGGATGACGAAGATGTAGAAGCGGGCGAATTTGTTCGCGACGATCTTGATAAGCTTCACAAAGTCGTTGTTGCGCTTGTCGGGCTCCTGAATGCGGAGAAAGACCATGAGAAGCGCCAGCACGAACGCGATCGCCGTGCCGGCCAGCGCGAGCTGAACGGTCGTCCACACGCCGGTGACGAAGAGCGAGCGCTGGTTGTAGGCCATGTAGACCATGGAGGAGAGCGTGCCGGTGGGGTTGCTCTCGGCGTGGACGGCGGCGTGGACGACGTAGGCGAGCTTGAGCACAAAGCGGTCAAGCGCGAGCAGTGCGGCAGCCGCGGCGTCCAGATAGGAGAGATAGCGGCTCAGCCGCACGAGGGCCGGGTGCTTGAGAATGGTTTCGCCGTAGCTGCTCCAGTGCGTCCACTTGACGAGCAGCGCCAGCGTGCTGACGGCCAAAAAGAAATAGCAGACCGCGGCGAGCGCCGTACCGGGCACGGAGCCGGCGGGCAGAAAGCTGTACGGACTGGGCACGGAATACCACAGGCTCAGGCCGACGAGGGCGATGACGCTGCCGCCCAGATAGACATAACGGTGGTCCCGTGCGATGAAGCTCTGACCGCGGGACGCGGGGGTTCCTCTCATGGTGCTTCCTCCTTATGCGGCGTGGAGCCGCCGGTTACTTCGGCTGGTTGGCGACGGCGGTGTTCCACATCTCGGTGCGCGCGTCGCTGTCGATGGTGGCAAGGATCTCATTGATCTGCGCGAGCAGCTCGGTGTCGGACTTGCGCAGGCCCACGCAGGAGCCCTTGGCGGGCAGCGTGAAGCCGTTGCCCTCGCTGAAGGTGATGAGACGGAAATCGGGATTCGAGGCGAGGTAGCCGGGGGCGCTCTCCTCGTTGATGACGATGGCGTCGCAGGTGCCCTGCTGCAGGCGGGAGATCATGTCGGGCACGCTGCCGACGGGGCTGAGGTGCTCGACGCCCTCGATCTGGTCGATGACATCGTCGAGCGCGGTGCCCTGCTGACCGAGCACGGCGGCGCCGGAGAAGTCCTGAATGGAGGCCGCGTTCTCATACGGCGAGCCGGCGAGCACCATCATGCTGTAGATCGTCTCCTTGTACGGGTCGGAGAAGTTGATGGACTCGCGGCGCTCGGCGGTGTCCATCATGCCGGCGATGATGGCGTCGATCTGACCCTGATTGAGCGCGTCGATCAAGCCGTCCCAGCTGAGCTTGACAATGACCAGCTCCTTGCCGAGCTGATTGGCGAGGATGCGTGCGATCTGCACGTCGTAGCCCTCGGCGTAAGCGCCGACGACGTTTTCCACGGGAACGTTGGTGTCGGTCGCGGCGCTCTCCTGCCAGTTGCTCGGCGCGTAGGCGCATTCCATGCCGACGCGGAGCTGGCTGCTTTCGGTCGTGGAAGGAGCTGTTTCCTCTGCCGGGTCGTTTGCGTCCTGCGCGGGAGACGTCGTGCCCGCGCCGCAGGCGGTGAGGGCAAGCAGCATGAGGGCTGCGAGCAGGGTAGCGATGGTTCTTCTGAGGTTCATGGTGTTGCTTCCTTTCTGAATGGAAATTTGGCTCCGTGGGGGGAGTCGGCCCTTCGTTGTCCGCGCCAACGAGTTCGGAAACAGAAAAAGCCGTAAATGCTCGTGTGGAGCATTTACGGCAAATGATCTGCAATACCGGCAAAACCGAAACCGGCTTGCCGACTCTTCGATAGCGCTCCACAAAATTGTGACAGTCCGGCGGATCTTCTCCGACGAGCCAGCAGAAAACGGCACAGGAACCGTTCCCCACTTCGGCGGCTTCCCCTTTCCCTTTGTCCCGGATCTCTGCTCCGTACGGACTCGGTACTCTTGTCGGCCGCGCCTCTATCTCGCTCAACTGAATTGAGCCTATTCAATTGTTGACGTGAAGATACTACGGCGGCGCGCAAATGTCAAGCCCCCGCGGAGCGGTTCTCAAATTCTTGACAATCTTGCGCCGAAAATCCTCGCTGCCTTGTAGAATTTTACTATTCACACGGTTATTTATGCGCGGCAAAAGCGTACAGAAAGGCACGAGACGGCCGCTTAACGGAATATTTATGCTCTCTTCCGCTTCGCGTCTTCCGTTTTAGGACGCTTTAACATAGTGCAAAGCGGGCGCTTTGCCAAGTAAATACAGCGGCGACGCGAAGCGGCAAGGCGACTTTGGCGAAATGCACGGAATTGCGAAAAATGTCGCGCGAAATTTGTCATTTCCTTACAGGAAAAAGGTTGATTTTTTTACACGGGCGTGCTATGATATCGCCATAAAGTGCAAAAAGGGGCCATGGCCCCTTTTCTGTTCCCGACCGGGAACAGATGTGCTGTGCTCGCCCGCGGGGAGCCGCGGAAAATATACATTGTAGGAGGACATTTTATGAAACGTAAATTGCTATCCGTTTTGCTGACGTTTTGTCTCGCGTTCAGCTTGCTGCCCACCGCTGCCCTGGCGGAGGGCGAAGGCGCGCCTGCGCCGGCGGAAGTGCCCGCGGCGGCGGGGATCGTACTGCCTGAAGCAGCAGACGGCGTTATCACGTTGGATAATGGCGCCTATGTTATGTCTGGGGACACAACTGCTACTATCAAGGTTCCAAATGGTAAGAATGCTACGCTTGATCTGAACGGCAAGACATTGACGAACAAAACGGGTGAACACACCATTATTGTTGAAAATGGTGCAACGCTGACCATCACTGGCAACGGTATCGTAGATAATGTGTCGCACGGAAAGGGCGCAATCGTCAACTCCGGCGAGGTTACCTTGAATGGCGGCACCTTTAAGCGTTCTGCCGAAAAGGGTACCTATTCCTCCAATGGCAACGGCGGAAACAGTTGGTACACCATTGCCAACTACGGTACCATGGAAATTAACACTGGCGTTACCGTTGAAAACGCTGGCGGTTATTCCAGCATGATCCGCAATGGCGGCGAGGCAACTGCCGGTTGCAATTTGACGATTAGGGGCGGCAATTTTACCGGCGGCATCAACACGGTCAAGAATGATCTCTTTGGTGTACTGACCATCAATGGTGGTAATTTCTCTAATATTGCCCAGTATGTCATTATGAACTGGAACAAGGCTGAAATCACTGCTGGCACGTTCCAGACTCTGGATACCGCTTCCGCGGTACTGTTCACCTCTGCTTTTGGTAGCAATGCCAATTACGTTGGCGAACTGACCATTTCCGGCGGCGAATTTAAGCACGCCAGCGATACCCAGGAAATGATTGTGGACCATTACGATGAATCCAACAAAGGCAACGCAGTGGTAACCGGCGGCAAATTTGATGCTGACATTTCCAAGTACATCCCCACTGATTATGTGCAGTCTGCCGATGGCACCGTGGAGAAATTGGGCGAGACCAACGCAGTTGCCAAGGTCGGCGATACCTATTATAAGACGCTGGCTGACGCTGTTGCCGCCGCGCAGGACGGCGATACCATCACGCTGCTGAAGGACGCGGAGTTGACCTCCACGCTCAATCTTGCAAAGAACATCACCATCGACGGTCAGGGCAAGTACACGATCAAGGCTGCCAACAGCTTTACTGTCGGCAGTGATAACAAAACCTACTGCGTTCTCTACGTTTCCGGCGAGGTCACGCTGAAAGATGTTACAGTTAACGGCAATGAGAAGTGCCGCGTGATTTTCTGTGATAAGGGTAAGCTGACCATCGACGGTGCGACGATCACGAACGGCAAGGCTCCTAACTTTATCGGCGGCGTTTACATGACCAGCAGCGCGTCCTTTGAAATGAAGTCCGGCAGCATTACTGGCAACAAGAACGCTAAAGGGTATCAGAATGACGAGTACCTGCAGTACAGTTCCGATTTGTGGATCGGCGCCAATGCCAACGGCGCGCTGACTGCGATCAACGGCGGCACGATCGGTAACGTGTTTGTAAACGCCAATGCGTGGTCGGCCAGCAATCCTGGCAGCTTCACGATGAACGGTGGTACGGTCACCAATCTCTATGTGGAGCATGATGCCAACTACGGCGCAACATTCAAGTACAACGATGGTACGATCGAGCATTTGTATCTGTCCAAAGAAAACGGAAATGGTCAGTCCATTGAAGTCACGCCGGTTAAGGGCGTGATCTATAACGGCGGTGTCAAGGAACAAGACTTAGTCACGCTTACCATGAAGTATAACGATGGCGCAACTGCTGACAGCACATACAATGTGGCCAGCGGCACGACCATCACCCTCCCCACGCCCAGGCGCAGCGGCTATACCTTCAACGGCTGGTATGACGGCAGCAAATTCTACGCCGCCGGTGCCTCCTACACGGTTTCTGCCACGGTTACCTTGAATGCCTCCTGGAGCTACATTTCCTCCGGCAGCAGCTATGACCCGACCTACTCCGTCTCTACCCCGAGCAAGACCGAGCACGGCACCGTGACCGTCAGCCCGAAGAGCGCCAGCAAGGGCGACACCGTGACCGTCACCGTCAAGCCCGACAGCGGCTACGTCCTCGAGACCCTGACCGTCACCGACAAGAACGGCAACGAGCTGACGCTCAAGGACAAGGGCAACGGCAAGTACACCTTCACCATGCCCGCCGGCAAGGTCGAGGTCAAGGCGACCTTCATGGAGGACAACTCCATGCTGAACTTCTTCTACGATGTGCCCAACAACGCCTACTTCTATGAGGCTGTCAAGTGGGCGGTCAAGAACGGCATCACCGACGGCGTGGGCAACAATCTGTTCGCTCCCGAGCAGCCCTGCACCCGTGCCCAGATCGTGACGTTCCTGTGGCGCGCGGCCGGCAGCCCCGAGCCGAAGACCGCAAGCAGCTTCACGGATGTTCCCGCGAACGCTTACTATGCCAAGGCGGTTGCCTGGGCAGTCGAGAACGGCATCACGAACGGCATGACCGCGACGATGTTCGCGCCCGATGCGACCTGCACCCGCGGCCAGAGCGTGACGTTCCTGCACCGTGCGCTCAAGGGCACCGCGAGCAGCAGTGCGAACTTCACCGACGTGAAGTCCGACGCGTTCTACGCTGATGCGATTAACTGGGCGGTTGCGAATAACGTGACGAACGGTACTTCCAACACGACGTTCAGCCCCAACGCGGACTGCACGCGCGCGGAGATCGTGACGTTCCTGTATCGCGCCTATCAGGGCAAGTAAAAAAGCAAATACTCAACTTACAAGGCAGGCACCTGGTTTCGGGTGCCTGCCTTGCAGCAAG
>ERZ779894.3348-NODE-3348-length-12523-cov-5.433349_pt1 | contig 12523 bp, 9 predicted proteins | sample MGYA00511587_ERZ779894 | MGnify/ENA primary metagenome ERZ779894 (study PRJEB29588, sample SAMEA2160490) | human gut metagenome | biome: human gut; feature: human-associated habitat; material: faeces | place: Denmark | collected 2008/2010 ... | reverse complement strand
ATTTCGGCCATGAATGCCTGTGCTTCGCTGTTCTTCAGGCGGATGCTTGTGGTGTACTGCGAAATCTCCGGCAGGGGCGCGTTTGCAACGGAGTTTGTGGGAAGAAGCACATCCTTTGCATCCAGCCCATTGCCCTTAGTGTAAGCCCTTGCACCGGAATAATCTCGAATCACATTGCCCGAATATATACCGATAATAGTATATTCACCTGCATCAAAAAAACTGGTCGTCGGCATACGGAACACGGAACAACGATAGGTGCTCCCAAAAAGATATCTCGTTTCATAAAATGAGAGCGGCAGCGTATCGCCCAACTGCCAGCCATTCAGCTCTGCAATATAATCGCTCACAAGGCATATCTTTGCGCCTGCGGCATATTCTTCTTCGGTGAAGGCGCGCCCCTGGGCAACATGTACGCCGCCGGAATGGAACGGCCGCATGGCGGCAAGGTCGTTCGTTGTAATTGCATTCAACGAACTCGCGGTAGCCCGGTATGCATCGATGATTTCCTGAAAGAACGCCCCGCGTTCCGTTTCAAAGAAGCCTTCTTCATAGGGCGCGATAGGGAGATATTTTTGTGTGCAGTGGCGGTTAACCGTCTCTGTCCAACCTTTTCTTCCATCATATCGGATTTCGCTTGCCGCATGAAAAAGGTCTTCCCAAAGCATCACCGCATAAACGGTAATGGTTTGTGTCATTGCTTCCTGAGCCGGCATGGGACTGCACGCCATGATGTATGTTTTCCCAGGTTCCAGATAAAACGAGCCGTCCTTTTCCTCGGTTCCCATTTCAAACTCCTGTAACGGCTGCACTTCTGCAATCGGCGGAGCATCTTCTTCCTGCGGAGAAACGCTCAAAAACACTTCCGGCCGGATTTGGCTGAACAGCTCAATGGCATCCTGATAGCCATCAAGGAATCCCAATGCAGAAAAAGTAACCGTAACGGGAACTTTCGTGGAAGAAAGCGGGGATACAGTAATTGTTTTGTTTCCGTTTACCGTAAAAATGATCACATCATCTTTCACAGCATTTTCTATTTCGGTACCTGTTTTTATATTATCTCTGCCACTTATGCATGCTCCAAAGCGCCCTTGCACATCAAGGTCAGCCACGCCCATAGCATTTTTAATGGGGGTAAGGTCATATCCATATGCGGGACATGTGGCATAGTTGGCATCCGGAGCACCGCTTAAACTTGGGTAAAGTTGCCCTTTTTCATCTAAAAGCGCTTGAAACTCCGGCACGGCGACAGTGGTAAACGCGGTGTCGGCTGCGTTGAGATTCGCTTCCGAACTTATGCGCAGATTCAGCCCCACGCAGAGAAACGCCGTGACAAGCGCCGCAACAAGGAAATATGCAATCAGCCTCACCGGCGTGCGCAGGGTCTGTTTCAGACTTGTGCGGAATAACATAGTGCTTCCTCCATTTTACTATATTTGTTGTCGTAGTTTCTGAAAATAGGGCAGGCTAATAAATTTATCATAGTGAGACTGTTTGTTGGGGAAAGTCCCCAACAAACAGTCTTTCAATTAGAGCAAGCGTCTTTCTAACCCTTAGAAAAATTTATTTACCAGTTATACATAGGAATTGCATCGTTCACACAGTTTGTGATATATGGGATTCCCATCCGCATCTACGCCAGCAGATACGTAAGTGTAGGGGCCAAGATGGTCTTCGTATGATGCCCCCGCAGAATAATAGTCATACTCTTCTCCGCAATTTGTACAAATCATATAGTATCTAGGATACATTGTACAGTATGAGCGTACGATTCTGTAAACCGTGTTGTAAGGAAAGTCACTATGTCTGCATGGTGCGTAAGGCACAATCTCCCCGCTAACGGCAAGCATTTCACAGCAACCATCATGCTCATGCGCCTCTGCTTCCTCCGCGAACGCCATAGGGAAGCTGCCAAGCAGGAACAGAGCAGCCAACATAAATACCACTAATTTTTTCATGATTTTGCTTCCTTTCTTTTTCGCTTGGATTTGTCCTGTGGATACGTTGAGAAAGTACAAAAGATACCACGTCTTAAAGCGTCACCCCCAATGACTCTTCATGGCTTAGTCTGTGCTTCTCATCCCGCTCACCTGCCGGGCGGGGATAAACTCGGATCAAACGGAAACAAAAGTTAAAACGGAATTTATATAGATACGTAAAATTAACGGTTTGCTATGGTTTTATCTTAGCAGACGGCATAGCTTGCGTCAATCTGCAATTTACCAATTAACAGGCTGTTTACAAACTGCCTGCGCTGCCGTTTATGCATCAGTTTGACGCTTACGCAGTTCAGCGAAGCGGGCTAATATGAAAAGGACCCTGCCTGCGCAGAGCCCCTTGGTTGATCTGAGGTTTCTCTTATCCGTCGTGCCGTTTCTTGGCCTTCTCTTCCAACTCCTTGAGCTTGGCGGAAGGATCCTTCACCTTGGCGAGGAAAATCATCGCCGCGATGATGTACGGCTTGAAGGATGCCTGTTTATAAAGCGGGTCGCGGTAGCGGTCGAATACGCTCGCCGCAACCTCACCGTGTTCGCAGGAAACATCCGTGATGTCCGCGGGCAGGCAGTGGAGATAAAGCGCCTTGCCCTCCTTGGTGAGCTCCATCATTTCCTCGGTGCACTCCCAGTCCATGTGCTCCGCGTTCTGCGCAAGCAGCCGCTGTTCAAGCGCCTTGATGCCTTCAAAATCGCCGTTTCCGTAAAGTTCCGTGCGTTCTTCCATCGCCTTGAACGGCGCCCAGGATTTCGGGTAAACCACATCCGCATCCTTGAAGGCTTCTTTCATATCGTTGGTGATCTCGAACTTGCCGCCAAATTCCTCTGCGTTTTTCTTCGCTACCTCAACGACCTCATCCATCACCTCGTACCCCTCAGGGTAGGCAAGCGTCACATCCATGCCAAGGCGCGTCATAAGGCCGATCACGCCCTGCGGGACGGAAAGGGGTTTGCCGTAGCTCGGGGAATATGCCCAGGTCATGGCCACTTTTTTCCCTTTGAGGTTCTCCACACCGCCGAATTCATGGATGAGGTGCAGTGTGTCCGCCATGCACTGCGTGGGATGGTCGATGTCGCACTGAAGGTTGACAAGCGTGGGCTTCTGCTCCAGCACGCCCGCCTTATGCCCTTCGGTGACAGCATTCACAACGTTGTGCATATAGGCGTTGCCCTTGCCAATATACATATCATCCCGAATGCCGATGACATCCGCCATAAAGGAAATCATGTTTGCAGTTTCGCGCACGGTTTCGCCGTGGGCGATTTGGCTTTTGCCCTCGTCAAGATCCTGCACCTCGAGGCCGAGCAGGTTGCAGGCCGAAGCAAACGAGAAGCGCGTGCGGGTGGAATTATCCCGGAAGAGGCTGATGCCAAGGCCGCTGTCAAAAATTTTTGCGGAAATGTTGTTCTCCCTGAGGTGGCGCAGCGCATCCGCAACGGTGAACACGGCCTCCAGCTCATCACGCGTCTTTTCCCAGGTCAGAAAAAAGTCGCCTTCATACATGTTTTCAAAGTTCAGCTTGTCGAGTTTGTCGGTAAACTGCTTTACGTTGCTCATCTTGGCCTCCATGCTTATTTGATGTTGTTGTTTGTCTTGCCTGCGCGGAACTGGCAGACGTCGCCGGTCTTGTTTTCTTCCTTATAGAACAGCGGCGTTGCGGCATAAACGGCCGCGCATACCGCAAGATCCTGCTTCCACGTAATTTCATTCGGCGCATGCGCCTGGGATTCCGCGCCCGGGCCGAAGCCCACGCAGGGGATGCCGTAACGCCCCTGAATGGATACGCCGTTGGTGGAGAACGTCCACTTGTCGATCAGCGGGCGGTTGCGTTTTTCCATTGCGGAGGGCGCACCGACGCGCTTTTCGCCGAAGAGCGCCTTATGCGCATCCGCAACAGCCTGCACATGCGCGGCGTTTTCCTTGTTGATCCATGTCGGGAAATAGCACTCGGTTTCATATTTAAGCCCCGTCCACGCCGGGCGGTCATACATATACATGGAAACCTTCACATCATCGCCGTACTTTTTGCAGGCGGGCAGGTTGCGGATTTCTTCCAGGCACGAATCCCACGTTTCGCCGGCGGTCATGCGGCGGTCAAGCGACACCGCGCAGGAATCGGCAACCGCACAGCGGCTGGGCGATGTATAGAAAATCTGCGAAACGGTGATCGTGCCGCGGCCAAGGAAGCGGGCATCCTCGTAATGCTCCGGGTTGAATTCCGGCTCAAGCATCTTCACAAGACCCTTCACTTCATCCTCCGGTGCGCAGCCGTTTTCGTTGAGCGCGCGCACTTGCTGAAGGATGTCCGCCATTTTATAGATGGCGTTGTCTCCGCGCTCCGGTGCGCTGCCGTGGCAGGAAACGCCCTTCACATCCACGCGGATCTCCATCCGGCCGCGGTGCCCACGGTATACGCCGCCGTCGGTCGGCTCTGTGGAAACCACGAATTCCGGGACGATTTTGTCTTCATTGTAAATATACTGCCAGCAAAGGCCGTCGCAATCCTCTTCCTGCACCGTGGCGGCAACAAGGATCTTGTAGCCTTCCGGAATGAGGCCGAGTTCTTTCATGATCTTTGCGCCGTACACGGCGGCAACCACGCCGCCTTCCTGATCCGAACCGCCGCGGCCATAAATGATCTCGTTCGTTTCATAGCCCTCATACGGGTCATGCTCCCAATTGGCAAGGTTGCCGATGCCCACGGTGTCGATATGGCCATCAAAGGCGATAATCTTTTCACCGTCGCCCATCCAGCCGAGCGCATTGCCCTCTGGATCGATCTCCGCCTTATCAAAGCCGAGCGCTTCCATTTCTTCTATGGTGCGGCGGATCACGCCCTCTTCCCCGCAGCTTTCGCTCGGGATGCGGATGAGGTCGCGCAGGAATTTTGTCATCTGCGGAAGATACCGTTCAGAAGCTTTCTTGATTTCATCGAGATTCATGGTGTTTGCCATCCTTTCTGCCAATGAAATTGATCTTTGCCGGACTTCAGGATTCCTGAGCGCCCGTATTGCTTGTGTCCAGATAGGAATACAGCGTATATTTGCTGATGCCGAAAAATTTTGCGATTTTGTCTCCGCTTTTGGTGATGAGCATGGCGCCCGCATCGTTCAGATAGCCAATGGCCTTCACCTTGTCCTCTTTGTTCATCATCGCAACGGGTTTGCCCACGATACGCACGGATTGATCCAAAAGCTCGTCGAGCAGATCGTTTACATTCGTGGGGATCCGCTCGGGCTCGCCTGCCGCACGCGGGTCCTGCACAAGTGCATCCACGGTGGCCTTTGCCATCATGAGCGCAGTCAGGTCGTAATTGATGCAGAAAATGCCAACGGGCCGCCCCTCGTCGTCGTTGATATATACGGTACTTGAGCGCAGAATGCGTCCGTCCGCCGTCTGCGTCAGGTAATTGTACTGATCCGGGATGTTCCTCCGCCCTTCCTTCATCGCCTCAAGCGCGATGTGGGAAGGCCCCGCACTCGCGTTTCTTTTTGAAACGTGTCCGTTTTCGATGACGGCGATGGTGTTCTCCGGGTCGCCCGAAGAAATATCATGCACAACAATCTCGCAATTATCCCCAAATTGCGCGGAAAGCGCCTTTGCAAGCCGTTTGAGCAGATCGAGCGTCGTCTCCTGCATACTGCTCCCTCCCCGTTTCCTGATTTATTCAAATATATCATATCCCCACAAAATTTCAATAGAGAATCAAAATATTTTTTAGATTCCAAAAAGATTTTTTGCGCATCAGAATTCTTGTATTATTGCAGCATATATGCTATTATAATAATGCTTTATTTCTCTCTTTTATCCGTAAAAATATGGGCATAGCTGCAAGGGAGTGCTTCGCGCGCGGGCTACAAACGTTTGTCTTCGTTTGTGCGCGCCTTTTTTGTTTCTCCACAGCACCGCATGTCCTGCACCGAAACTACATAAGGAGGTTCCCCATGATTCTCATTGCAAACGGAAGGCTCATCACGCGAGACAGCGCCAACCCTTACATCGAAAACGGCGGCGTAGCCGTTTCCGGAACAAAAATCGTTGAAACCGGCGAAACCGCCGCGCTGCGTGCAAAGTATCCGGACGCGGAGTTCGTGGATGCAAAGGGCGGCGTCATCATGCCGGCCTTCATCAACGCGCACTCGCACATTTACAGTGCTCTCGCCCGCGGCCTTGCCATGAAAGGACACAACCCCACAAACTTTTATGAAGTGCTCGACGGCATGTGGTGGCGGCTCGACCGCAATTTGACTTTGGAGGACACGCGCCGAAGCGCCTATACCACCTACATCGATTCCATCAAAACCGGGTGTACGACGGTGTTCGACCACCACGCAAGCTACTGCGAAATTGAAGGGAGCCTGTTCGCAATCGAAAAAGTTGCCAAAGAGCTTGGCATCCGCACAGTGCTCTGCTATGAGGTCAGCGAGCGGGACGGGCAGGAAAAATGCGATGCCGCCATCCGCGAGAACGCGGACTTTATCGCGCATTGTGAAAAGGAGCAGCATCCGCTCGTCAGGGCGATGTTCGGCATGCACGCGCTCTTCACCATTTCCGACAGAACCATGGAGCAATGTGTTAAGGCCAACAACGGAAGGACCGGCTTCCATATCCACGTGTCCGAAGGCATGAACGACGTGTACGACACGCTGCAAACCTACGGAACGCGCCCGGTAAACCGCCTGCTAAACCTTGGGATTCTCGGGGAAAAGACGCTCCTTGGGCACTGCATCCACGTCAATCCCGCGGAGATGGACATCATAAAAGAAACAAACACCATGGTTGTGAACAACCCGGAGTCCAACATGGGCAATGCCGTAGGCTGCTCGCCGGTGCTGCAAATGTTTCAAAAAGACATCCTCGTCGGCCTTGGCACGGACGCTTACACCTTCGACATGACCGAAAGCCTGAAGGCCGCCCTTGCCATACAGCGGCACAATGCCTGCCTGCCCAACGTGGGCTGGGGCGAGGCGACCGCAATGCTGTTTCTGAACAACGCAAAGATTGCCGCACGTTATTTTGAAGACCCGCTCGGCGTGCTGAAGCCCGGCGCGGCGGCGGATGTGATCGTGATGGATTACAAGCCCTTCACCCCGTTCTCCGCAGAAAACATCGACGGCCACATCCTCTTCGGCATGGCGGGCCGCCAGTGCGAAACCACCATGTGCGCAGGTAAAATTTTGATGCGGGACCGCGTGCTGACCTGCGCGGACGAAGAAGCCGTAAACGCCCGCACGCTGGAGGTAAGCCGTGCGCTTTGGAAGCGGCTCAACGGCTGAACCGCGCATTGCTTTTGACACGACAAGGAGGTATTCACCATGAGCGAACGCATGAACCCGATCCCCTTCCCACAGCTGATGGACTGGCTCTTTACCGAGCGTGATGCGCACGGCGCCGTGTTTGGCGTGCAGAAGCCGTTCATAAAGCGGGGCGGTAAAAAGCTCCCGCTGTTTCGGGAAACGATTGAAACGCCGTTCGGCCCGGCCGCCGGCCCCAACACGCAGCTCGCGGAAAACATCATTGCCGCCTACTATGCGGGCGCGCGTTTTTTCGAGCTCAAGACCGTGCAGAAAATGGATGGCGAGGAGCTTGCTGCCTGCATCAACCGTCCCTGCATCCTTGCAGAAGACGAGGGCTACAACTGCGAATGGTCCACAGAACTGACTGTGCCACAGGCGTTTGAAGAATATGTGAAGGCATGGTTTGCCCTGAAGCTCATCAGCTATAAATGGGGGCTTGGCGACCCTTCCGGCTTTGCATTCAACATGAGCGTCGGATATGACCTTGCAGGCATCAAAACCGAAAAGCTGGACCGCTTCATTGAAGGACTAAAGGATGCCTCCGCAACGGCTGTCTGGCAGGGATGCATGGAGTACGCGCTTGCCGCCTTCCCGGAGGATGCAGACTACATCGAGGGCATCTCCCCGCACATCTGCACAGGGGTGACAGTTTCCACCCTGCACGGCTGCCCGCCGCAGGAAATCGAAGCCATCGCTTCGTACCTCATCCGTGAAAAGGGGCTCAACACCTTCGTTAAATGCAACCCGACCATCCTCGGCTATGACTTTGCGCGCAAAACGCTTGATGCAGCCGGCTATGGCTATATTGCCTTTGACGATCACCATTTCCGGGAAGACCTGCAATACGAGGACGCCGTTCCCATGTTCCGCCGCCTCGCTGCGCTCGCCGCAGAGCATGGGTTGGAATTCGGTCTGAAGCTTTCCAACACCTTCCCGGTGGATGTTAAGGCAAACGAACTGCCGAGCGAAGAAATGTACATGTCGGGCCGGGCGCTCTACCTGCTCACAATCGAAATGGCCGCCCGCATGGCCAGGGAATTCGGCGGGAAGCTCCGCCTCTCCTATTCCGGCGGCGCGGATTATTTCAACATTCAAAAGCTGTTTGAGGCCGGTATCTGGCCCATTACAATGGCGACAACCATCCTCAAGCCCGGCGGCTATGCGCGCATGACCGAGATCGCGGAAGCGCTTGAGCAATGCGAATTCCGCGCCTTCGCCGGCGTGGATGTTCCCGCTGTGGAAGCGCTTGCATGCGCGGCGCGGGAGGACGCGCGGTATCGCAAGCCGGAGAAGCCGCTTCCGCCGCGCAAGCTCGAAAAGAAAGTGCCGCTGCTTGATTGCTTCACAGCGCCCTGCAAAGGCGGCTGCCCCATCGGGCAGGACATTCCGGAATATATCGAACTTTGCGGCCGGGGCGAATTTCTTGCCGCGCTCCGGCTCATCACGGAAAAGAACCCGCTCCCGTTCATTACGGGCACCATTTGCGCGCACCATTGCATGGACAAATGCACGCGCAATTTCTATGAGGAATCCGTAACCATCCGCAGAGCAAAGCTCGTTGCCGCAGAGCACGGGTACGACGCCCTCATGGCGGAGCTGAAAACGCCGGCGCAAAAGGCCGGCGCGCCGAAGACCGCCGTCATCGGCGGCGGCCCCGGCGGGTATTCGGCTGCATTATATGCCGCGAGAGCAGGGTTGCATGTGGCTGTGATTGAGAAGCGGGCCATTGGCGGGCAGGCAATCCGAAGTGAAAATATTGAGAACTATCCGGGTTTCGACGCCGGGATCGACGGGCTGAGCCTGAGCGAAAAAATGCAGCGCGGTGCAGAGAGGTTCGGTGCGGAAATGGTGACAGACGAGGTGCGCCGCGTACACCTGATGCAGCCAGTCAAGGTGATTGAAGCGGCGAAGCAGACCTATCAGGCACCCACCGTCATTCTGGCGACCGGTGCGCCGCCCAGAAAGCTCGGTGTGGAGGGCGAGGAGGAGATGCTGGGACGCGGTGTTCACTATTATGCCGCTTGCCGCTCTATGATGTACCGGCGAAAAACAGTTGCAGTGATCGGGGAGGGGGAGCAGGCTGCCGAGGCGGCGATGCTCCTTTCCCGCATCGCCAAGCGAGTCTGTCTGGTACATAGAGGCGACCACATGGAGATCAGTCCGGCCTATGCAGGCAAGCTGAAAATGATGCGAAACATTGAACGCTACGCGGGAAGCGAGATCCAAGCATTTTTACATGCAAACTGGGTCTCCTGTATCCGCATTCGGGAACAGCGGGGCGGTGAACTCTGGAATCTGCCATGCGACGGCGCATTTATCTGCCTCGGCGGCGTACCGGAAACAAACCTGCTTCATGGACAGATCGCGCTGGATAAACAGGGTTACATTCTCGCCAATGAAACAACCATAACCAATCTTCCGGGTATTTTCGCGGCTGGTGACGTCCGGACGAAGCTGCTCCGGGGCATTCTGACTGCCGCAGCAGATGGCGCGGCGGCTGCACAGCAGGCGGAGCGGTATATTGTAGAAAACATCTGATCTGAAAAGCAGGGAAGGGGCGTATCCATGAAACTTACGTTCATTGGCGCAGCGCATGAGGTGACAGGAAGCTGCACGCTTCTGGATTGCTGTGGGGGAAACTTCCTGATCGACTATGGTATGGAGCAGGGAGTCAACGTTTTTGAAAACGTGCCGCTCCCGGTATTGCCCGGACAGATCGACGCGGTATTTCTGACGCACGCGCATATTGATCATTCCGGTATGCTGCCAAAGCTGTACAAGGATGGGTTCCGGGGAAAAGTCTACGCAACACGGGCAACGGAGAATCTCTGCCGGATCATGCTGATGGATTCGGCGAACATTCAGGTGTCCGACGCAGAGTGGATGAACCGAAGGGCGGCGCGCGCCGGTCGCGTCCATTGAACCGGTCTATACGACCGAGGACGCGGCGGGCGTACTGCGGCTGCTGCGCCCGTGCAGCTACGCGGAGCGTATCAAAGCAGCGGAAGGCGTAGAGGTTCGGTTTACCGATGTTGGTCACCTGCTTGGTGCCGCCTGTGTGGAGCTGTGGTTGACGGAAGGCGGAGAAACAAGGAAGCTTGTCTTCAGCGGCGATGTCGGCAATACGGGCCTGCCGCTGATCGGTGCGCCTCTGACGGTGGATGAGGCGGATTATCTGGTGATCGAGTCTACCTACGGAAACCGGCTGCATGAGAAGCCCGGAGATACCATAGCAGAGCTTGCTGCTGTTTTGAAGCGGGCCTTTGACCGGGGGGGAAGCGTGATCATCCCGGCGTTTGCAGTCGGCAGAACACAGGAGCTTTTATACGCAGTCCGGGAAATCAAGCAGAAACGGCTGGTGCAGGGGCATGACGGCTGGCCGGTCTATCTGGACAGCCCGCTTGCTGAGGCCGCAACAGCTGTTTTCATGCAGTGCGAGCCGGAATATCTGGATGCAGAAACGCGGAATCTGCTGCGGCAGGGGATCAATCCGCTTTGGTCCGCCAATCTGTATCTGACGGAAAGTGTGGAGGAATCCAAGAAGATCAACGACGATCCGCGGCCGAAGGTGATCCTTTCTGCAAGCGGCATGTGTGACGCGGGACGTATCCGGCACCACCTCAAGCACAATCTCTGGAAATGGGAGAACATCATCCTGTTTGCCGGATATCAGGCGGAGGGAACGCTGGGACGCAGTCTGCTGAACGGTGCAAAAACAGTCCGCTTATTTGGCGAGGAGATCTCGGTCAGCGCCGAGATCTGTGCCCTGCACGGTACCAGTGGACACGCGGACAGAGACGGGCTTCTCAAATGGGTACAGGCAATCAAGCGCAAACCGCGCGTTGTGTTTGTCAATCATGGGGACGAAGAAAACTGTGAAGCCTTCCGCGATCGGCTGGTTTCGGAAGGCTACAGCGCGGTTGCTCCGTTCAGTGGAACAGAATTTGATCTGCTGCAGGGGCTGTTCCTGATGGTCACAGAGGGGCAGCGCATTGAGAAAAAGGGGCATGCGCGAAAGAAGGAAGTCTTTGCGCAGCTTGTAGAGGCGGCACAGCGGCTTGTTGCAGTCGCAATGGCCTGCAGGGAGCAGTCCAATCAGCGGCTGCGGCGGTTCACGTCAGAGATCGAGCTTCTAATCGATACCTGGAAGGACTGAGCAAGACCGGTAGCTGCAAAACCATGCAGCTGCCGGCCTCTCTGAAAGAAGCAAACTTTACTTTTTGACGGCGTCTCCATTCGCTTCCGCGTCCGCGATGCGGCGGTACATATCCTGCATCTGCCGGTCAATTTCGGCGATCGTTTCCGCACAGGCAAACATCTCTTCATCAATGCCCGCCGGGAGCTTTGCCCGGTCCGCCTTGTAGTGGATGTCATGCTCCAGACTGGCCCAGAAGTCCATTGCGATCGTGCGGATCTGGATCTCGGCCATGACGTACTCCGTCCGGTTGGAGAGATAGACGGGCACCTTAATGTCCAGGTGCAGCGAACGGTAGCCGTTGTAGTTCGGCGTTTTGATGTAGTCCTGCTTTTTCACGATCTCCACATCGGTCTGCCGCTCAAACATCTCCGCCACGCGGTATACATCGTCGATGTAGCTGCACACCACACGCACACCGGCAATATCGTTCACGTTTTCCCGTGCAGACTCGATGCTGACAGGCAGTCCCTTTTTCACAAGCTTTGCCACAATGCTCGACTGAGACTTGACGCGCCCGTCGATGTGATGAATGGGATTGCGTGCATAAAGAACATTGAATTCACTGTTGAGAATATTGAATTTCAACGTGAGCTGCCGAACCGCCGCGTCATAGAGATTCTGCATGACAAGAAAGTCATGCGGATCCTCGCAGAGGGTCAGGTTGTTTGCGCTTCTGTTCATTTGCAAACCTCCGTTTTCAGGTCAATTCTTTCGATCACACCCTTAGTATAGCAGAAGAGAGCACCTTGTCCAAGAGGTTTTTGTTCAGTGACCGATAAGAAACGGCACGGCGCGTGAACACCCGCCGTGCCGTTTTCCGTGCGGTCACGACTGTGCCATGCGCTCGAGAAGCTGGAAGGCCTCTTCGAGCTTGGGGTCGATATGGTCGGTCTGCAAAGCCTCGCGCACGCAGCCTTCGATGTGCGCGCGCATGATCTGCTGGTTGGCGCTTTTGAGGAGCGACTGCGTGGCGAGAAGCTGGTTGGAGATGTCCACGCAGTAGCGATCGTCGTCGATCATCTGCAAAATGCCG
>ERZ779894.3344-NODE-3344-length-12534-cov-3.959372_pt1 | contig 12534 bp, 6 predicted proteins | sample MGYA00511587_ERZ779894 | MGnify/ENA primary metagenome ERZ779894 (study PRJEB29588, sample SAMEA2160490) | human gut metagenome | biome: human gut; feature: human-associated habitat; material: faeces | place: Denmark | collected 2008/2010 ... | reverse complement strand
ATGCGTTCAATAACCTTTCCGACGCGGCATCTTCGGTCATCAGCTTTGTTGGTGTCAAGATGGCAAACAAACCGGCAGATAAAGAGCACCCGTTCGGGCACGGTCGGATCGAGTATATTGCAGCGCTGATCGTTTCGTTTCTGGTTATTGAAGTCGGCTTTACGTTTTTAAAGAGCTCCCTGGAGAAAATTCGCAATCCGGAAGAGATCACATTTCAGATGGTTCCGTTTTTGATTCTGGTGCTCTCGGTTGGTGTAAAGCTGTGGATGGCGCTTTTCAACCGAAAACTGGGAAACCGCATTCAGTCGAAGGTGATGCTGGCAACGTCGGCGGATTCCATGGGTGACGTGATCACGACGAGCGCAACGATCGCTTCTACATTGATCTGCCATTTCCTTTCGGTTAATATCGACGCAATCGCAGGACTTGTTGTGGCGGTACTCGTTATGTGGTCCGGTATTTCCATTGCAAAAGATACATTGGAACCGCTGATCGGGCAGGGCGCGGATCCGGATCTGTATGCACGGATCATGAAAGAGGTTGCTTCCTATGAAGGAATTGTAGGAACCCATGATCTGATTGTCCACAACTACGGGCCTGGCAGAAGTATGGCATCGATCCATGCGGAGGTGCCGCGAGATGTCGATATCGAGGTATCGCATGATATTATCGACCGCATTGAACATGAGGTCGGTGAAAAATTGGGAATTCTGCTGGTCATCCACATGGATCCGGTGGAGATCCACGATGCGACGGTTCTTGCGACAAAGGAGAAGGTAAGAAACGTAATTTCCATTCTCGATCCGGAGCTTTCCTTCCACGATTTCCGTATGATCAACGGGTCGGAGAAAAAGAAGCTGATTTTTGATCTTGAAATCCCGTATTCTTATAAGAAGAAAGACTGTGATCGCGTGATCGGGCAGATCGGGGCGCTGATGAAGGAAATGGATGAGAAGTATGAATGCGTCGTCAACATCGACAAAAAATACGTGGCGGGAGAGTGACAACGGCCGGGTTGAGCCGTCAAATCCCTTCCAAAATGTTCCAAAAGTCAGTTTTTTGAAAAAAATAAAAAAATTTCAAAAAAGGTGTTGACTTTTCTCTTGCGATAGTGTATTATACATTTTGTCGCAAGGCAATGGGCTATCGCCAAACGGTAAGGCAACGGACTCTGACTCCGTCAGTTCCTGGTTCGAATCCAGGTAGCCCAGCTCATTGAAAGGTCTCAGGTCTCGTACCTGAGGCCTTTTTCGATTTGTGCAGGCAATGAGCCAAAGTCTGTGTTTGCTCGAAACTTTGGCGAATATCCGATTGACAAAACATTTTCGGTCAAAGATTAAAAATACAGCAGGAGGAACGAAACGATGAAGTATTCCTTTACGAGCAGAATCCGCTACAGCGAAATCGGTGAGGACGGAAATCTCACCCTGCCGGGGCTGATCAATTACTTTCAGGACTGCAGTACCTTCCAGTCGGAAGCGATCGGCGAGGGCGTTGCGGAGCTCAAAAAACGAGGCTGCGCCTGGGTGCTGTCCGCGTGGCAGATTCATGTGCGCCGCTATCCATCCCTCGGTGAAGCGGTAAAAATCACTACATGGGCGAGCGGTTTCAAAGGATTTCTTGGCATGCGTAACTTCACGATGGAAACAGAAGATGGCGAAATGCTCGCCTGTGCCAACTCCATCTGGTCTTACGTCAATATGGAAACGGGTCATCCCGTCCGCGCACCGAAAGAGACGACAGACGCCTACGGCATTGACGGTCCGATCGACGAGGATTTCGGCGAGCGCAAAGTGAAAATGCCGGAAGCAGATTTCATCGGCGAACCGTTCCCGGTGCGGCCGCACAACCTCGATACGAACCACCACGTCAACAACGCACAGTTCATTTCCCTTGCCGGTGAATGCCTTCCGAAGAACTTCACCGTGCACCGGATGCGCGCCGAATACAAACAGCAGGCGCACCTCGGTGACGTCCTGCATCCGCTGCGCGCCGAGACGGAAAACGGCTGTTTTATCTCGCTGAACGATGAAAAAGGACAGCCATACGTAGTTGTGGAATTTCAATGATTGTGGTACAATCGGAAAGAATAAGATACGAACGTAATAAACACAATGAGGAAAGGGGAATTTGCCATGAGAGCGCAGAACCTTACACTGTTAACCGATTTATATGAACTTACCATGATGCAGGGCTACTACGAGAACCCGTCCGATCAGATCGTGGTATTTGATGCATTTTACAGAAAGAATCCATGCGGCGGCGCATACGCCGTATGTGCAGGACTTGAGCAGGTAATCGAGTATGTCCGCGATCTTCACTTTTCACCGGATGACATCGACTATCTCCGTTCCCTCCATATTTTCAACGATGATTTCCTGGAGTATTTAAGAGGCTTCCATTTCACCGGAGATATCTATGCGATCCCGGAAGGAACCGTCGTATTCCCAAGAGAACCGCTCTTAAAAGTTGTCGCTCCGATCATGGAGGCACAGCTTGTAGAGACCGCGATTCTGAACATGATCAACCATCAGAGCCTGATCGCGACGAAAGCATCCCGCGTTGTTTACGCGGCAAAGGGCGACGGCATCATGGAGTTTGGACTCCGCCGTGCACAGGGACCGGATGCCGGTATCTACGGCGCGCGTGCTGCCATGATCGGCGGCTGCATCGGAACCTCCAATGTCCTGACCGGACAGATGTTTGACGTTCCAGTCAAGGGAACCCACGCACACAGCTGGATCATGAGCTTCCCGGATGAGTACACCGCATTCAAAACGTATGCGAAAATGTATCCGGAAGCCTGCATTCTTCTCGTAGACACCTACGATGTTCTCGAATCCGGTGTTCCGAATGCGATCCGCGTCTTCAAAGAGATGAGAGCAGAGGGCTTACCGATGAAGGGCTACGGCATCCGCATCGACAGCGGTGACCTGGCTTACCTGTCGAAAAAAGCATATCAGATGCTCGAGGCAGAAGGTTTCGGCGATGCCATCATTTCCGCATCCAGTGATCTCGATGAGTACCTGATCGACAGCCTGAAAACCCAGGGTGCGAAGATCAATTCCTGGGGCGTCGGCACCAACCTGATCACATCCGGTGACTGGCCGGCATTCGGCGGCGTTTACAAGCTGGCAGCAGCAAAAGATAAAGATGACGCAGAATTCACACCGAAGATCAAGCTGTCCGAGAACTCCGAGAAAGTAACAAACCCGGGCAATAAGACGATTTATCGTATTTATGATAAAGAAACCGGAAAGATCCGTGCCGACCTGATCTGCCTCGCAGACGAGACCTTCGACGAGAGCAAAGATATGATCATCTTCGACCCGATCGAGACCTGGAAAAAGACAAAGATCAAAGGCGGAACCTACACCTTACGCGAGCTCCTCGTTCCGATTTTCCAGAAGGGCGCATGCGTCTACACTTCTCCATCCGTCATGGAGATCCGCGACATCTGCACCAGAGAGAAAGATACCCTCTGGGAGGAGTCCAAACGTCTGGTCAATCCGCATGAGGTTTACGTGGATCTGTCCGACAAGCTGTACCACATCAAGAGCGACCTGCTCGAGGAGATGAGCATGAAGGCTCTCGGCGAGCAGTAAGAAAGGAAGTCAAATGTTAAATATAGGAAGAAAGCAAAAGCTGGTAGTAGTAAAGAAAGTAGAATTCGGTATTTATCTTGGGGAGACCCGGGAAGCAGGCGAGAAGGAACGCGTTCTTCTGCCGATCAAACAGGTGCCGGAAGGAACAAAAGAGGGAGATGAGCTGGAAGTATTTCTGTACCGCGATTCCAGCGACCGTCTGATTGCGACAACCAGAGAGCCGAAGCTGGTGCTTGGAGAGCTGGCTGTCTTAAACGTAGCTGCTACCGGAAAGATCGGAGCATTTCTGGACTGGGGTCTGGAAAAAGATCTGTTTCTTCCGTTTAAACAGCAGACCCGCCGCCTCCATCCAGGTGATGAGGTTCTGGTTTCCCTCTACATCGACAAGAGCGACCGTCTCTGCGCAACGATGAAGGTTTACCATTTCCTGAAAACCAATTCTCCGTACGTCGTAGGCGATACCGTAAAGGGAAGAATCTACGAGATCAGCGGAAACTTCGGCGTTTTCGTTGCTGTTGATGACCGCTACTCCGGCCTGATTCCAAAGAGAGAAGCACAGGCAGACTATCATGTCGGCCAGGAACTTGAGTGCCGCGTTACAGAAGTCAAAGAGGACGGAAAACTCTCCCTGTCCGCACGCGGAAAAGCGTACGAGCAGATCGCAATCGATGCAGAGAGCGTTCTTTCTGTGATCGAGGAATTTGCAGGTGTCCTTCCGTTTGATGACAAAGCATCACCGGAAGTGATTCAGAGAGAATTTGGCCTCAGCAAAGCAGCATTTAAGCGCGCGGTCGGCCATCTGATGAAAGAAAAACAGGTTGTCATCCGCGACGGTAAAATCTGGACGGCAGAAAAAGCAAAATAAGAAAAGATCGGGCACTGGACAGGAAGCACATCCTCTCCGGTGTCCGTTTTTTTGTGTCAGACAGCAGATAAAATTTTGAAATTTTTTCTGCGCCCGGTTTGCGGTTGCGCGAAGAGAGGATTGCGCTTATAATATGATCTATATGACAAAAAATGACACAGGATCTGATGGAGAGCGATGAAGAAAAAGAAAAGTAAGAAAAAAACATCCTTTATTTCCAAAACCGCAATGACGGTTTTGACGATCATTCTGATTATTCTGTTTTTCTGCATTATGTCGATGGTCGAGAAAATACAGGGAACGGCCCGCGTTGTCAACTATGCCGGTCTGGTACGCGGAAAAACGCAGCGGATTATCAAGCTGGAGGATGCGGGAGAACCGCAGGATACGATGATTGCAGACATCAACGCTTATATCGACGGTCTGCAGAACGGAAGCAGCGAGCTGGATCTGGTGCGCCTGGATGACCGGGATTTTCAGGATAAGATGACTGAGCTGGCATCATATTTTGAAGAGCTGAAGGCAGAGATTCTGCTGGTGCGTGAAAAAGGATATGAGAATACCGCGATTATCGAAAAGAGTGAGACCTTTTTCAAAATTTGTGACGAGGCGACGGGCCTTGCGGAAGCGTATTCGCAGAGAATGGCGTCTTCGCTGAAGAAGCTGGAGCAGGTGGTAGTAGGAGATATCATCGGCCTGGTGTTTGTCATCGGCATGGAGCTGATCAAGGCCGTCCGCTATGCGGCGATGAACCGTATTCTGCAGAAGAAAGTCTATCTCGATGAGGCGACGGGCCTGCCAAATAAAAATAAATGCGAAGAGATTCTGGAGGGAAGCGACGGAGGAGAAGAAATTTCCGGCGTGTATGCGGTCTGCGTGTTTGACCTCAACAATCTGCGCACGATCAACAACAGTCTGGGTCACGACAAGGGAGACGAATATATCCGTTCCTTTGCCGTTCAGCTTCGAAAAGCAGTCCCGGAGGAGTATTTCGTCGGAAGAAACGGCGGAGATGAGTTTCTTGCCATTCTGCGCGGACTGAACCGTGAAGAAGTGGAAGCGTGCATGAATCACATCCGCACGCAGACGGCAGAATATTCCCGCCAGCACCCGGAGATGCCGATCAGCTACGCCGGAGGCTATGCACTGTCCACGGAATTTGAAGACTGTGATATCCGGGAACTGTTCCGCCATGCGGACCAGAACATGTATATCGACAAAAACCGCGCGAAGATGGAAGAAGCCGCCGCAGAGCGGAAGATCAGCCTGGAAGCGCTGGACGTCGTAAAGAAAAAGGGATATCATTTTTCCAACTGTATTTACTGCAATGCAAGACAGGACCAGTACCGGATTCTGCGCGCCGTTTCGGGCTTTTTCCTTGCCGAGGACGGCAGCTATACCGGTGCGGCCGAGCATATTGTGCAGGGAATCACGGATGAGGAAAAGAGAAAGGAAATGCGTAGAATGCTGGATCTTACCCATCTGAAGGAGTGCTATCAGAAGGGAGAAGAGAGCGTAGAAATTCTGTACGAGTATCGGGAGGGAAGCGAAGGGGAAGCGCTCTGCCGGGGAAAAGTCACCATTCTGTTCTACGACGCGGCCGAGGACGGCGGACTGCACCATTTTCTGATGGGCTTTGAGCGGTTCCGCTCCAATGAGGAAGCTGCTCGGAATGAAAAAGAACAGCTCGACCAATACTATGAACAGATGAAACAGTCGATCATTGAAAACAGCCACTACGCTGAGGCACTTCTCGAGACGGCCGAGGCCGTGTTCGCCGTTGATCTGACGAATGATTCGATGGAGCAGATTTTTTACCACAGCGGGCAGAAGAAATTTGACCTCAATATAGATCTGCCGTGTTCCTACGAGAAATACTGCGGGGAATGCAGTGCGTTTGTCGCGGAGGAGACATTGGAATCATACCGCATTGTGGATTCCTCGAAGAAACTGCTGCAGCGCTTTGAAAACGGAGATAAGCAGGTAGTCGTGGAGTATCAGGAAACAGATGAGTCCGGCAGAAGAATATGGTTGCAGAAGACGGTTCTTATGTCACAGGATACCGTCTACGACCGAAAGACAAAGCGGGAGAGCGTTGTGGTACACGGCATGATCCTTTTCCGTGATACGTCAGAGTTCCACAGCCGGGAAGAGAGGGAGAAGATACAGCTTCAGGATGCCTTTAGAGCTGCAGACAGTGCAAGTCGTGCAAAAACAGAATTTATGAACCGCATGAGCCACGATGTGCGCACGCCGATCAATGGCATTATGGGCATGCTGGATATCATCCGCAAAAACCGGCAGGATGAGGCAAAAGTGGACGACTGCCTCGATAAAATCAATCTTTCCGCAAGCCATCTGCTGGCACTCGTCAACGATGTGCTCAATATGAATAAGCTGGAGTCCGGAAAAGAGACGATCGAGAGCGTTTCTTTTGACCTGGCGCATCTGATGGATGATGTGTCATCCCTTGTCAATGCGCAGATTACGGAGATGGGCATTACCCACCGTACGCACCGCGGTGAGCTGACGCACACGAGACTGATCGGCAGTCCGCTGCGCCTGCGGCAGATTATGCTGAATCTCTTCAGCAATGCAATCAAGTACAACAAGCCGGGCGGAATGATCGATACGTATGCGGGCGAAGTCTCCTGCGACGGAACCCGGGTCGTCTACGAGTTCCGCATCACGGACAGCGGCATCGGAATGAGCAGCGAATTTATCGAAAAAGAGCTGTTCCATCCGTTCACACAGGAGAAGTCCGGTGCGAGAACGCAGTACAAGGGAACGGGCCTTGGCATGTCGATCGTCAAAGAACTGATCGAAAAAATGCAGGGCACGATCGAGGTAACGAGCCAGCAGGGCGTCGGAACGACGTATGTATTCCGGCTTCCGTTTTACATTGACTGCGAGGGACAGCGGATTCAGGAAGTAAAGACACGGATCGCAGGAAAAGAGCTTGTCCGCTTCCACGTTCTGCTTGTCGAGGATAATGAGATCAACATGGAAATCGCCGAGTTTTACCTGACCGATCACGGTGCGACGGTGGAAGAGGCATGGAACGGCCGCGAGGCGGTCGAAAAGTATGCGGCGAATCCGCAGAAATTTGATGTGATTTTAATGGATCTGATGATGCCTGTGATGGGCGGCCTTGAGGCAGCGCGGCAGATCCGCACCATGGAGCTTCCGGAAGCAAAACAAGTCCCGATTATCCCGATGACGGCGCAGTCCTCCGAAGAGAGCAAAGAGGGATGCCGCGCCGCGGGCATGAACAGCCATCTGACCAAGCCGATCGAGCCGGACGGTCTGGTGCAGACGATCTTGGAGACAGCGGAACATGCCTTTGAAAAATAGAGGAGAAAACGATGAGTTTTACGCATTTACATGTACATACCGAATACAGCCTTCTGGACGGATCGAACAAGATCAAAGAGTACGTTGCCAGAGTCAAGGAGCTTGGCATGAACAGCGCCGCGATCACCGATCACGGCGTCATGTTCGGCTGTATCGATTTTTATAAAGAAGCCCGCGCGCAGGGCATCAAGCCGATCCTCGGCTGTGAGGTTTACGTGGCGCCGGGTTCCCGTTTCGACCGCGAAACCAGCCGCGGAGAGGACCGATACTACCATCTGGTTCTGCTGGCGGAAAATAATACGGGCTATTCCAATCTGATGAAGATTGTTTCGGCGGGCTTTATTGATGGATTTTACTATAAGCCGCGTGTCGACATGGAGATTCTGGAAAAGTATCACGAGGGCATTATCGCGCTTTCCGCCTGCCTTGCAGGTGAGGTGGCGCGTGCGATGGTGCGGAACCAGTACGAGATGGGAAAAGAGGCCGCACTGCGGTATGAGAAGATTTTCGGAAAAGGCAATTTCTTCCTGGAACTGCAGGATCACGGCATCTCGGAGCAGCGGATGGTCAATCAGCAGCTGATGCGCCTCTCGGCAGAAACCGGCATCGAGCTGGTGGCGACGAATGATATTCACTACACGTACGCAGAAGATGCGGATTCCCACGATATTCTTCTGTGCCTGCAGACCGGAAAGAAGATCACGGATGAGGACCGCATGCGCTACGAGGGCGGCCAGTATTTCGTGAAATCCGAGGCGGAGATGGCATCGCTCTTCCCGTATGTACCGCAGGCAATCGAAAATACACAGAAAATTGCAGACCGGTGTAATGTGGAGATCGAATTTGGTGTCACAAAACTTCCGAAATTCGATGTGCCGGAAGGATACACTTCCTGGGAATACTTAAATAAGCTCTGCTACGACGGCCTCGAGGAACGGTATCACCCGGCGACGGATGAACTGAAAGCGCGGCTGAAATACGAGCTTGATACGATCAAAACGATGGGTTACGTCGATTACTTCCTGATCGTGTGGGATTTCATCAAATTTGCGCGCGACCACGACATCATGGTCGGACCGGGACGAGGATCGGCGGCCGGAAGTATTGTTTCCTACACCCTTGGCATCACACAGCTGGATCCGATGCGGTACCAGCTCCTGTTCGAGCGTTTCCTGAACCCGGAACGAGTTACCATGCCTGATATCGACGTGGATTTCTGCTTCGAACGCCGCCCGGAGGTCATCGACTATGTAACGAGAAAATACGGCAAGGACCGCGTTGTACAGATCGTCACATTCGGTACACTGGCGGCGCGCGGTGTCATCCGCGATGTCGGCCGTGTGCTGGATATGCCGTATGCACAGGTCGATTCGATTGCGAAGATGATTCCGAATGAGCTGAATATCACGATCGACAAGGCACTGCAGATGAACCACGAGCTGCGGGAGCTGTACCAGGGCAATGAAGAGGTTGCACATCTGATCGACATGTCACGGAGACTTGAAGGTCTGCCGCGCCACACGTCGATGCACGCCGCCGGTGTTGTCATCGGCTCGCGTCCGCTGGTGGAATTTGTGCCGCTCTCGCGAGGAAGCGACGGAACGATTGTCACGCAGTTCACGATGACGACGCTCGAGGAACTGGGACTTCTGAAAATGGACTTCTTAGGGCTTCGGACCCTGACCGTCATTCAGAATGCGACAAAGCTCGCAGAGCGTTACAGCAATAAGAAAATTGATCTGCTTCACATCGATTACAACGATCCGAAAGTGCTCGGCATGATCGGCGCATCGAAAACGGTCGGTGTGTTCCAGCTCGAGAGTGCGGGAATGAAAAACTTCATGAAGGAGTTAAAACCGCAGAGCCTCGAGGATATCATCGCCGGAATTTCCCTGTACCGGCCGGGCCCGATGGATTTTATTCCGCAGTACATCAAAGGAAAAAACAACCCGGAATCCGTTACGTACGATACACCGCTCTTAAAACCGATTCTGGAGCCGACGTACGGCTGTATCGTCTACCAGGAACAGGTTATGCAGATCGTACAGGCACTGGCGGGCTATTCGCTTGGACGGGCCGATCTGGTGCGCCGTGCGATGTCGAAGAAAAAGGCATCCGTCATGGAAAAAGAGCGCCAGAACTTTGTTTATGGAAATGAAGCGGAGGGAGTTCCCGGATGTATTGCAAATGGAATTGATGAGGCAACGGCAAATAAAATCTATGATGAAATGATTGATTTTGCCAAATATGCCTTTAATAAGTCCCATGCAGCAGCCTATGCAGTTGTTTCCTATCAGACTGCATATCTGAAATATTACTATCCTGTGGAATTTATGGCCGCATTAATGACATCGGTTATTGATTTTCCCAATAAGGTTGCAGAATATATTCTGGTCTGCAGACAGATGGGGATTAAGATCCTGCCGCCGGATGTGAATTGTGGAATGTATGGATTCTCTGTAGATAACGGTGCGATCCGATATGGTCTGTCCGCTATAAAGAGTGTGGGACGTCCGGTTATTGAAAGCCTGGTAAGAGAGAGGGAAGAGAACGGACAATATCGTTCCCTGAAGGATTTTATGGAACGAAACTCTCCGCAGATGAATAAGCGAGCAGTAGAAAACTTTATCAAAGCAGGTGCACTGGATTGCCTGGATGGTAACCGCCGCCAGAAAATGCTGGTTTATCAGAAGATTTCAGACAGTATCAGTCAGGATAAGAAGAATTCACTGGCAGGCCAGATGAGCCTTTTTGATCTGGTAAGCGAGGAGGACAAAAAAGAATTTGAAATCCGTATGCCCGATGTGGAGGAATTCGGAAAAGAGGAACTTCTGGGATATGAGAAGGAAGTTCTGGGAATCTACCTCAGTGGTCATCCTCTGGAAAATTACCGGGGAATGATGGAGAAAACCATTTCTGCGAAAACCTCTGATTTTCAGCAGGATGAAGAAACAAATCTTCCGAAAGTCATGGATGGTCAGAAAGTAATTATCGGTGGAATGATTACGGATAAAACCATCAAATATACAAAGAATAATAAGGTTATGGCATTCCTCACAGTGGAGGATCTGGTAGGAACAGTGGAGGTAGTTGTGTTCCCCAGAGATTATGAGAAAAGTCAGCAGTTCCTGAATGAAGAAGGCAGAGTATTTATTCAGGGCAGAGTATCTGCAGAGGACGATCGCGCCAGTAAACTGATCCTTGAAAAAATCCGTCCCTTTGACAATATGCCAAGGGAAATCTGGATACAGTTTGACAATAAAGAAAGCTACACACAGCAATCTCAGGAATTGCTTGCAGACCTCAGACGTTCACCGGGTGACAGTGCTGTTGTGATCTACCTGAAAGACGTAAAGGCCATAAAGAAGCTTCCGGTTGGATATCATGCACAAATTCAGGACTCATGGCTGAACTATATGTACGAAAAATATGGTAAAACCAATGTTAAAGTTGTAGAAAGAGGATTGAAAAACTTATAGAAATGCGCTAAACTATACCCGAATATGTAAAAATGAGATAGATTCAGAAGATGGAGGAAGAAAAGATGGCAGAAAACAAGATAAAAACCATTGGTGTCCTTACCAGCGGTGGTGACGCACCTGGAATGAATGCTGCAATTCGTGCAGTTGTCAGAAGAGGTTTAAGCAATGGATTAAATGTAAAAGGTATTCTGAAAGGATACAATGGTCTGTTAAACGAAGAGATTATTGACATGAGCGCAAAAGATGTATCTGATACAATCGAACGTGGAGGTACAATCCTTTATACAGCACGTTGTGCAGAATTTCGTACAGAAGAAGGACAGAAAAGAGGTGCGGAAATTTGCAGAAAACACGGCATTGACGGGCTTGTAGTCATTGGCGGTGACGGTTCTTTTGCAGGTGCACAGAAACTGGCAAACTTAGGAATCAACGCTGTTGGTGTTCCTGGAACAATTGACCTGGATATTGCATGTACTGAGTACACAATCGGTTTTGATACAGCTGTTAATACAGCAATGGAAGCAATTGATAAGGTACGTGATACATCAACATCACATGAGCGTGTAAGTATTATCGAAGTAATGGGAAGAAATGCCGGATATATCGCATTATGGTGTGGTATTGCTTCAGGAGCTGAGGATATCTTAATTCCAGAGCGTTTCGATGGTAACAGACCAAAACTTGAAAATGAATTAATTGAAAGCATTCTTGAGAAAAAAGCACTTGGTAAGAAACATCACCTTATCATCAACGCAGAAGGTGTTGGACATTCTTATGGAATGGCTAAGAGAATCGAACAGGCAACTGGTGTAGAGACAAGAGCAAGTATCTTAGGTCATATGCAGAGAGGTGGAAACCCAACAGCAAAAGACAGAGTATATGCTTCTTACATGGGAGCTTTAGCAGTAGACCTGCTTTGCAGCGGCGCTACAAACAGAGTAGTAGGATACCGTAATGGTCAGTATATTGACTACGATATCGAAGACGCACTCGGAATGGCTAAAGACGTAGACCAGTATGAGTTTGAAATCGCTCAGATTTTGGGACGATAATATAAAGCCGAGTAGAACTTGGTAGACAGACGAAGAACCCCGTATATCCAAGAAGGAATTTTATTCTGTTGCGTTAAATCTTGGATATACGGGGTTCTTCTGCTTGTTGGCAAGCTTTAAACTGGCTTTATGTGGGCCGTCGGGTAAAAAAATTGAGCGATTTGTGGAGGCGAAGG
>ERZ779894.3340-NODE-3340-length-12540-cov-2.657269_pt1 | contig 12540 bp, 8 predicted proteins | sample MGYA00511587_ERZ779894 | MGnify/ENA primary metagenome ERZ779894 (study PRJEB29588, sample SAMEA2160490) | human gut metagenome | biome: human gut; feature: human-associated habitat; material: faeces | place: Denmark | collected 2008/2010 ... | reverse complement strand
GGTGCGGCGGCAGGGACGAGCTATTTTGCCATCTCCAATGGCCGTACCGAGGCCAGCGAGAACGTTTGGGGCAGCGCCCTCCCCTACCTCGTCCCAGTGGACAGCAGCACCGACCTCTCCGCCGACAACTACGAAGTCACCCTCACCCTTTCTGCCCCGCAGGTGCAGCAGCTTCTTTCCTCGGGACTGGGCATCTCCGCTGACTCTGCCGCACCGGAAAGCTGGTTCGGTGAGACGACCCTGACAGCTTCGGGCTATGCGGCCTCTCTGCCCGTCTGCGGCCAGACCGTCTCCGGCACGGCCCTCCGGCGGGCTCTGGGGCTGCGGAGCGCCTGCTTCAACATCCGATATCAGGACGGCAGCTTCCTCATCACGACAAAAGGCTACGGCCACGGTGTGGGCCTGAGCCAGTGGGGTGCAAAAGCGCTGGCCGAGCAGGGCTGGACCTACGAAGCCATCCTCACCCACTATTTCCCGGGGACGCAGCTCTGCCGATGACACAAAAGCAGGGTGGTCAGCATTGCCGACCACCCTGTGTCTTTTTATTTTGGGGAAGCTCAGCCCAGAAGCCAGCTCCACATCCCCTTCTTCGTCTCGGTCACAGCCTCAGCTTCACTCTCGACTGCCTCAGCCACAGCCTCTTCGGTCTCCTGAACGAGCTGACCCAGCTTCGTGCCGGAGGGGTCCTGCACCGTCCAGTAGGTCGCGGTGCTGCTGGCGCTGCCGGAAACGGTAAAGTCGCTCATGAAGCAGAGCGTCTGGCCGTTGGAGTCGGTCAGTACGACCATGTAAGTGTAGCTGCCTTCGGGCAGCTCACCGAAACGGAGCTGGCTGTCGAAGTTCTTCAGAGACCAGCTGGACGCATTGGGCGCGGCCTCAGCGCTCTGAACGGTCTGGTCGTTAGCGTCGAGGATCGCCGCTTCCACGCTGCTCAGCACAGCGCCCGATGCGCTGGCGGCAGTGCCGCTCACGCTCATACCCTTGCCGGTACGGATGTTGACCGGGTAGCGCATTCCTTCCAGACGGAGGCTGTCCAGCGTCGCGACGGCGCTGTTATGGTCGGAAGATATGTACCAGTAGCAGGAGGCACCTGCGATGGAGATGCTGGCTGCCGAGATAGGAACACGGCCCGAGGAGACGCTGCCGGCGGGGTCGGAGCAGTAGAACACGCCGTCGGTGTAGTCCGTCAGGAGAACGGCGTGAGGCTGGCGGCGGTCATAGAGGACGATGCCCTCGGGGTGCTCTGCCAGCAGCTGGATGAGCACGGCCTTCTTCTCCTCGTTGTTGGACGGCAGAGTGGAGTAACCCACCTGCATTGCGTTATAGTTGAAGCTGTGGGAAAGGCCGCCTGCCCACGCACTGCCGCGGACGCTGTTCTCGGTCACGTCCGTCCAGTCGGTCAGGCCGTCCAGAAAAGCGCGGCGGCGGAGCATCATGGCGGCGGAGGCCAGCGTACAGGTGCCGCCCCGGCTCTGCTTGAAGTAAAATCCTGCGTCCACGTTGAGGTCCACCGCCAGCGCTCCCGGCAGCATCACTGCCATCAGCACGAGCGACAGCACAAGGGCCATCAGTTTTTTCCAGATCCGGTGCGGCGCACATTCCACGTTTGACTCATCCCTTCATCTTTCATTCATTGCTGTAAAGTATACCATTTTGTTACACTTTTGTAAACCGAAGGAAGACTTTTTTCTCAGATTTCACACGCTTCGTACACAATTTCGGGGCAGAATGCACAAACATCGTCTAACTTTTTGGAACATATAACAAAAAAGCCCCCGCCCGTCCGATCGAATACCCGCAAATCGGACAGGCGAGCGCGTATCGACGCTGTTTTGTGCCGTGAAAACATTCTTATTATAAAATCACGTTCAAACACCACGCAATTGTATTTGCGGCAACATGGGACGCAATGCGTCTGCCGCTTGGTGCAAAAATTCCGGTGTGGGAGAAGTGTAACCTTGCCCGATCAAGTCCCCGCTATCTGTAAATGATTGCAAATAGTACGGCTCACTGCCAGCAATCCAAGCACCGATCGACAATAAATCTTCCATGGTATGCAGTTCCCGTACCACCGTGGTACGAAATTCAAAAGGCACCCCACCTTCTTTGAGTAGCGTAATACTCTGATTGATCCGTTCCATGTCAACCGGACAACCGACCGTCTGCGCATATTTTTCCGGCGCATTTTTGATATCCATCGCCACGTAGTCCACATTCCCACTCGCCAAAAGATGTTCCAAACGATCCGGGAATGTGCCGTTGGTGTCCACTTTTACCAAAAAACCCAAGGCCTTGATTTTCTCAAGAAATGTAGGCAAATCCGGCTGCATCAGCGGTTCTCCGCCGGTGATACAAACGCCCTCCAAAACTCCGTGGCGCTTTTGTAAATAGGAAAAAATTTCTTGTTCTTCCCAGGCATCCGCCGCTTCAATATGCGTCACCAGCCTTGCATTGTGGCAAAACGGGCACCGCCAATTACATCCGGGTGTGAACACCGTACATGCCAGTTTATCGGGAAAGTCCAACATTGTCATTTTTTGAAATCCGTTGATCTTCATCTTGATTCGCTCTCTTTGTTTTCAGATATACATGATAACATCTGTTTGTATCAAAAAGAAACAAACAGCATACCCCTCTCCCATGGTGTATATTCCGTGCGAGAGGGGTTACATGTGAAATCAACTGCGCAAGGTCAGTCCCAATTCTTGCTGTAAGAGGGACAGAACTTTTTTGGTCGCCTGATCCGCCTCTTCATCGGTCAGTGTTCGATCCGGTGCACGGAAAGAAAGATTAAATGCCACAGATTTTTTCCCCTCTCCAATTTGTGCACCACGATATATATCAAACAGACGTACCGATTCCAGCAGCTTGCCGCCGCCTTTCTTCATCACGTTTTCAATATCACCCACAGCCAGATCCTCGTCGCATACAAACGCCAAATCGCGCGTGACAGCCGGGAATTTGGGCAGCGGGACGTATGCCTTTTCCAACTCACAAATATCCCACATGGTACCCAAGTCAAACTCTGCCGCATAGACCTCACAATCAAAACCGTATCGTTGCGCCACAGTGGGATGAATTTGTCCAAATGTTCCCAGATAGGTCTCTCCGCTGTAAACATCTGCACATCTGCCCGGATGGAAGGTCGCACCCACACGATTGGCAACAAACGACGGCTCCCGAATGCCGCAGCGGGTCATGAGCGCTTCAACCATCCCTTTCATCGTGTAAAAATCACCGTTTTCATACATGCCCATGGTGATATGGTTCCGTTCATCCGGCAGTGTTCCCTGCAAACCGCGATCATTTGTCACAGTACCGGGCGTGCGCGGCAGATACACACGTGCCAATTCCCATACACCCACAGGTTCATCGTGGCGGCTATGATTGGTGGCAAGAACCTCCAACAGTGAGGGCAAGGCCGTGGTGCGCATGATCGACGTATCCTCTCCCAAGGGGTTGGAAATACGCACAGAGGTACGGCGCGCATCATCCGCCGGCATGCCGATTTTATCATACCATTTGGGCGAAATGAAGGTAAACGTCATAATCTCGTCCAACCCCATCGCACAAAGCGTCTGTGCCGCAAGGGCGCGATATTTCTGTATCGGCGTAAGTCCGGCGCCCAGTGCCGGCATGGAAAACTGTGTGGATGTAATACGGTTGTAACCATAGATGCGGATAATCTCCTCCGCAACATCATTCATACACCCAATATCCAAACGGAACGAGGGAACGGTGATCATCCCGTCTTTTACGGTAAAGTGTAATTTCTCCAAGATGGAAATCATTTCTGTTTCATCCAAAGAGACACCTAAGAAACGATTGATCCGCTCCACTTCCAGCGGCAAAACAACAGGCTGATGTTTTACAGGATAGACATCGATCATACCCCCGACAACCTCGCCGGCGCCAAGTTCTTGTACCAATTCACAAGCCCGTTGTACGGCAGGCACCGTGTTTTCGGGATCCGTCCCTTTTTCAAACCGCGCACTTGCTTCGGTACGCATTCCCAGTTTTTTTGCAGTTTGGCGCACACTTCCGCCGTCAAAGCACGCACTTTCGAAAATAACCGTTTGGGTGTTATCCGTAATCTCGCTGTTTTCCCCGCCCATGATCCCTGCCAAAGCCACCGGCTTTTTCTCATCGGCAATGACCAACATATCGGCATCCAGTTCTCGGTCCGTGTGATCCAAGGTACGGAACACTTCTCTGTCACCGGCGCGGCGCACCACAATTTCATTGCCATCCAAGCAAACCGCATCAAAGGCGTGCATCGGTTGACCGTATTCCAGCATGACATAGTTTGTAATATCCACAATGTTGTTGATCGGGCGCACACCGGCAGCCGCAAGACGCATCCGCATCCACAAGGGCGACGGTGCAATTTTGACATTTTTGACAGCCATCGCCGTATAACGCGGGCACAGTGCCGCATCTTGTACCGTCACGCGAAAATGATCCGAAATGTCACCCACCGTATGTTCTACCTTTGGGGTAGGAATGCACAGTGGTCGATCAAACGATGCGGCCGCTTCGCGCGCAAGACCAATCACACACAGACAATCCGCACGGTTAGAGGTAATTTCAAATTCCACAACGGTGTCGCGCAACATCAAAACGTCGCAAATATCATCTCCCGGTTTACACGGCTCATGCAAAATCAAAATACCATCGGTAACAGCATCCGGCATTTCATGCGTGGTTAACGACAACTCACCGATGGAACACATCATTCCCTTTGATTCCACCCCGCGCAATTTGCCGTCTTTGATCACCACATTCCCCGGCAACTTTGCCGGCGGGATCGCAACGGGAACCATGTCTCCCACATGTACATTCTGCGCACCGGTCACAATCTGGCGGTTCGTGCTCTCACCGCAATCAACCTGACAAATCCACAAGTGGTCTGAGTCGGGATGGCGCGCCATTTCCAAAACTTTACCCACCCGTACGTTTTCGATATCTGCACCGCGCATGGTGACACTTTCCACTTTGGAACCGGTATCCGTCATCACGTCGGCAAAATGTTTCGGATCAATATCGCTGCAATCACAAAAATCACGCAGCCATTGCATGGATAAATTCACGTTTCTTCCCTCCTCTTTCTCAGAACTGTCTCAGAAAACGAACATCGTTTTCATACAGATAACGCATGTCATTCAAATGGTATTTCAGCATCTGAATCCGTTCAATTCCCATACCAAAGGCAAAACCGGAATAGATCTCAGGATCGATGCCGCACTCTCTCAAAACGTTTGGATGCACCATACCGGCGCCCAAAATCTCGATCCATCCCTCATTTTTGCAAAGCCGACAGCCGCTCCCGCCGCAAACAAAACAAGAAACATCCACCTCAGCACTTGGCTCGGTAAACGGAAAATGATGCGGACGGAAACGAATCCGTGTTGATTCTCCAAACATTTTTTTCGCCACCAGCTCCAGTGTTCCTTTCAAATCGCCCATCGTAATGCCCCGGTCAACGACCAGTCCCTCCATCTGATGAAACAGTGGGGAGTGTGTTGCATCCACCGCATCAGAACGATACACACGCCCGGGAGAAATCACACGAATCGGCGGCTTGGAATGTTGCATGACACGTGCCTGTACCGACGAGGTTTGGGAACGCAAAAGGATATTGTCCGTAATATAAAAGGTATCCTGCGTATCGCGCGCGGGATGGTTGGGTGGAATGTTGAGCGCCTGGAAATTGTAATAGTCATATTCCACTTCCGGACCTTCCACAATCGTGTATCCCATGGAAAGAAAAATATCGCTCAATTCCGCCTCTACCTTTGCCAACGGATGGCGGTGCCCGATCTTACACGGTTTGCCGGGGGCGGTGACATCCACACGTTCCGCCTGCAAGCGATGCGTCAGAGCCGCTTCTTTGAGCGCCTCTGCCTTTTCTTGCAAGGCGTTTTCTATGCGCGCACGCACTTCATTGGCCAATTGTCCCACAACAGGACGTTCCTCTGCGCTAAGCTGACCCATTCCGCGAAGCACCGCTGTCAGCTCACCTTTTTTGCCAAGATATCGGATGCGAATTTGTTCCAGATCATCTTCTGTCTTAATTTGCTCCAATGCCTCGGCGCAGATTTTTTGCAGTCGTTCTTTCATGATACTCTCCGTTCCGCCGCATATGCGGCAATGATGGCACCCCCCCGCACCGCCCGTTCGGTAAAACGAACAGCACGCACATTGGGTGCTAAAATATGAAACAGCCAGGAAAACAAGATCAGTCAAATGCCACACAAAACAGCGCCGCCCATTTACATTCCCCAAACGAAAAGGAGGAAAACAAAAAAGCGCTTTCGTCCGTCACAGGACGAAAGCGCCATATGCCTTCGCGGTACCACCCGTGTTCTTTTGCCGAACATACACGACAAAAGCACTCAACGTTTGTAACGGAACGACCCGTCGGCAAAAGCAAATATGACAATGTATTTACCCCGCCGCAGCTCCAAAGGGAAATGCCGTTTGTTGCCCCCGTGTTTTCGCTTACAGCCCATGACGAAAACTCTCTTGACGGTTTCATGCAAAAAAGGCGCACTTTTTCATCGCATTTGATCAGTGACTGATGAAACATATATTTGTGTTTAGTATACCACACATCCCCTATCATTTGCAATAGCATCATCAATTTTTTTCAAAAATAATAACAAAGGACAAAAAAGATGGAGAAGTGTCTGTTTCTACAACAGGCGCGCGCTTTCCACACTCACTTTCCATGCAAAAAAGCGGTTGACACAGACACAGGGCAATGCTATAATAAATCGATATATTTCGGTTTTTCGTCGCAAAAACACGAGAATCAAACGGCAAGAACCACTTTTTTTCCGTATGTTTTTTCCAAAAACCAAGAAATTGATCCGCGGTGATACCGCGGTAACAGAAAGGAACGATACGACCGATGCAGTGGATGGGTTTGAATGAAATCCGTGAAAAATTTCTATCTTTTTTTGAGAGCAAGGGACATTTGCGTCTCCCCAGTTTCCCACTGGTGCCGAAAGGTGATAAATCCTTGTTACTGATCAATTCGGGCATGGCACCGATGAAAAAATATTTTACAGGAGAAGAAACGCCGCCGCGCACGCGTGTATGCACCTGCCAAAAATGTATCCGCACGCCGGATTTGGAGCGTGTGGGAAAGACCGCACGGCATGGAACGTATTTTGAGATGCTGGGCAATTTTTCTTTTGGTGATTATTTTAAGAAAGAAGCGATTACCTGGGCATGGGAATTTCTGACGGAAGTAATGGAAATTCCGAAAGACCTTCTTTGGCCCAGCATTTATCAAGAGGATGAAGAAGCACACGATATCTGGCATGACCTGATCGGTATCCCGGAGGAACGCATCATCCGCCTGGGAAAAGAGGACAACTTCTGGGAACATGGGACAGGCCCGTGCGGCCCGTGTTCGGAGATTTATTTCGACCGCGGCGAGAAATACGGATGCGGCAAGCCGGATTGCAAACCGGGTTGCGACTGCGATCGTTTCATGGAGATCTGGAACAATGTCTTTTCCCAATTTAACAATTTGGGGAACGGAAAATATGAGGAACTCAAGCAGAAAAACATCGATACCGGCATGGGGTTGGATCGTTTGGCTTGCGTCATGCAGGGCGTTGACAATATGTTCGAAGTCGACACCACGCGCAAGATTTTGGATAAGGTCGTTGAAATCAGCGGCGTGAATTATGGTCACCATGAGGACAGCGACGTCTCGATCCGTGTGATCACCGACCATGTGCGCAGCGCCACATTTATGATCTGTGATGGCGTGGTACCCTCCAATGAAGGGCGGGGATATGTATTGCGCCGAATTCTGCGCCGCGCCGCAAGACACGGCAAACTGTTGAATATCAACCGCACCTTTTTGCAAGAAGTGTGCGATGTGGTCATTGCGCAAAACATCGAGGCATATCCGGAGCTGGGAGAAAAAGCGGATTATATCAAAAAAGTCATTACCCTGGAAGAAGAACGGTTTGACGCAACCATTGATGCCGGTCTCTCGATTCTGTCAGACTTGATTCGCGGCGCATTGTCCGATCACGCAGATACCATTTCCGGTGAAGAGGTATTCAAGCTGTATGATACGTTTGGATTCCCCATCGATCTCACGCGTGAAATTGCCGGAGAAAAGGGTTTGGCAGTCGACGAAACAACATTTACACGTCTGATGCAGGCCCAAAAACAACGCGCGCGTGCCGCACGTGCTGATATCTCCGGTTGGAGCGACAATTCCAAATCCAAGCTGCATGATCTGCCTAAAACCGTCTTTACCGGATACACCGATTATCGTTCTCCCGCAAAAGTGTTGGCAATTTTTGTAGATGACGAAGCGGCCGATATGGTCAGTGAGGGAACCTGTACGGTGGTTCTGGATCGTACACCGTTTTACGGTGAGAGCGGCGGACAGGTAGGCGACAAAGGTACCATCTATACCCAAAACGACACCACTCTACTCAACGTGCAAGATACGCAAAAACGTGACGGCATCTACCTGCATTTATGTACAGTGGTAAGTGGTGTTTTGCAAGTCGGAGATTCTGTCATCGCAGATATCAACGATGAAACACGCGAAGCCATTCGCCGTAACCACTCCGCTTGTCACCTCTTGCAGGCAGCACTGCGCAAAGTGTTGGGCACACACGTGCAACAGGCAGGGTCTTACGTGGATGATGAACGTGTCCGATTCGACTTTACGCATTTTCAAGCACTAAGTGACGAAGAACTGTCACGCGTAGAATCTCTGGTCAACGCCAACATTTTGGTTGGTAATACAGTCACTACAACTGAGACCGATATGGAAACGGCACAAAAGAGCGGAGCCATGGCACTGTTTGGCGAAAAATACGGCAAAGTGGTACGTATGGTGCGCATGGGCGATTTTTCCACCGAACTCTGCGGCGGTACCCATGTCTCTAACACGGCACAGATCGGCTTGTTCAAAATCACTGCCGAATCTTCCGTCGCCGCCGGTGTGCGCCGTATTGAGGGCGTCACAGGGCTTGGCGTCTTGCAGCTTCTGAACGAAGACAAAGCGTTGATTCTGCAAACAGCCAAAGAACTGAAAAGCGCAAACCCGCACGATATTGCGACGCGTGCCCATCAACTCTCCGAAGAATTGCGGACAACCAAACACGAAGTAGAGACATTGAACGCAAAAATCGCAGCTTCTCAAAGCGATGCACTCATGCAAAAAGCCGTACAAGTGGGCAGCGTGCGTGTCATCGCGCAACAAACCGAGGGTTTGCAGCTTGATGCGGTGCGAACCATTACGGATGAACTCAAAGCCGCACATGACGATATTGTGGTGTTGCTCAGTGTTCATGCAGGTGATAAATACAACTTGGTTTGTGCCGCCGGAAAAGCCGCCGTACAGGCTGGCGCACATGCCGGAAACATTGTACGTGCCACAGCAACCATCGCCGGTGGCGGTGGCGGTGGCCGTCCCGACACGGCAACAGCCGGCATCAAACAACCGGAAAAATTGCAGCAAGCTTTGGATGCAGTCTCCGGCGTGGTTTCAGACATGCTCAAGTAAATGATCTAAAAACAACTGAAATCGGTATTATGTAACCAGTTGTTTGATACAGAACCTCACCAAACATCACGCGGATCCTCTTTCAAAAAAAAGACCTGAAACAAATGTTTCAGGTCTTTTTGTCGTTATCAGATTCAAACAAAACATGCGTGTGAAAAAATTTTCACTTTGATCCGTGCACCATTCTTTTTTGTGATATATTATCTGCGTACATCTATCATTTCACAAACAGCTGGCTGCGTTTTTTGAAATAAATGGTGTTGACCACAACCATACAAATTGAAACAACAAGACTGGTAATCATGCTTGCCCCGCCGAGCTCCACAATATTGATCTGCGTCAATACGCTTGCCGCAATCAGATACGCAAGAGAGAGTATGATATTTGCAATGTAAAGCACGTTGAGGCACGTCGGACCGCTGCGCCGATAGGAAGACAGCTGAAAGCGGGTATACACACCGAATACTGCCAAGAATATCAACAAAATCCCAAAAATCAAATCAAGGGTCTTCATATCAGCAAAAACATAATAAACCAACTCTTTGTTCTCACCGTATTGTCTGCCCGTGAGCTGGATAATACCACTGATCAAATTGAGCAACGCGCCTGCAAATAATCCAAAATAGATGAGAAACTTGAACCACTTCATCGGCTGGGCGGTCGGTTGTGCCTGTGAAAATGTTTGCGCCACGGTATTTTGAAAGCCGCCCGGTGTTTGTGTGTTTTGCGCATATGTCTGCGCATTGGGTGTTTGGGTTTGTGTGTTGTTTTGCGCGTAATTAGATGCGTTGTTTGGTTGCGTCTGTTCCGATGTAGACGATTGTTGCGCAGTAGATCCGATTTGTTGGCCGCAAGACGGACAGAATTTGGCATCGTCAGGGAGCATATTACCGCAATTGGGACAAAACATGAAAAAATCCTCCTTTGTGAAAACAAAGATTCGTTGTTATAAAAAGTATATCATCTTCTCTCATACTTTGCAATAGATTATGACTTTTTTTGATATTTTTCTTTTCTTTTTTGCATAATCCTACCAATGTTCAGTACAATTTTGAATACACAACAATCAGTATTTTGTTTTGTTACATTTCCCCTCCTGTCAAAGCGGGACAACTTGACTTTTTTTCCCGGCTTTGCTATACTGATATGGAACATTTGACTGAAATATGCAACCGTTGTGTACCCATGTCGGGACGAATGAAAAGGAGCAACATGTCTGCGATTCAAACCAAAAACCGATTTGTTCCGATCATCTTATCCGCAGCAGTCTTTCTCATCTTGGTGGTTACGCTGCTTTTCACAAACGTTTTCAGAAAGCCGGAAACGATACGCAGTGTCGAGATACAAGATCACGACTGGGAATTTGTGCTCATGATGGAACAAGAAAACGTTGTCGCATGTCGTGAAAACGACATGGCGTCTTATCCCTCGGCGACACCGTTCGATATGCAGTTGCGTGTATCCGATGATATGATCACCTTGACAAATGAAGATACCGGAGAACAGCAAAATATCACATACAAAATATTACAAAAAAATCCAGACGGAATCATTTATGATATTTCCTGTAATGGAAAAACAGGATACGCCAATACGGGTGTTACCACTTATGCAGACGGCACAACGGAAAACACCCTATATCTGTCCATGGACGATGTTACCATGAAATTTATGGAAAAAAGTGGGGAGTAACCTCACCGATTTTTCCACTATATAATCATAGATACGCAACCAGTCCGTCACATCGTCTTTTCGCCTTATATCAAACTGCAACAGGAGACATAAGATATCATGCAAGCATTAGGCATCGACATTGGAACCACAAGTATTTGCGGTGTTGTACTGGACGCGCAAAGCGGAACCGTTCTGCGCGTGGAAAATCGCAAAAACGACTCATTTTTGCCCCCTACCGCTCCGTTTGCCAAAGAACAAGATGTGGCAAAAATCACCGCACAAATCGATGCGCTGCTTGACGTTTTGTACGATGAAAAAACGATCGGTGTGATCGGTGTCACAGGACAGATGCATGGCATTGTCTATTTGGATCAACACGGGGCGCCGTGTAGTCCTTTGTATACCTGGCAGGACGGTCGCGGCAACGAAACAGACGAAAACGGCGTCACTTATGCAGACCGGTTACATGGTGCAACAGGTTTCGGTCTTGTCACCGATCTGTATAACGAAGAGCATGGTTTGATTGCGCCGCAGGCTGTCACGTTCTGTACCATTCACGATTACATCGCCATGCGGCTGTGCCAAAACCACGCCCCCTTGATCCACACATCCGATGCGGCAAGTTTTGGTGCATATGACGCGCAGACACACCGCTTTTTGGTCCATAACGACCGTTTGCCAAATGTCGTAAACGATTTTCGCGTGATTGGCACGTATCATGATACGCCGGTCTGCGTGGCAATCGGCGACAACCAGGCAAGTTTTTTGGGAACAGCGGGAGAGTCGTGCGCGCTGATCAACGTGGGAACCGGCAGCCAAATCTCTATCCCTGTTCAAGGCTATTGTAAAACAGAATTGTTGGAGACGCGCCCGCTGTGCGGGGAGGACTATATTTTGGTCGGATCCTCTTTGTGCGGCGGCAGAGCATTCGCCATTCTGGAGCACTTTTTTGCGGATGTAGTACACATGGCAACCGGTACACGCCCGGAAAATCTTTATCCGGCGATGGATGAAATGCTAAAAACACCACACGGTACCACCGTCCGTATTGACCCGCGCTTCTCCGGCACACGAACCGATCCCTCGTTGCGTGCCCGAATTTTGGATCTGTCGGAAGATAACTTCACCGCGCGCGATCTCTGTTGGGCAATGCTGTGGGGCATGACAGATGAGCTCTATACGCTTTACACCTCAGCAAACATCGACTTCAAACAGTTTGTCGGCTCCGGAAACGGTTTGCGACGCAATCAGGCACTGCGCCATTGCATGGAACAGCGGTTTGGGTCCCCCATTCGATTTTCCAAAAACCGCGAAGA
>ERZ779894.3333-NODE-3333-length-12550-cov-36.694918_pt1 | contig 12550 bp, 8 predicted proteins | sample MGYA00511587_ERZ779894 | MGnify/ENA primary metagenome ERZ779894 (study PRJEB29588, sample SAMEA2160490) | human gut metagenome | biome: human gut; feature: human-associated habitat; material: faeces | place: Denmark | collected 2008/2010 ... | reverse complement strand
AAATACACCTCGCAGGCACTCGATGAGATGCTCACGAAGCTGCAGGACATGGGCTATGAGATAGTTCCGGTATCAAAGCTGATCATGACTGAAGGCTATCATATGGATGCAAACGGTATGCAGATCAAGGACTGAGCAATTTCATAAATCAATATTTTAGTCAATATTTAGTCAATAATTTAGCCCTTTACGATATTGTTATTTACAGACAAGTGTGTTAAACTAAAACTATATTTTAAAGAAGCTGTGAGACAGCTATGGGGGTAAATTATATGACAGATACAGGTTTTTTAGTAGCATTCTTTATAGTTATTTTTTTAGTTATCATCTTTGCGCTTGTCGCTGTAATCGGAGCCGTTACAAGTGCTGTTGCAGGTATCAATGATGATGAGGATGAGATTGAGGAAGAGGGCATATGAAGCTAAAATAAATAAAAGATATTAAAAGATATTTAAGGACATCGAATTATATTAATCGTATAATTGGGTGTCTTTTTATTGTCAAAATCTCTTAAAAAAGTATAAACCAATTGAGTTGTAATCCGCCACATTGTATAATAAAAATATAACAGCGAATTAAATTTATTGTGAAAATCGTAGTAATCACAATGTCTATCAAACTAAGGCAGGACATTATCAAGGAAAAGAAGAAGGAGGGGTCAGATGATATCAAGATATAGTGTAAAAAAGCCTTTTACTGTACTTGTAGGAGTACTGCTGGTAATAGTACTCGGTGTTGTATCACTTGGCAGGATGACGACAGATCTGCTGCCGGATATGAGCTTTCAGTATGCACTTATCGTGACAACAGATATGGGAGCAAGTCCACAGGAGGTGGAGAGCGATGTCACCGCGCCGCTTGAAGCAGCTATGGCAACTACGTCCAATATCAAAAACGTAAGCTCAATGTCATATAACAGCTATTCTCTGGTGACATGCGAGTATGAGCAGAATGCCAACATGGATTCTGTAGTGATAGAGATGCAGCAGAAAATAGATCAGGTCAAGGCTGGCTGGAAGGATGGAGTGGGTACTCCGACCATTATGAAGATAAATCCGGACATGCTTCCAATCATGATGACTGCTGTGGATATGGATGGGAAAAGCAAGTCGGAAATCACAGACTTTGTGGAAAACACACTTAAGCCTGCAATTGAGAGTACAGAAGGAGTCGCATCAGTGACTGCAACAGGTGAGCTCACTGAGCAGATACAGGTCACGATGAATCAGGCCAAGATAGATGCGCTCAATGAGAAAATAAATAATGCCGTTTCAAAGAAATTTGACGATGCAAAAAGTCAGATGGATGATGCAAGCGCAAAGATAGAGAGCGGACAAAACGCAATCACATCTGCATCGGATCAGATGAGTGCGGGAGTGGATACGCTAAAGGGGCAAAAGGCAAAGCTTGCAGAGCAGAAGACTCAGCTGGAGAGTACTCTTGCAAGCTTAAATGAGCAGAAGAGCCAGCTTGAAACAATTCAGTCAGCCCTTTCAGACTTCATGAATAGTGATACATATACAAAGACAATTCCGTCACTCAAAGAGGGCGCAAATGCACCGGGTGAAGCGGGCACAGCACTCAAAGCGCAGCTTGAGCAGGTTGATAAGCAGATTGCATCACAGTTTTCAGGTCTCTCGGCGCTTGGAATCAAGGTAAACACAGTAGATGATCTGCCTGCGGCAGCGTCAGCGATAGCACAGACTCTCATTCAGGTGAATACAGGTATAGAGCAGTGCCAAAGCGGGCTTGACCAGATAGCACAAGGAGAGACAGCACTTTTAGATGCCTATGATAATCTAAACAGTCAGGCAGCCATCAGCTCTATAAGCATAGGACAGCAGTCGGCACAGCTTGCAACAGCAGCGGCATCTCTTGACAGTTCAAAAAAGGAGCTTGAAAAGAGTAAGGATGATGCACTTGACAAGTCAAACTTAAATGCAGTTTTAACAATTGACTCACTCTCGCAGCTGCTCGTCGCTCAGAATTTTGATATGCCTGCAGGCTATGTAAATGATTCAAATGGCACGCAGTATATAGTACAGGTGGGAGATGAGGTAAAATCAATTGAGGATTTAACAAATCTTGTGCTCATGGATATGAAGCTTGATGGAATAGCTCCTATTCATGTCGGTGATGTGGCAGATGTTGAGATGACTGACAACTCGGATGAGACATATGCGATAGTCAACGGTAATCCCGGAATAATGCTCTCCATGGAGAAGCAGACCGGCTACTCTACAGGAGATGTCACAGACCGTCTTTTAGACAAGCTTGATTCGCTGGAAAAGGAAAATGACGGATTACATACCACAGTGCTCATGAATCAGGGCGTATACATCGACATGGTAGTAAAGAGTGTTATGGAAAATATGATAGTGGGAGCAATACTTGCCATTTTCGTATTGCTTTTGTTCTTAAAGGATATAAAGCCGACACTTGTTATCGCAGCATCTATACCGCTATCGGTTATTGTGGCTGTGGTGCTTATGTATTTTACGGATATCACCTTAAATATCATTTCAATGTCGGGACTTGTGCTTGGAATAGGAATGCTGGTGGATAATTCAATTGTAGTAATCGAGAATATCTACAGATTAAGAGGAGAGGGATATTCGGTAAAGAAGGCGGCTGTTGAGGGTGCAAATCAGGTGGCAGGAGCCATTTTTGCCTCTACACTTACCACGGTAAGTGTGTACGCTCCAATCATTTTTACTGATGGAATCACGAGACAGCTCTTTGTAGATTTGGCTCTTACTGTGGCATTTACACTTATGGCATCTCTTGTAGTGGCACTCACATTTGTACCGGCAATTGCTTCAGGCATGCTCAAAAAAACGAAGGATATAAAGCATCCATGGTTTGACCGTTTTAAGGACTGGTATGGAAATGTGCTCGGTATATGTCTTAGATTTAAGCCGGTGGTATTTATTGCGGCAGTAGTGCTTTTAGTCGGCAGTGGCGCACTTTGCATGTCAAGGGGAATGACATTTATGGATATGGACATGGAGTCAAATCAGATTTCACTTACCATAGAGGCAAAGGATGACGAAAAGCTTGACTTCAAGCAGCTTACAGAGCTGTCTGATAAGGTCATGGACAAAATCTCTGATATAAAGGGCATAGACACAATAGGAGCTACAGCAGGCGGCAGCTCGACCATGAACCTGATGAGCTCAGGAAGCGACAGCGTGAGCATGTATATATTGCTTGATGAGAAGTCGGATGTTTCATCGGATAAGGTAATAGATGAAATTGAAAAACGCACAAAGAATCTGGACTGCAAGGTAACAGCATCTTCACAGGCTATGGACTCATCAGAGTTTTTCGGAAGCGGTCTCTCTGTCAGGATTAAGGGTAATGATATAGACAAGCTGCAGAAGCTTGCAGGTGATGTGGCAGATATCCTTAAGGACACAAATGGAGTGACAGATATAGATGACGGTCTTGGAGATACAATCAATGAGCTTAAGATAACTGTGGATAAGGAAAAAGCAGCAAAGTATGGCTATACGGTGGCTCAGGTATACCAGCTCGTATCCGGTGAGATATCATCTCAAAAGAGCGCAACAACCATTACGACCGACATAAAGGACTATGAGGTATACCTACAATCTGCAGAGCAGTCTGATGTGACTGTGGACGACATCAAAAACCTTACATTTACCTATAAGGATAATGATGGCAGTGAAAAGGAGATTCCGCTCAGTGATATCTGCACTATTTCGCAGGAACAGACACTGAGTACCATTCATCGAGATGCTCAGACAAGATATATTACAGTATCAGGTGCGGTTGATGAAAACCATAATGTAACATTACTAAGCAATAAAATTAAATCAAAAATTGATAAACTTAGCATTCCTGATGGCTATTCAATAGACATGGAGGGCGAGGATGAGACAATAAATGAGTCAATGAGTCAGCTTGGACTTATGCTTGTGCTTGCAGTGATATTTATCTATCTTATCATGGTGGCGCAGTTCCAGTCATTGCTTTCACCGTTTATTATCATGTTCTGTATACCTCTTGCGTTTACAGGAGGCTTTATAGCTCTTTTCATCACGGGAAATGAGCTTGGAATCATATCAATGCTTGGCTTTATCATGCTGGCAGGTCTCATTGTAAATAATGGAATCGTGCTCATTGATTACATCAATCAGGCCAGGAGAGAGGGCATGAGCAAGCATGAGGCAATCATAGATGCAGGCCGTACAAGGCTTCGTCCAATACTGATGACAGCGATGACCACCATACTCGCAATGTTTACATCGGCGATAGGTATCGGAGATGGCTCAGATATGATAAAGCCGATGGCAATCGCAATAATAGGAGGTCTCGTATACGGAACCATCCTTACGCTTATAGTAATTCCATGTATCTATGATGCGTTCAACAGAGAGAAGAGCATGGTGGAGGAAGAGCTGTAGCAAGTAGATAATAATAGCTGACATATAAGGATAGAGCTGTACAATCACAGGATTAACTAAAAAACCGCTCGGAACGCAAAAAAAGTTCCGGGTGGTTTTTTATAATAAAAAGTAGTTTTATCTGCTTATTTTTTATGGCTATTGCATATCGCACAAAAAATGATTAATAAATTTAAACAAATAGCTGAAAATGCTTTTGCAACGTTATATACTATTGAAAAGTCAATGCTATAGTAATATAATACAAACAGAAGCCAAGAGAAAAACATAACGGCTTATATTTTTTACAACAATTAATTAACAAATTTAACTAACCATCAAGGAGGAAACAATCATGAAGTATTTTCTGGACAGTGCAAAAATCGAAGAAATCAAGGAGGCATACCATACATTTGGTATTGATGGAGTGACAACAAATCCACGCCACATAATGGTAAGCGGAAAGCCTTTCCTTACTGTAATCAGTGAGATGGCAGACTGGGTTAAGGCGGAAGGGATCGAGGGATACGAGAAATTCCCTATTTCCGTTGAAATCAACCCACACCTTGATGATGCAGATGAGATGGTAGCAGAGGCAAGAAAGATTTCAGCTATCTGCAGCAACTTTGTTATCAAGATTCCGTGCACAGAGGCCGGTATTCAGGCAGCAAGAAGACTCGAGGCAGAGGGAATCAGAACAAATGTGACACTCGTATTCTCACCAGCACAGGCTATTCTGCCGGCAAAGAATAATTCGCTTTTTGTTTCACCTTTCATCGGCTGGAAAGAGGCAAATGGAGAGGATTGTAAAGCGTACATTCAGGCTATTTCAGATATCTATGACAATTACGGATATAAGGGAAAGACACAGATTATCTGTGCGGCTATCCGTACACCTAAGCAGATTGTAGACTGTGCGGTTGCAGGAGCAGATATCGTTACAACAGGCCTTGCAGTATACAAGGACAGTATCAAACATGCATATACCAGACAGGGACTTGAGACATTCCAGAATGCATGGGATAATACAGTTACAGAATAGATGAAACAGGGAGGCGCTGATAAGCAATGAAAATTGGATTTGTAGGACTCGGAATCATGGGGGAGTCCATGAGTGAGAATATAGTGAAGAAGCATGATGATGAGGTATATGTATTTGATTTCGTAAAGGAGAAGGTAGAGCTACTGGAGAGCAAGGGTGCAATCGGTTGCAGCAGTTCGCTTGAGCTGGCAGAAAAATCAGACGTAATTATATCAATGGTTCCAAAGTCAGAGCATTCGATGGCTGTTTATAAGGAGGTTTTACCGGCACTTGATGATACAAAGCTCTGTATTGATATGAGCACGATAGATCCATCTGTTTCTGTGGAGATTTCTGAAATGGTAAAGAAGACGGGCGCAGAGTTTGTGGACGCACCGGTTGTGAAATCGAAGCCTGCTGCTATTGCAGGAAAGCTCGGAATATATGTCGGTGGAGATGAAAAAGCATGTGAGAAGGCTATGCCGATTCTTTCCTATATGGGAGAAAATATCATCAGGATGGGTGGAAACGGAAAAGGTCTGGTCATGAAAATCTGCCATAACGCGCTTGTATCACAGATTCAAAATGGTGTAAATGAGACACTGACACTTGCAGGGGCATATGGAATAGATATAGAAAGCTATACTACAGCTATCTCATATGGCGGTGGACAGAACTTTTATCTGGATTCCAAAAATGTGCCAATCAAAAATGAGGATTACACCACTGCCTTTTCGATTGAAAACATGTACAAGGATGTGAATATCTGCATGAATATGGCAAAGGAGAGTGGATTAAAGCTTCAAGGAGAAAACGCTGCAAAGCAGGTATATGACAAGGCAATGGAACTTGGCTTTGGAAAAGAAGATTTCTGCGCTACTATAAAGGCTGTCAAGGCAATGCAAAGATAAGTGGGGGAAATATGTTAAAACATTTGAATGAAAAAAATTCTGTGACTATATACAGTGTCACTGATCCATGTTTTGAAACCTACGGAAGGGTGATTTCAAATATCAATTGCAACGAACTTATCTCATTTATGGAACAAAATACTGTAATTCCTGAGAAAGGAAATATATATGTGGCTTCAGTAGAAGAGCTTGAACGTACACATATAGCAGAGTTTTTTAAAAATCGTATATATGGAGAGATGCCTATACAGATAGGCTACTGTAATGGCAGAAACACCACATACAATGGTTTTGAGTACCATAAGGGCAGCGAAATCAATATAGCGGTAACTGACTTTATGCTGGTGCTGGGACATACCTGGGAGATAAAAGACAATACATACCGTATTGAAGATGCAAAGGTATTTTTTGTGGAAAAGGGTACAGCAATAGAGATGTACCAGACGACACTTCATCTATCACCATGCAGGGTGTCAGATATTGGATTTAAGGATGTTGTGATTCTTCCAAGGGGAACCAATACACCACTCAATAATGGAGGGACAGATGAAGCTGCTATAGGAGAAGAGAGACTGCTTTTGCAAAGAAATAAGTGGGTAATAGCACATCCCGATAGAGAACCATTGATAAAACAAGGGGCATATCCTGGATTGCTTGGAGAGAATAAGGAACTTTATTATTAAAAAAACCACGTGACCGAAAGACTGAATACTGGACATATTACTGTACTTTCGGTTGCGTGGGAAATAATTTTCAGAAAAAGTATATCATGTGAGAGATTGAATGTGAATAGTTAGTTTCAACAAATCGATGTATATTTTTTCTATTAAATTGGAGGATTTTATGGAGCATTTAGTATTTACTTTGGTGACATTTGTGCTTTTCACAGCACTGGTTGGAATTATTTCAGGAAAGATAGTGAAGAATAGCGATGACCAGAAAACGGCAAAGGGTTATTTCCTTGCCGGAAATGGACTTGGAGGTTTTTTCATTGCAGGCTCAATGCTGCTTACGAATCTGTCGGCAGAAAATCTGGTAGGTTTGTCGGGACAGTCATATGCAGCTAATATGTCAGGCATGGCATGGGAAGCAACAGCGGTTATAGCCACAATTATTATGGCTTTTGTGTTTTTGCCGATGTATCTTAGAAAAGGATATACAACGCTGCCAGAGTTTATGGAGGAGAGGTATGGCGTTGGTGTACGCCGTATGGTTTCTATCCTATTTCTTATTGGATATTTAGTAATCGGAATTCCTGTATGTCTGTACGCAGGCGCTATAGCATTTGAGCAGATTTTTGATTTTGCTACAGCATTTGGAATCAGCGAGGGTATGGCACTTACAATTCTTATAGTGCTTGTAGGTATTATTGGTGCACTATATGCCGTACTTGGAGGTATGAGAGCAGTAGCTGTATCAGACACAATCAATGGAATTTTACTTGTTTTAGGCTCAGTGCTTGTAGTCGTATTTGGTTTTATAGCTGTTGGAAAATTAAGCGGAGGTGGATTTATTGTCGGTGTGAAGGATGTTATTACATATGAACCGGCAAAGCTCAATGCGATTGGTGGAAAGAATGATCCTGTACCATTTGCATGTATTTTTACAGGTATGCTGCTTGCAAATCTGTTTTACTGGGGTACTAACCAAGTACTTATTCAGAGAGCACTTGGTGCTGAAAACTTAAAGGAAGGACAAAAGGGAGTTTTACTTTCAGGCTTTTTAAAGATGATGGTACCGTTACTTCTTGTTATTCCCGGAGTAATCGCAGCAAGACTTGTACCAGGTCTTACAAGCAAGGATTTTGCATATCCTTCACTTGTAGCTAGGTCATTGCCATGGCCGGTTGTAGGACTGTTTTGTGCAGCATTGTTTGGATCAATTATCTCAACTTATAATTCATTTCTCAATGCAGCTAGTACCGTATTTATGATTGATATTTATAAGCCGATTTTTAACCCAAATCTCTCAGAGGAAGCTACAGTAAAACTTGCAAAGAAAATTGGATGGGGCTTTGCAGCATTTGCCATTATCTTTACACCATTCCTTGATGTGCTTAGCACAGGACTTTATGATTTCGGACGAAGCTTTACAGGTTTTTATAATATTCCTATCATTACAATGGTGCTTGTAGGAATGTTCTCAAAGAAGGGCTCTAAGCTTGGAGCAATATGTGCAACAATATTCCATATTGCATTTTACGCATGCTACAAGTTTATCTTCCCACATATTGACACACCATTCACAAATGCTGTTAGTGGAATTAATTATATGTATATATACGCTATCTCATTTGTTATCATGCTTGTAATCATCTTTGTATGCAGCAAGATTGCACCAAATACAAAGGTATTTGACAAGAGTGCTTCAAGAAATGATGGCTATGATATGACAGCATGGAAGCATAAAAATGCTTTTGCAATCTGGCTTGTTTCATTCCTGGTATATGAGTATTTCATTTTCTCGCCTGCAGGAATTGCAACAGAGAACAAAAATGTAGTAAGAATTGCTATTGTAACAGCAATATTTGTGATTGAGACAATTGTTCTGATTGTGAAAGAGATGAACAAGCGTAAAAAGACAGCTTAGGGAGGTTATTAAATGCAGATTAAAGTAAATGATAATGAATTTCAGCTTTTTGTGGGAGAAAAAAGGATTCTGGAGCATAGCAAAGAAAGACCGATGATTTATGTCGGAGTAGGACAGGAAGATGTTGATATGTACAGAGGTAACTTCAAGATAACAGATTATGTTACCGAGCGTTTTCCACTAAAGCTCACAGATGTGATTCAGACAGCTGATACAGTCAGACTATGCTTTGAAAGCTATATCATTGCGAAAATTAAATGTGACGAAAATCTGTGTACCATTGATTTTGAACAAAAGGATGACAGGATTAACCGATTCTGGTTTAGGGTAGCCGCGGATAAAGAGGAAAAATGCTATGGCTGCGGTGAGCAGATGTCTTACTTTAATCTGCGTGGAAGAAATTTTCCTATCTGGACATCTGAACCAGGTGTCGGACGTGATAAGACAACTTACGTTACATGGCGTTCGGATGTAGAAAATAAAGCTGGAGGAGACTATTACAACACAAATTATCCACAGCCAACCTTTGTTTCCACAAATAAATATTATCTGCATGTGGATTCAACAGCATATGCTGATTTTGATTTCAGAAATGACAGCTTTCATGAGCTGCAGATATGGGAGGTGCCTAAGCAGATCCGCATAGAGTGTGCTGATACATATCTCAAACTGCTTGAGAGAATCACAACATATTTTGGAAGACAGCCAAAGCTCCCGGATTGGGTATACAATGGTCTCATAATCGGTGTTCAGGGTGGAAATGAAAGGTCATTTGGATTGCTTGATAAGACCCTTGATAGGAACATCAAGGTAGCTGGCATATGGTGCCAGGATTGGTGCGGAAAGAGAGTGACATCATTCGGAAAGAGACTCCAATGGGACTGGAAATACCACAAGGAAATGTATCCGGATCTGCCAAAGAAGATTAAAGAGATAAATGCAAAGGGCATAAAATTTTTGGGATATGTTAATCCATATCTGGTAAATGATGGTGAGCTCTATAAGGAAGGCAAGGAAAAAGGCTATTTTGCAACAAAGGCAGATGGCAGTGATTATCTCGTGGATTTTGGTGAATTTTATTGTGGAGTTGTGGATCTCACAAATCCGGAGGCATTCGAGTGGTTTAAGGATATTATTAAAGAATACACACTTGGTATAGGCATTGATGGCTGGATGGCAGACTTTGGAGAGTATCTGCCTACAGATGATATATGCTTATACAGCGGTAAATCACCTATGATTGAGCACAATCACTGGCCGGTGCTATGGGCAAAGTGTAACTATGAGGCAGTAAAAGAGTCAGGAAAGCTTGGAGATGTGGTTTACTTCATGCGTGCCGGAGGTGCAGGAAGCCAGAAATACTGCACATTGCTGTGGGCCGGCGATCAGTCTGTTGACTTTACAATACATGATGGACTCGCATCTGTTATCTGCGGAGCACTTAGTGCAGGAATGATGGGATGTGGGCTCACGCATAGTGATATTGGAGGCTATACATCGCTTTTTGATAATACTCGTACAAAGGAGCTGTTTCTCAGATGGGCTGAGATGGCGATGTTTACACCATTTATGAGGACACATGAGGGAAACAGACCGGATACCAATTTTCAGTATTACGATGATGAGGATACCATGGAGCGGCTGGCGAGACTCGTTGATGTATACACGATGCTTGCACCGTATACAAAGACACTTGTTGAAGAGAATGCAGACAGTGGACATCCGGTGCAAAGACCTTTGTTCATGCATTATGAGTCTGATGCGAAAGCTTATGACATACAGTATGAGTATCTTTTTGGAAGAGATATGCTGATAGCACCTGTTTATGAGCAGGATAAGCATGAATGGGATGTGTATCTGCCACAGGATGAATGGGTACATTTGTGGACAGGCGAAGAGTATCACGGCGGAGAAATAACAGTATCAGCCGAGCTTGGCTATACACCTGCCTTCTACAGAAAAAATAGTGAGTTTGCTGATATATTTGAAGAAATCAGAGAAAAATATGGAGTCAAATAAATGAACACTGTTTTATTTTACATAATAATTTTTCTGACAAATGTGATTCAGGGCATTACAGGCTTTGCGGGGACCATCCTCGCAATGCCTCCTAGCCTAATTCTGGTGGGATATGATGTCGCTAAGCCGATATTAAATGTACTTGGTATTCTTGCCGGAGTGTATGTCTTTGTTACACAATGGAAACATGTAGACTGGAAGCAGTTGAAAAAGGTAGTCATCGTCATGGCTATAGGAATCTTTGGCGGCTTTTTTCTAAAGAACGTACTTGCAGGATATGATGCAGTATTATACAAGTTTCTGGGTATTTTTGTGATATTTCTTGCAATACATGGGTTTTACAGCATATATGGGCAAAGGCAGCGTGATACAAAAGAAAAATCATCATGGAAATCAATGCTGTTACTTATTGGTGCGGGAATAGTTCATGGTATGTTTGTGTCAGGCGGACCGCTTCTGATAGGGTATTTATCCAATGAGATAAAGGAAAAGACAAGCTTTAGAGCAACTATTTCTACTGTTTGGATTATATTAAATTCGATGATACTTGTTCAGGATATATGTGCGGGAATGTGGAATGCAGGGCTTGTTATGACTCAATGCATATCGATTCCGTTTTTGATAGCGGGAATGGCAGCAGGCTCAGTGCTTGTAAAGAGGATGAGCCAGGAAATATTTATGAAGCTCACCTACATATTACTTTTTATATCAGGAATACTGCTTATGGTTAAGTAGTTTTTGAAAATTTTATTGGAGGTAAAATATATGACAAAATTTCAGGTGGCATATGTGCCGGTCGGGGTTCCGACATTTCATTTGGAGAGCGCACAGAAGGAATTTGAAAAATCAATAGACTTATTAAATACAATAACGGATGCTGCAATTGTACCAGATAAAATGCTTTTATCAATTCAGGATTTAACTAATTTTCTTGATACAATAGAGCCATCCCTGATAATTTTACAGAATATAACCTTTGCAAATGCAGCTTATGCGAGTGAGGTTCTTAAAAGATTTTCGTGTCCGGTACTGCTTTGGACACTTCGTGAGCCGGTTATAGATGGAGGCCGGTTGAGATTAAATTCATTGACGGGAGCATATTCGGCAGGAAATGCACTGGCTGCGTTTAGGGATGGTAACTTTGAATATATCTTTGGAGCTCCACAGGAAGAGAGGACAAAGAAAACAATTAGTGCCTGTATTCGTGCAGCATGGCTTAAAAATGAGCTTAAAAATCTAAGGATTGCCTCAGTCGGACATACACCGCAGGGATTTGGATTTGGACGTGCAATGGATGCTGACATGCAAAAGGTATTCGGAGCAACACTTGAGTCAATTGAGGTGAGAGAGCTTATTGATATGGCAAAGGGATATACTGATGATGAGTGCAGTGAATATCTCGATAAAATGACTAAGTGTACTGTTGGTCTTGACAAGACTCCTGACAATAATCGAAAGGATTTTGCGAGACTGTGCAAGGCATATAAGGAGTATGTAGATGAAAATAATATTGGAGCACTATCTTCAAGATGCTGGCCTGATTTCTTTACCGCGTTTGGAACACCTGTTTGTGGCGTGCTTGCTATGCTAAATGATATGGG
>ERZ779894.3330-NODE-3330-length-12564-cov-6.841394_pt1 | contig 12564 bp, 7 predicted proteins | sample MGYA00511587_ERZ779894 | MGnify/ENA primary metagenome ERZ779894 (study PRJEB29588, sample SAMEA2160490) | human gut metagenome | biome: human gut; feature: human-associated habitat; material: faeces | place: Denmark | collected 2008/2010 ... | reverse complement strand
AGATTTTCATGCGAGCATGAAATCTGCTTACAAAAAGGTACGAGTGAACTGTAACTAATAAAATACGAAAGAAGGAGCGATCGGGAACTGCCGGCCGCTCCTTTTTGATTTCATAAGGAAATGCGTCCTATGAAATCAAAACGCTCTACGAGGATGCGCACCGGAGGTTCTTCCTTTTCCGGGGAATGAAAAAAATACTTGCATAGGGCAAAAGTTTATGCTATATATAGTTGCATAAAATATACAACGAAAGGAAAGCCGAGGATGAAGCTGCAGGAAACCCTGGAACATTTGAATTTTTCAAGGCTGGAAGCACAGATTTATATGGCATTGATCGGTTCTGAGCCCATGTCTGCCTATCAGCTGGCCAAAAAAATCGCAATTGCGCGCCCTTCTATTTACAATGCGCTGGAGCACATGCTGGATAAGGGGATGGTGGAGCTGGTTCCGGATCAGACAGCACTGTATACCGCCCAGGAGCCGGAGGTGCTTTTGAGGCGGATGCAGGCGGAAATGACAGCAAACCTTTCTCTCGCCAGGCAACAGCTGGAAGAATATGAGACGGCGAAGCAGCCGGAGGTGCATTTCGTATTCCGAGGCTTTGAAACGGCGATGGCAAGGGCAGGGAAGCTTCTGGAGGATGCCCGGGAGGAGGTTTATCTGAATGCGGATTTTGATCTTTCCTGTTTTGCAGAGACCTTCCATCGGCTAAAGAAAAAAGGCGTGCGGATCGTTGCGTTTTCCTTTGATGATCTTGGACTGAACCGGGAGGATGTGGAGTTTTATACCCACGGAGGAATGCTGACAGCACATCAGCCCTCCCGTCTGATGCTTGTGACAGACAGGCAGATGACGCTGACAGCGGACTGCGGTGCATTTGCCAACTGGAGCGGTACGGTCAGCAACAATGGGCTGATGGTGAAAATTTTGTTGGAGCATATTCAACACGATATCACTTTACTGCAGCTGCAGGAAAAGTATGGACTGGAAATGCATTGAAATGAGATCGGCTGCAGTTTAAAAGGATGCAGCCTGGAAAAAGGAGGTCTGAGCATGATTCATTTAGAAGCGGTTTATCATAGAGCGTCACAGCAGTTTTGCTATGCATTGGATGAGGAAATTTTGATGGTAGGTCTGCAGACCGGAGAAGAAGTGGAACAGGTTTGGATTCATTACGGCGACCCGTTTTCTACCGGTATTCTGGGCGGAAATGAGGCCTGGGAAGGCAGCCGGGAGGAGATCGTGACAAAAATGCGTCTGCCCAAGCACCTCTGGTGGGAAATTCCCGTGCAGCCTCCCTATAAACGGTGCCGGTATTTCTTCGAGCTGCAGGCAGGAGCAGAACGGGTCTTTTATTTTGAGGATGGCTTTCATTCGCCGGAGGATGTGAAAAACGGACAGCTGGGACAGTGCTTTACGTTCCCGTGGATGAATTCGGCGGATATCAACGTGACACCCAAGTGGGTGCGGGAGACGGTCTGGTATCAGATTTTTCCGGAGCGCTTTTGCAACGGCAACAAAGAAAATGATCCGGACTGGGTAAAGCCCTGGGGATACCATACCGTAAGTAATCTCGATTTTTACGGCGGCGATCTGGATGGAATTCGTCAGAAGCTTCCTTATTTACAGGAGCTTGGTATTACCGGACTGTATCTGACGCCGGTGTTTGAATCTCCCTCAAGTCATAAATATGATACGACAGATTACCGGAAGATCGATCCGGGCTTCGGAGATGAAAAGACTATGAAGCTGCTCGTTAAGGAGGCCCATGACAGAGGCATCCGCGTGATGTTGGACGGTGTATTCAACCATTGCGGCAGTAACTTTTTACCGTGGCGGGATGTGATGGAAAAGGGGCCCAAGTCCCCCTATTATGACTGGTTTATGATCAATCGCTGGCCCTGTCGGGAGCAGGAGGGCAGCACCCGGGATGGACGCTATTATTCCTTTGCCTTTGCGGAGCGGATGCCAAAGCTCAATACGAGTGAAAAAAAGGTGCGGGACTATTTTTTGGATACCGTTCGTTATTGGATTGAGACATTTGACATTGATGGACTTCGGTTAGATGTTGCAAACGAAATTTCCCATCTGTTCTGCCGTGAGCTGCGGCAGATGACAAAGCAGTTAAAACCGGATTTTTATCTGCTGGGGGAAATCTGGCATGACGCAATGCCGTGGCTTGGCGGGGACGAATTCGACGCCGTTATGAACTATCCCTTTGCTGCAGCCATCCGGGAGTTTTGGTATCAGCCGGAAAAGACGAAATCGGATTTGGAAGAGGCGATTCATGAAAATCTGGTGCGTTATATGCGTCAGACGACAGAGGTTTTGTTTAACCTTCTGGATTCCCATGATACAGATCGGCTGATCCATCAGACAGGCGGAAATCAGGATCTGTTTTTCCAGCAGCTTGCAATGCTCTTTACAATGCCCGGAAGTCCCTGTATCTATTATGGAACAGAAATCGCGATAGAGGGCGGTGCTGATCCGGATTGCAGACGCTGTATGCCCTGGGATCAGATTGCACAGGGAAATTATGCAGAGGTCACAGAGCAGGTAAAGCAGCTGATTGCCCTTCGAAAAGAGCCTGCGGCCCGCAGCATGGAAATCACATTTGAAAATAATAACAGCTCTGACCGGGTGGTGGAATATGTCAAAACCGGGGCAGAGGGCAGCAGGCTCCGGGTTGTGTTGAACGCATCCGGAAAAGAGACCGATGTGGAGACAGAGGGCAGCGTGCTGTTTGCAAGAGGGTATGAGAATGGGGTGCTGCGCGCAGGCGGCGCATTGGTGGAACGGCTGTAAAACAAGGATTTCTGATCAAACCGCAGCGAAAGAGGACAAAAATTTCACCAAAACTTTACCGGCATGTATATTGACAGAAGACTTTGCATATGATAACCTTACTGCTAAACAAAATTCCCTGTGAGGGAGTAGCGAGCGCAGCAAGTGCAGCTGCCGGGATGGAACAGAGCCGGCGGATCGCCTTTGCATCAGCGTAACAAGTCAACAACCCCGATCCCGTGCCGATCTGGCTTGTTTTAAATTGCGAGACTCAGATACTGTTTTCTTTTTGAAAAGCAGTATTTGGGTCTTTTGTGATTCAAGACAATAGAGCGATCACGAAGTGAGAGATCTATTGTACGAAAAACACCATCGGGAGGAAAAAGAATGAAGTATTATTGTGAAGACTCACAACAGGTACTGCAGGAGCTTAACAGCCAAAAAAGCGGCCTGACAGAAAAAGAAGCGGCAGAGCGGCTTTTGCAGAACGGGGCAAACGAGTTAAAGGCGGCGAAGGGCAAATCCCTGCTGCGCCGGTTTGCAGAACAGGTGGCAGATCCGATGATTGTGATCCTGCTGGCGGCAGCGGCCATCAGCGGTGTGCTTGCAGTTCTGGAAAATGACAGCTTTGCGGATGTCATTATTATTCTGGCAGTGGTGCTGATCAATGCCGTGCTGGGTGTGTATCAGGAAAGCAAGGCGGAAAAGGCCATCGAAGCACTGCAGGACATGGCAGCAGCCACCTCGAAGGTTGTGCGGGACGGGAAAATGTCCTCGATTTTGAGCAAAGACCTTGTGGTGGGAGATATCATCTGTCTGGAAGCAGGGGATGCGGTTCCTGCGGATGCAAGGATTCTGGAAAGCGCAAGCCTGAAGGCAGAGGAAGCTGCATTGACAGGAGAATCCGTGCCGGTCACGAAGCTGATCGATCAGCTTTTTTTAACAGACGGGGAACAGGATGTGCCCCTGGGCGACCGTAAAAATATGGTTTATATGGGAAGCACGATCGTATATGGACGTGCTGTGGCAGTCGTAACGGCCACCGGTATGGATACGGAAATGGGAAAAATTGCGGATGCACTGTCTCAGGCACAGGAAGGACAGACACCGCTGCAGAGAAAACTGACGCAGCTTTCGAAGGTGTTGACAAAGCTGGTGATCGGAATCTGCGTGCTGGTTTTTGCAATTCAGATGATCCGGGCAGGCAGCCTGAATTTTGAGGTCGCGCTGAACTCCTTTATGATCGCGGTTTCCCTTGCAGTGGCGGCGATCCCGGAAGGACTTGCGGCAGTTGTGACAGTGGTACTTTCCATCGGTGTAACGAACATGTCAAAAAGAAACGCGATCATCCGCCGGCTGACAGCAGTGGAAACCCTTGGCTGTGCCCAGGTGATCTGTTCGGATAAGACCGGAACGCTGACGCAGAACCAGATGACAGTTGTAGATTCCTTCGGAGTAAAGGAGCAGGAGCTTTCGGCAGCAATGGCACTGTGCAGTGACGCAGAGCTGGATGCAGAGGGCAATGTGACAGGAGAACCGACGGAGGCTGCCCTGGTTGCCTGGGCGAGCCGGATCGGGCAGGATAAGAATCTTTTAAAACAGAGTATGCCCCGTGTGCTGGAGGCTCCCTTTGATTCCGGACGGAAAATGATGTCCACGATCCATAAACGCAAGGACGATTATATTCAGTTTACAAAAGGGGCGCCGGATGTGGTTCTCACCCGTTGTGGGTTTTATCTGGAGGATGGACAGCTTCTGCCCATGACAGAAGAATATCGGAAAAAGGTTCTGCAGGCAAATAAGTCCATGGCAGACCGGGCACTGCGTGTGCTGGCATGCGGACAGAGAGTCTGGACGAAAAAGCCGGAAAGCGAGGATGCGGATCTGCTGGAGCAGGAGCTTTGCTTTTTGGGACTGTGCGGCATGATCGATCCGGTGCGTCCGGAGGTAAAGGCAGCAATTGACGAATGTCGGGAAGCGGGGATCCGACCGGTTATGATCACGGGCGACCATGTGGATACGGCAGCAGCGATCGCAAAAGAGCTTGGTATTTTACGGGATGGCAGCCTGGCAGTGACGGGAGCAGAGCTGGAAAAAATGGACGATGCAGAATTTGCAGAGAAGTTTCAGAACATCAGCGTTTATGCCCGCGTACAGCCAGAGCACAAGACCCGTATCGTAAACGCCTGGAGAAATGCCGGCTATGTGACGGCAATGACCGGTGACGGCGTTAACGACGCGCCCTCCATCAAGGCTGCGGACATCGGCATCGGAATGGGTATCACAGGAACGGACGTTACCAAAAATGTGGCAGATATGGTGCTGGCGGACGATAATTTTGCAACGATTGTCGGCGCGGTGGAAGAGGGCCGCAGAATCTATGACAACATCCGGAAGGCAATCCAGTTTCTGTTAGGCTCCAATATGAGTGAAGTGCTGAGTATTTTCTTTGCGACACTCCTGGGCTTTACGATTCTGCAGCCGGTGCATCTTCTGTGGATCAATCTTGTAACGGACTGCTTCCCGGCGCTGGCGCTGGGTACGGAAAAGGCAGAGCCGGACATTATGAAGCGCAGACCCAGGGATGCGAAGGCCGGTATTTTTGCGGATGGAATGGGCTTTGATATTGCTTATCAGGGACTTTTGGTAACCGCACTTGTCATGGTTTCCTATTTTATCGGACATTTCATGGAAACCGGAGAGTGGACCATCACAAACAGCGCCCATGGCACTACAATGGCGTTTGTTACAATGTCAATGGCGGAAATTTTCCACAGCATGAATATGCGTTCCCAGAGAGGAAGTATTTTCCGTCTTGGCTCGAAAAACCGGCTTCTGTTTGGAGCAGCAGCGGTTTCCCTGCTTGCAACCACTGCAGTGTGTGAGATCCCACTGCTTGCCGGAGCATTCGGTTTTACGAGTGTGGAGCCTTTAGAGTATCTTGTTGCACTTCTTTTGAGTGTACTGGTAGTTCCCGTCGTGGAGCTTGTAAAGTGGATCCAGCGGCGCAGTACGAGATAACTGTAACGTAAACTTCAGAGTCAACAGATGCGAATCTACGCAACTGTTGACTCTGTGCTTTTTACGGGATATAATTGGAAAGAGCTGCAGCTGTGGAAATCAACAGACTGCAGGGTTATCAGGATGCGGCAGGCTTCAGACAGTGCTGCGGTATCCCAGGAGAAGCGAGAGGGACAGGCATATGAGCAAAAAGATTATTTTAACGGGGGATCGCCCCACAGGACGTCTTCATGTGGGCCATTATGTAGGCTCTTTGAAGGAGCGTGTAAGACTGCAGAATTCCGGTCAGTTTGACGAGATTTATATTATGATTGCGGATGCACAGGCGTTGACAGACAATGCAGAGCATCCGGAAAAGGTACGTCAGAACATTTTACAGGTGGCGCTGGATTATCTGGCATGCGGCCTTGATCCGGAAAAGGCAACGATTTTCATTCAGTCCATGGTTCCGGAGCTGACAGAGCTGACCTTTTACTATATGAATCTGGTAACGGTTTCCAGAGTACAGAGAAACCCTACCGTGAAAGCAGAGATCCAGATGCGTAATTTCGAAGCAAGCATTCCGGTTGGATTTTTCTGCTATCCCATCAGCCAGGCTGCGGACATTACTGCATTCCGTGCAACTGCTGTTCCGGTTGGCGAAGACCAGCTGCCTATGCTGGAACAGTGTAAGGAAATCGTACATAAGTTCAACAGCGTTTACGGGGACACCCTGACAGAGCCTGAGATCATCCTGCCCTCCAATAAGGCATGCTTAAGACTGCCCGGCATCGACGGCAAGGCGAAGATGAGCAAATCCCTTGGCAACTGTATCTATCTGTCCGACCCGGAGGCAGATGTGAAGAAAAAGGTTATGAGCATGTTCACAGATCCGAACCATTTGCGTGTGGAGGATCCCGGCAACGTAGACGGAAACCCTGTATTTATCTATCTGGATGCGTTCTGCAAACCGGAGCATTTTGCAGAGTTTTTACCGGATTACCAGAATCTGGACGAATTGAAAGCACATTATCAGCGGGGCGGTCTGGGCGACGTCAAAGTGAAGAAGTTCTTAAACAACGTTATGCAGTCTGAGCTTGCGCCGATCCGTGAGAGAAGAAAATACTGGGAAGAGCATCTGACGGATGTTTACGACATTCTGAAAAAGGGCAGTGAGGTTGCAGAAGCAAAGGCTGCGGAAACCTTAAAGGATGTCAAGGCAGCGATGAAGATCAATTACTTCGAGGACAGCAGCCTGTTAAAGGGCGAATGAAAAATATCTGCGTGTTTCGCGGAAAAATAAAGGCTTATCGGAAATAATCAGGGCGTGTGAGGGATGAGAAATCATTTTTTGCACGCCCTGATTTTATTCTGCGGCAACACTGCGACTGAGATGACAAATCCGCTTGCATCCATCGGTGCGATGGGATATCATTTTGGAAATACAGTCAATAAGGAAGACCTCCGGATGTGATAATCCCACGATATGCGACTATCGGGCAGAATTGTGGGAGTGCGCAGCACGGAACAATCCGCAGGCATCAAGGTCGGTGCAAAAGCTTCCGCTTTTGATTATAACAACTATTTTCCCTGCTGTACATGTTGGATTTCATCCAACTGTTGGATTTTATCCAACTGCGGATTTCAAGATACCAGCATGATTTCTTCGACTGTCACAAAGACATAGCCTTGGCTTTGCAGCTCATCCACAATAAAAAGTGCCGCCTCAATACTGGAAGCATATTCATCATGCAGCAGGATAATCGCATTTTCCCGCGCTTTGGACAAGATTCGTTTTTCAACATTGGTGCTGCTTTGACTGCACCAGTCCAGGGGATCAATCGTCCAAAGCACCGGGAACATATTCAGCTCCTGTTCGAAGCCTTTGTCCCAGCTTCCATAGGGCGGACGGACAAAAATGGTTTCCGCTCCTGTTATCTCCTTCAATACCTCATTCGTGGAAATCAGCTCCTGTCGAAAGGCTTCCCGGTTATTGCTTGTCAGCTGAATATGACTATAGGTGTGGTTGCCGATCAGATGTCCCTCCTTCTGCATACGCAAAATCAGCTCCGGATATTTTTCTGCATTCTCCCCTGTAACAAAAAAACTGGCTTTTGCGCCTCGCTCTGCCAGGCCGTCCAAAAGTATTTTCGTATAGACCGGATGCGGGCCGTCATCAAAGGTAAGGGCGATCTTTTTGGGCTCTACTGCATCGGATACGCCGCCAGAAGTCTGTATTGCTGCCTTTTCCTTCCCGTTTTTTTCCTCCCCTGTCAGTTGCCCTCCCGCAGCAATTCCAAAAAGCAGCAATCCAACCAGAAAAAGTCCCAGTTGAATTGCTGCCCTTTCATTTCGTTTCTCTTTTTTATGTTCCAGATGTTCCATGGAAAACCGCCTTTTCCGGTTCCTTCTTTTTAATCTATGCAGCAGAAGCCCTCTATCATTCGGAAAGGACGGCGCAGCAACGCCAAAACCTTATCTGTCTGCAGAAGAACTACCGGATTTTGACGGTTCTCGTCCCCGGACTCAGCTCTGAAATTCCAGCTGCCGAAAGCTGTGCCTGAAATAGAGCACCTCCGCCACAGATGTAATCGCCCAGGAGAAAAAGTAGAGGGAGTACAGCGCCGGAATCGTATGAATCCATACAAAAATGGTATACACCCAGATCACCCGGAACACGCAGGAGCCTAAAATAACGATGACCATCGGCACAATGCTCTTTCCGATTCCTCGGGAGGCTGCGATGCTGCAGTCCATAAATGCACTGATCATATAAGAAAATCCCATGATCTTCACACGCTGCATTCCGGCATCGATCACAGCAGGCTCCGTCGCAAACAGCGACAGAAACTGTCGTCCGAAAATCAGCAGAAGTCCGCCAAAGATCGCACCTGCCGCGAAGGAATAGGTCAGCCCGACGAGATAGCTCTTTTTCATCCGTTCCCGGTTGCCAGCGCCCCAGTTCTGTCCGATAAAGCTGGAACAGCCGGTATAAAACGCTGCCATAATATTAAAAATCAGCGTGTCCGCATTCGCTGCAGCTGCATTCCCGGACACCATCACCGCATCAAAGGAATTGACGCCGGACTGCACAAAAAGGTTCGCGATAGCAAAGATGGCATTCTGGATCCCGGTGGGTATGCCAAGCACCAGGATCGCTTTTCCGCAGGCCGGATCCAGTCTGAGCTTCGAAGGGTGCAGCCCACAGTCGTCCGTCCGTCGCAGCAGATGAATCACGATCAGAAGTGCAGATAAATACTGTCCGATCACACTGGCGATGGCCACGCCCTCTGCTGCCATATGGCACACGATAACAAAAAACAGATTTAAAATAACGTTTACAATTCCTGCAATGGACAGATATAGCAGCGGACGCTTCGTATCTCCGGTGGCGCTCAGAATACCGTTGCCGCAGTTATACAGTGCCATACCCGGCATGCCCAGTGCATAAATTTTCAGATACAAAACAGCACTGTCCATCAGCTCTTCTTTGGTATGCAGAATTTCAAGCAGTCCCTCTGCAAAGAAAAAACAGGCTGCACCCACAAGCAGACCGACGATCAGGCAGATCACAAAGGCAGAATGCACGGTTTTGATCACGGATTCCCTGCGCCTTGCACCCAGCTCATGCGCCATCCGCACATTAACACCGCAGCCCATTCCGATCAGAAAGCCGGTAAACAGCGTGACCAGAAGCGTTGTCGAACCAACTGCCCCCAGCGCCCGGTAATCCGAAAATCGCCCTACCACCGCTACGTCACTCATATTAAACAGCACTTCCAGCACCTGGGAAAATACCAGCGGGCAGCTCAGGAAAAACAAGTTCTTCCAGATCGAACCTGTTGTCATTTCTATTGCTTTTGTTTTCTTTTCTCTCTCCATTCCCCTGTAAAAGCCTTTCTATCCACAGAATCTGCATCAATATGCGCTTTTTCAGGCCGTTTTTCGACCCGTATCTACCACAATACTCGCAGGAGTTGATTTTGTAAAGAGAAAAAGCACCCGGCAGGAGAAACCTCCTCCTGCCGAGTGCTTCTACAGTCTGCAGCTTTAAACGCTATGCTGCTTTTTCTTTGCGACCAGCTCGCCGTTTTCCACTGCGATCAGGATCGTGTCACCCATCTGTACCTGATCTGCCAGGATCAGCTTTGCAGACAGCGTTTCCACATATTTCTGGATATAACGCTTCAACGGACGCGCGCCATAAATCGGATCATATGCGTTGTCTACAATGAACTGCTCCGCATCCGGGCTGAGTTCGATCGAAAGCTGCTTATCTTCCAGACGATGATTCAAGTCTGCGACAATCAGATTGATAATACCACTGATGTTATCCTTCGTCAGAGGCTTGAACAGGATGATCTCATCCAGACGGTTCAGAAACTCCGGACGGAAGTGACCGCGCAGATCCTTCGTTACCAGCTCTTCTGCTTCCGGCTTAATCGTGCCATCCGCATCGATGCCATCCAGCAGATAGTTCGCGCCGATATTCGAGGTCATGATCAGAATCGTGTTCTTAAAGTCCACGGTCCTGCCCTGGGAATCCGTAATCCGGCCGTCATCCAGCACCTGCAGCAAAACATTGAAGACATCCGGATGTGCCTTTTCAATTTCATCGAACAGGACAACTGAGTAGGGCTTTCTGCGGACTGCTTCTGTCAGCTGACCGCCTTCTTCATAGCCAACGTATCCGGGAGGCGCTCCGATCAGACGGGACACAGAGTATTTCTCCATGTACTCACTCATATCGATCCGGACCATGTTGTTCTCGTCATCAAACAGAGATGCAGCAAGCGCTTTTGCAAGCTCCGTCTTACCGACACCGGTAGGTCCAAGGAACAGGAACGAACCGATGGGCTTGGTCGGATCCTTGATACCCGCTTTGGAACGGATTATGGCATCCGTCACCTTCGTTACCGCTTCATCCTGACCGATGACTCTCTTATGCAATTCGTCATCCAGATGCAGCGTCTTATTCCGCTCACTTTCTGTCAGCTTTGCAACCGGAATACCTGTCCACCGGGAAATAATCCGGGCGATTTCTTCATCGGTTACCGCTTCGTGAACCAGGGAAAGGTCTTCCTTCTTTACTTTTTCTTCTTCCTGCTCCAGCTGTTTTTTCAACTCCGGCAGTTTGCCATAGGAAAGCTCTGCAGCTTTCTCCAGGTCGCCTTCGCGCTGTGCAATCTGAATTTCATTGTTGACCGCTTCGATCTCTTCTCTTAACTTGGAAAGGTTCTCTACGCTCTTCTTCTCGTTATCCCACTGCGCTTTGCGGTTGTTGTACTCGGACTTTAACTCCGCAAGCTCCTTCTGAAGTGCTTCCAGACGCTCCTTGCTCAGGGTGTCATCTTCTTTTTTCAGCGCAGCTTCTTCAATTTCCATCTGCATGACCTTACGGCGCAGCTCGTCCAGCTCCGCAGGCATGGAGTCCATCTCGGTCTTGATCAGTGCGCAGGCTTCATCCACTAGGTCGATGGCTTTATCCGGCAAAAACCGGTCAGAAATATAACGGTTGGACAAAACGGCGGCACTTACCAATGCATTATCCAGAATCTTTACGCCGTGATACACCTCATAACGATCCTTTAAGCCACGCAGAATGGAAATGGTATCCTCAACGGTAGGCTCATCCACCTGCACCGGCTGGAAACGACGTTCCAGAGCAGCATCCTTTTCAATATATTTGCGGTATTCATCCAGTGTCGTTGCACCGATACAATGCAGCTCGCCTCTCGCCAACATAGGCTTCAACATGTTGCCGGCATCCAGTGCACCGTCTGTTTTGCCTGCCCCAACGATGGTATGCAGCTCATCAATAAACAGAATGATCTTTCCGTCACTGTTTTTCACTTCTTCGAGAACTGCTTTCAGTCGTTCTTCAAACTCGCCCCGGTACTTTGCTCCTGCGACAAGAGCACCCATATCAAGAGAAAATATCGTTTTATCTTTCAGTCCTTCGGGGACATCACCGTTGACGATCCTCTGCGCAAGACCTTCTACAACCGCAGTTTTTCCGACTCCCGGTTCACCGATAAGCACCGGATTGTTTTTCGTCTTACGGGAAAGAATCCGGATCACATTTCTGATTTCCTCGTCACGGCCGATCACCGGATCAAGTTTTTGATCCCTCGCCCGCTCTACCAGATCCTGACCGTACTTATTCAGCGTATCATAAGTCGCTTCCGGATGGTCGCTTGTCACTCTCTGATTGCCTCTGACAGTAGACAGCGCATGTAAAAATCCTTCCCGGCTGATGCCGAATTCACGATAAATCTGTTTCATCTCTTTGCTTGCATATTTTAACAGGGAAAGGAAAAGGTGCTCTACGGAAACATATTCGTCTCCCATCTGTTTCGCCTCGTCCTCGGCATGGATCAACACATTGTTCAGATCCTGCCCTACGAAAAGCTGACCGCCCTGAACTTTCGGACGCTTTCCGATCGCCTGATCTACCCGGTTTATCAAAAGCTGACCTTGTATATTCATCTTTTCAAACAATTTTAAGATCAGACTGTCATCTTGTGTAAGCAGCGCATACAATAAATGTTCCTGCGCCAATTCCTGATTTCCGTTATCTGCGGCGATCTTCTCACAATTTTGCACCGCCTGAATGGAATTCTGTGTAAATCTGTTTATATTCATGCTAATCCCTCCTTTATTTTCGTGTTCTACTAGGAATATAGCATCTGTTGTTAGCACTGTCAAGGGTCGAGTGCTAATTTTATGGAATTTTTTTGGGATTTTTTCATTTTCTTTACAAATATCCCTTCCTTTTTC
>ERZ779894.3327-NODE-3327-length-12578-cov-4.011898_pt1 | contig 12578 bp, 10 predicted proteins | sample MGYA00511587_ERZ779894 | MGnify/ENA primary metagenome ERZ779894 (study PRJEB29588, sample SAMEA2160490) | human gut metagenome | biome: human gut; feature: human-associated habitat; material: faeces | place: Denmark | collected 2008/2010 ... | reverse complement strand
GGGCATAAGTGTTCCTGTGATTCCAGGTATCATGCCAATCACACGAGCAAAGCAGGTGGAGACTGCACGTGATCTTTCTGGATGCAGTATGCCGCAGCGCTTTTTAAATCTGGTTGATCGTTTTGGTTCCAACCCGAAGGCAATGGAGCAGGCAGGTATAGCCTATGCAACTGATCAGATCATTGATCTGATTGCAAACGGAATCAACCACATTCACGTATATTCTATGAATAAGCCGCAGATTGCAGAGGCTATTCAGAAGAATCTTTCGGAGATTTTAAAATGATTGATATAAATCAGATGAGAGAACGCGAGATTATTCGCTATCTCGGCTACAAAAAGATACAGCCGGACGAACAGGTTATGATGTTAATTCATCAGTGCATGGAAGATGTTGCGCGGACGGCTCAGCCGCGCCATATATATCGGCGTTTTGCACTTACACATCTGTCTGCAGGTCATATGCAGGCAGGTGGTGTGGAGCTTTTAAGCAACAGTCTGGAACGAAACTTAAAAGACTGCAGCGAGGTCATTTTCTTTGCGGCAACGCTTGGTCACGAAATAGATCGTTTGATGGAACGTTATTTGAGATTAAATATCACAAAGGCAGCAGTACTTCAGTCAACGGCAGCAGAGGCCATAGAGTGCTATTGCAACTTGTGTCAAAAGAATATTGAAAAAGAGGCTGCGAAAGACGGCCTTTTTGTGCGTCCAAGGTATAGTCCTGGTTACGGAGATCTGTCTTTGGATGTACAGTCATCATTTTTGAAGGCACTTAATGCACAGAAAACAATAGGTCTATTTCTTTCGGAAGGCGGCGTAATGCAGCCTGAAAAATCTGTTACAGCTTTGATGGGCTTAAGCCATATCAGAACAGGATGCGTCACAGAAGGATGCGAGGCCTGCAGCAAAAAAGACTGCAGCTTTCGCCGTGATGCATAAGCAGCAAACAGAAACAACAGGGATGGTTAGAAAAACCTTGTGCTTTTGAAAGGACAGGAATTTATGAAGAAAAATATATTAAATGAACTGGGAAAGCGAATTGTTTTTTTTGATGGCGGTATGGGTACGCTTTTGCAGGAACGCGGGCTTGAAGCTGGTGAACTGCCTGAAAACTGGAATCTTAAGCATCCTGATATTATAAGAGAATTGCACCGCGATTATCTAAACGCTGGAGCAGACATCATTTTGGCAAACACATTTGGTGCGAATGAGTTAAAGTTTCCGGATAATCTTGAAGAAATCGTAACAAAAGGCGTGCAGAATGCGAAAAAGGCAGTCGAGGAAACAGGTAAGGATGGCTACGTTGCACTAGATGTGGGTCCGACAGGAAAGCTTTTAAAGCCACTGGGCGATCTGCCATTTGAGACTGCTGTATCTTTATACAAAGAGGTAGTTTCCATTGGCGCGGCAGCAGGCGCTGATCTGGTGCTCATTGAGACCATGAGTGACAGCTATGAGTTAAAGGCTGCTGTTTTAGCTGCAAAAGAGGCTGGCATTAACCCGGAAACAGGAGCAAGACTGCCAATCTTTGCTACTGTTATTTATGATGAAAAAGGCAAATTGCTTACTGGCGGAAATGTAGAGTCCACCGTAGCGCTGTTAGAAGGTCTGGGAGTAGACGTTCTGGGCGTAAACTGCGGTCTGGGACCGGAACAGATGAAGGGGATCGTAAAAGATATCCTGGAAGTTTCTTCTACCCCGATCCTGGTTAACCCAAATGCAGGACTTCCAAGAAGTGAAAATGGAAAGACCGTATATGACGTAGATCCAAAAGACTTTGCTGCTGTGATGGAAGAGATTGTAAGAATGGGCGCTGTGATCACCGGCGGCTGCTGTGGTACAACACCAGATCACATCCATGCCATGGTAGAACTGACAAAGGATATCCCAGTGCAGATGCCGGAAAAGAAGCACCGCACGGTCATTTCTTCCTATTCCCAGGCAGTTGTATTTGATAAAAAGACCATTATCATTGGCGAGCGTATCAATCCTACAGGAAAATCCAAATTTAAACAGGCTCTCCGTGACCACAACCTGGAATATATCCTTCGTGAAGGTGTGACCCAGCAGGATAATGGCGCAGATGTCCTGGACGTAAACGTAGGTCTTCCGGAGATCGATGAGCCTTCCATGATGGAAGATGTGGTAAAAGAACTGCAGGCGGTCATTGATCTGCCATTACAGTTAGATACCTCCAGTGCAGAGGCTATGGAGCGGGGCCTTCGTGTATACAACGGAAAGCCTCTGATCAACTCTGTCAACGGTAAAAAAGAGGTTATGGAACAGATCTTCCCGCTGGTTGCAAAATACGGCGGTGTTGTTGTAGGACTTTGTCTGGATGAAGACGGCATTCCTGAGACTGCAGAGGGAAGAATTGCAGTAGGAAAGAAGATCATTGACACAGCTGCTGCTTATGGAATTGGACCGGAAGATATTATTTTAGACGGTCTTTGCATGACGGTAAGCTCTGACAGCCAGGGAGCGATCGTTACTCTTGAAACTCTTAGAAAGATCCGTGATGAATTAGGCGGAAAGTCTGTTTTAGGTGTATCCAATATCTCCTTTGGACTTCCTCAGAGAGAGATCATCAACGGTGCTTTCTTTACCATGGCAATGGAAAGCGGTTTAAGCGCTGCCATTATCAATCCGAACTCTGAAGCTATGATGCGGGCTTATTATAGCTTTAACGCATTGATGAACCTGGATCCTCAGTGCAGTGAATATATCAGCATTTACAGTGGCCAGACTGCAGGTCTGGGCCAGACCATTGGAAAAGGTGGAAATGGTGCCGGAGGTTCCGGTGCAGCCGGAAATGGCGGTGCAGGGAGTGCAGGAAGTCTTGGAAATGCCATTGAAAGAGGTTTAAAAGAAGTAGCAGTAGAAAGCGTAACTGCTCTTTTAAAGGAAAAAGAAGCCCTGGATGTGATCAATGAAGAGATCATCCCGGCACTGGACCATGTAGGAAAAGGCTTTGAGAAAGGTACTGTTTTCCTTCCACAGCTGTTAATGAGTGCGGAAGCAGCCAAAGCAGCCTTTGAAGTGATCAAAAATGCCATGGCAGGCAGCGGAGAGACCCAGGAAAAGAAAGGTACCATTATCCTTGCAACTGTCAAAGGCGATATCCATGACATTGGAAAGAACATCGTAAAGGTTCTTCTGGAAAACTACAGCTACGATGTGATCGATCTTGGAAAAGATGTTCCGCCGGAGACAGTAGTAGAAGAAGCTGTAAGCCGCCATGTACCATTAGTAGGCTTAAGCGCCCTGATGACTACTACAGTTCCAAGCATGGAGGAGACCATTAAGCAGCTGCGTGAAAGCGCCCCGTGGGTAAAAGTCATGGTAGGCGGAGCAGTGCTCACTCAGGAGTATGCAGATACCATTGGAGCAGATGCGTATTGCAAAGATGCTATGGCATCTGTACACTATGCGGAGACAGTTATATAATGTAATGAGTCCAAAAGAAAAGCAAGCCATTAACGAAGGTTCGTGAAACTACCATTTATTACCAGGTAATTTTCCAGAAAAATGTGATAATATAGTTTTGTAACATAAATGAAATAAATTTGTAATAAAATGAAAGCGAGGACAAAACTATGTTATCAGTATCCACAATGGCACTTGCAGCAATGATCGGCTCCGCATGCGTACCTAACGCAAATCAGGCGTGTAACGTAAACAGCTGTACATATGATCAGGCAAACTGCATTCAGGCAGAATGCGCTGCAAACGGCGGACAGGACTTAAACTGCTTGTTAAATGGTCTTGGTGCATGCCTTCAGGATGGCTGCCAGAATGGAAATGTAAGACCAGCCGGAGTATCCGGCCTGGGAAGCTGCAGAAGATAAGAGCATTGGATTTTGCAATAAGCAATGTTACAAAAGAAAAATAGATAAATAAGTATGAGAAAAGACCGTCTGTTCAAAAGAAAGAGCAGGCGGTCTTTCACGTTATGCATTAGTAAAGAACTGTGTTGGGTGGTTTTGCGGGCTGAGTTATCGATCACAGAAAAGTGCTGGCCTGTTTCTCACTGATCCAGATTTTTCCCTTGTTTAAATGAATGATCTCTTCATCCACAAGTTCCTGAACCGTCCTGTTTACTGTCCGTACCGAGCAGCCAAGATGTGCTGCGATCTCCGGCCTGGTGAAGGGGATACGGATGGGATAGACGGAACCGGGGTTTGGATTACCATTGCTGTTTTCCGTATGTGTGCTGTCATTTACAGCCTGTGTCACCTGTTCTTTCAGAAAGACCAGCATGCGGGTGCGGTTGTCCGCAAAAAGGTTCTGGCGCTGGAACTGGGCCTGGGCTACCAGCTGGGTGATGATCATGCGGCTTCTGAGAAAAAGAGCGTGGGAGTCGCTCCGCAGCCAGGTCATATATTCCGCTGCAGGGATCACCAGGCAGAGAGAGTCTTCCAGCGTGGTCAGTGTTACCAGACGGGGCTGTTTTTCAGTGAAAAATTCGTAATCACCAACTATGTCCAGTGCCCTTATTTCTGTAAAATGATAAGGTATATTTGCCACATGTTCCTCAACCGCTACCAGACGGCCTTTTAAAAGGATATACACATGGGCGCAGCTGTCCCCTGCAGCTACCAGACGGCTGCCTTTTTTATAAGAGCGCAGCATCAGCACCGTCTGTATATAAGGCGGAGCAAATTTAAAGAAATTCTCTAAAAAGCTTTTTTGTTTTAATGTAAATGGATAATTAAATTTATTGATATTCAACAAAACTGCCACATGTCCTTTTTTTAATTATGATATCATTTTATAATATAAGTGTCAAAAGGTCTTTTGATATAGGTACATTGAAAGACTCCGGGAGTACATAAAATAAAAAAGGAGGAAGTTTATTATGGGAACACCACACAATCAGGCGGAAAAAGGTGAGATCGCAAAAAAGGTATTGATGCCGGGGGATCCTCTTCGTGCTAAATTCATTGCAGAGAATTTCCTTACAGATGCAAAGCTGGTCAATGAAGTCCGTGGGGCATATGCATACACAGGTACTTATAAAGGGGAAAAAGTAACTGTTATGGCAAGCGGAATGGGAATGCCGTCTATAGGAATTTATTCCTATGAGCTGTTTTCTGTTTATGATGTAGACCAGATCATACGTATTGGTTCTGCAGGCGCTTATGTACCGGAATTGAATTTAGGTGATGTAGTGCTGGAAGAAAGTGCATGGAGTGAATCTACTTTTGCACATACCCAGAATGGCTACGATAAAGATACCATCTATCCGGATCCGAAATTAAACGCTCATATTTTAGAGGCTGCAAAGCGTAATCATATTACTGTAAAGCCTGTAAAAGTACATTCCAGTGATGTATTTTATACAGAGCCAAATGTAGACGGCTACAAAGAGATCAGCGCAAAACATGGTTGTGCCTGCGTGGAAATGGAAAGCTTTGCACTGCTCCACAATGCAAATGTGCTCCACAAAAAAGCAACCTGCCTGCTGACCATCTCTGACTCTATGCCAAAGAATGAGCATGCAACAGCAGCAGAACGCCAGACTTCCTTTACAGACATGATGACTGTTGCATTAGAGGCTTGTCTGGACCAGTAAGGAAGGTTCTGCCTGCGTCAGCAGGCAGTAAAGCGGGTAAGCATGAGGTTCGTAGGTCTGATGTATAAAATCCTGTAATTTTCCATAAAATCCCATAAAGAGTAAATTATGCTCTGGCAATGCAAATGTGTCAGAGGCAAAAAGGGGATCATATAAAATGGAAAAAAATGGAAAAACTTTCATCAAAGGCCTTGTGATCGGCGCAACCATGACGGTACCAGGCGTCAGCGGCGGTTCTATGGCTATGGTCTTAGGGATCTATGACCGTCTTTTAAAACATGTCAGTGAAATAACAAAATATCCAAAAGAAAGTCTCACATTTCTGCTCTGGTTTGCAGCCGGAGCAGGAAGCGGGGCTTTTTTGTTTTCCAGAGGGATCAGCTGGCTTTTAACCACAAGGGCAGAAGGAATTTTATGTTTCTTCTTCCTGGGAGCAGTATCAGGGGGAATTCCCATGATCTTAAAAAGCGCCAGTGTAAGCCGTATCAGGGGAAGAGAGATGATCTGTATCCTTACAGGGATCCTCACAGCCCTTCTTATCGCCCTGATCCCTCAGGGGATATTTGCTCCTGGAACAGAAAACACTCCCATGCATCTGCTTTTCCAGCTTGCAGGAGGCTTTATCATAGCAGTTGCCTTAGTCCTTCCGGGCATCAGCGCCTCCCAGATGCTCTATATGCTTGGAATTTATGAAAGTACCTTAAAAGCCATCAGCAGTCTGGATATTTTGGCGCTTCTTCCCTTAGCTGTTGGCGGGATTCTTGGAACATATCTCACAGCCCGTATTCTGGAACAGCTGATCAAAAAGCACAGGGAAGACACATTTTTAATAATATTAGGCTTTATGCTGGTATCATTGCGGTCACTGCTGCCAGAACATTTAATAGAAGAAAACCTGTTGGCAGGTGTGGGAGCGTTGGTGCTGGGTTTTGTAAGTCTTTATTTTTTGTCAGCAAAGTGAGCAATTGGAAAATTGAAAGATATTTTTGCGATAATACGGAAAAAGAGTTGCAACATTCTGGATAAATGGTAAAATAAAAGTAAATTTTCGGGGATAAGTTAACAGCATTAATTTGTAATACAGGAGAAGGAGGGAAATACGTGGAGACTATAAAATCTCTCACAGAGCAGGTGGCAGCAGCCACTGGAAGCAAAAAAGCGCAGCTGGTGCTGAAAAATGCACGTATCGTCAATGTATTTACCCAGTCAGTGGAAGAAGGGGATATTGCCATTGAAGAAGGGCGTATTGTGGGGATCGGAACCTATGACGGGGTGATGGAGTCAGACCTGAAAGGGGCTTATATTTGTTCGGGCTTTTTAGACGGACATATCCACATTGAAAGCTCCATGACCTCCCCAGGGGAGTTTGAACGGGCTGTTGTTCCACATGGCACCATTGCCGTGATCACAGATCCCCATGAGATCGCCAATGTGGCAGGAACGGCAGGGATCCGGTTTATGATGCAGTCAGCGCAGAAGCTGGATCTGGATGTGTATTTTATGCTGCCTTCCTGTGTGCCTGCTACCGATTTAGACGAGTCAGGGGCAGAACTTCTGGCAAGAGATCTGGAGCCATTTTACGCAGATGAAAAGGTTCTGGGCCTTGCAGAAATGATGAATGCCTTTGGCGTGACCCACGGGGATAAGGGGTGCTTTGAAAAGCTTGTACAGGCACGTTCCCTGAAAAAAGCCATTGATGGCCATGCACCGGCTCTTTCCGGAAAAGAGCTAAATGCCTATGTTACTGCAGGAATCCGCTCTGACCATGAGTGTTCGGATTTTGAAGAGGCAAAGGAAAAATTTGCCAGAGGCCAGTGGATCATGATCCGTCAGGGAACAGCGGCAAAGAACTTAAAAGCTCTTATGGGAATGTTTGAGGACCCCTATTATCAGCGGTGTCTGCTGGTAACAGATGATAAGCATCCGGGAGACTTGATCCGTATTGGTCATATTGATGCCATTATCAGAGAAGCAGTTTCCATGGGTGCTGATCCCATCCGTGCGATCCGCATGGGTACTTTAAATGCAGCAGCTTATTTTGGACTGCATGATATGGGCGCTGTGGCACCTGGTTATAAGGCAGATCTGGCAGTTTTTGATGATCTGAGAACTCTTAATGTAAAACAGGTATACAAAGGTGGAAAACTGGTGGCAGAAAATGGAAAAATGCTCCATCAGAAAGAAAAAAATACAGACTGGTCCACAGAGATCAAAGAACGTGTATTCCATTCCTTCCACAGAGTTCCTATTACAGTGGAAGAGCTGCAGTTAAAAGAAACCACAGGAACCCATCAGCGGGTCATTGACATGGTAGCCCATGAACTGATCACAAAAGAGCGGATCGAAGAGTGGAAAGAACTGCCAGGCGTTGCTCCCGGTGTAGATATAAGCCGCGACATCGTAAAACTGGCTGCCATTGAACGGCACAAAAATACAGGCCATGTAGGACTGGGATTTTTAGGAAAATACGGCTTAAAGAAAGGTGCCGTAGCCACCAGCATCGGACACGATTCCCACAATCTTGTCATCGCCGGAGTTACAGACGAAGACATGGTCCTTGCAGGCAATCGTGTGATCGAAAATGGAGGTGGCCTTGCCATTGCCCTTGAGGGCAAAGTATTGGCAGATCTGCCGCTGCCCATCGGCGGTCTCATGGCAGACGAACCGGTAGAAGTGGTAGATGAAAAGCTGGAGCATATGAAGAAGCTTTCTGTAGAGCTGGGCATTTCAGAAGATATTGATGCTTTCATGACACTGGCATTTATCAGCCTTCCGGTTATTCCAAAGCTGAGACTGAATACATATGGAGTGGTAGATGTGGAGAAGCATCAGGTGGTGGAAGCCAGGTTTTAGATCTTCTTTTTCACATTTAATCCTACTTTCCAGTAGTAAATGATCAGCAATATACTGCATAACACCCATCCAAGAGGATATCCAAGGGCAGTGGCGGTAATATTATTAAAGTATTTTGAAATAAAGTAAAGATAGATCTGGCGGAAGACGATAAAGCTTCCCATCATAATGACCATAGGGGTGACGGAGTTTCCGGCACCCCTTAATGCGTTTGCGAAGATCTGGTTGAAACTGATGGCCAGATAGAATGGCATCATTAAACGGATAAAATGGATACCGTAGGTCAGCACTTCCGGTTCATTGGTGAACAGAGAAGCAAGGAATGGGGCAAAAATGATCACAGGTGCCATCAGGATCAGGGCTGTTGCAATGGAGATGAATAATGCAACCGTGGTTCCCTTTCTGGCACGTTTCATATTGTCAGCGCCAAGGTTCTGTCCTACAAAGGTGGTAACTGCCAGACCGATACTCTGGATCGGAAGCAGACAGAACTTATCCAGTTTTCCATAGGTTGTCCAGCCAGCCATGCAGGAGGAGCCGAAATGGTTGATATAGGACTGAACAAATACATTGGAAAAAGAAGTAACAGCGATCTGAAGTCCTGCAGGAAAGCCAATACGGAAGATAGACATGGCAGTTCCTTTGTGGATATGCAGGTCTTTCCAAATTAATCTGTATGAGCTTTTTTCCCGCGTAAGGATCACAAGGACCAGTATCGCTGAGATCCATTGGGAAAGAATGGTAGCGTAGGCAACACCTTCAACACCTGCGTGAAAAACGATCACAAAAAGCAGGTCAAAAAAGATATTTCCAAGAGCGCAGACCATAAGAATATATAAAGGACGTCTGGAGTCACCCACAGCCCTCAGGATACCGGAACCCATATTGTAAAGCATCAGGCCGGAAACACCTGCAAAATAGATGCGCAGATACTGGGATGCCTCCGGAAGAACATCTTCCGGTGTATCCATTAACTGGAGAAATACAGGGGATAAGACCAGGCCGGCAATGGTAAAGATAACAGACAACACAAAGGTCAGTGCAATGGTAGTATGTACAGCGCGATGAAGAGCCTTGTCATTCCCGCTGCCAAAACTGTGGGCGATCACTACACCTGCGCCGGTAGAAAGACCGGTAAAGAACCCGATGATCGTATTGATGATACAGTCTGTGGAACCAACCGCTGCCAGAGCTGTTTTACTGACAAAATTTCCCACAACAATACTGTCAACCGTGTTATAAAATTGCTGGAACAGGTTGCCTACAAAGAGGGGAAGGGCGAACGTGATCAGGAGTTTGGTGATATTGCCTTCGGTCATTTTCTGGCTTTTCGGTGATGGGGTAGAAGACATGGTGGTTTGTTCCTTTCTGTAGTATGTAGGTGTGTCTTGTTTTTCTTTCGGGACCATTATAGTATAACATACTTTAAGCTGAAAAAATCAGTTCTGGAAAAATCTTTATTTCTATGCTATGATTACCCCGATACGATTTCGACAAAAATAGAAACAGCAGATAAAAGAAAGGTGTGATCATCATGTATAAATGCTGTATATTTGATCTGGACGGAACATTGGTGAACTCTATTTATGCTTTGAAACGTTCTGTAGACCTGACACTGGGCCATTTTGGACTGGGGCCGATCTCTATTGAAGATACCAAGCAGTTTGTAGGAGATGGCTATAAAAAGCTGGTAGAACGTTCCCTGATGGCATATGGGGATAAAGAACTGACTCATTATAAGGAAGCGTTGGATGTATATAATGAAGTTTTTAAGGACTGTTGTCTTTACAAAGTAGAAGCATATGAGGGAATTCCACAGCTTCTGGATTTCTTAAAAGAACATGGCATACTGGCAACCGTACTGTCCAATAAACCTCATCAGAGAGCCCTTGAGAATGTAGCCCATGTATTTGGAGATCATACATTTGACAAGGTATACGGAGAGAGAGAAGCATTAGGCATCCGCAAGAAACCGGCTCCCGACGGTGTAGTGGCTCTGATCGAAGAACTGGGGCTTGAAAAAGAAGACTGTTTGTATCTGGGAGATACTAATACAGATATGGAAACAGGACAGGCAGCCCAGGTAGATACAGTAGGTGTGACCTGGGGCTTTCGTCCGAGAGAAGAGCTGGAGGCATTTAAGCCAAAGCTTGTAGCAGAGTCTCCTTTCCAGGTGATAGATTTTATAAAGGCAGTGAACCACATTGAATAAATTTGAAGTGAATAATTTAAAACGTAATTTAAATAAGAAGAAACGCAGCTTAAAAACATATATCGTGAGCATTTTTCTCACGATGTGTTGCATCCTTCTTTCCGGCTGCGGTATATCTGGTACAGTGGGACAGAATTCGTCAAAGGTATCCGATGAAAAAGATACCCGCCCATTGGTAGTGACTACTATTTTTCCATACTATGATTTTGTCCGCCAGATAGCAGGGGACAGAGTAAGACTGAAAATGGTAGTTCCTGCAGGAATGGACAGTCATTCATTTGAGCCCACACCTGCAGATATGATCACCATGCAGCAGGCAGATCTGATGGTTTGCAACGGTGGAGAGATGGAACAGTGGGTGGAAAAAGTAGTAGCTTCCTTGGATACGGAGAACATGAAAGTCCTTACGATGATGGACTATGTAGATGTACTGGAAGAGGAGATCGTGGAAGGAATGGAAGATAATGAACATTCCCATGATGACCATGATCACGCTCACGAAAATGAGGAAGAAGATCATGATCACAGTGAAATGGATTATAGTCGTCCTGACGATGAGATAAAAACTCATGAGAATTTATCTCAAATTACTTTTGACGATCATGATGGTCATGAAATGGACATTGAATATGACGAACACATCTGGACCTCACCAGCCAATGCCATGAAGTTAGTGGAAATGATCACAGAAACCTTAAAAGAAGTATCTCCGAAGAATGCTTCTTATTTTGAAGAAAACAAAAACAGCTATGAAACAGAACTAAAAAGTCTGGATGATGAGTTTAAGGATATTGTGGCAAATGGCCGTCACCGTATGATCGTGGTAGCGGACAAGTTTCCGTTCCGGTACTTTGCCCAGGAATATGGTCTGTCTTACAGAGCAGCATTTTCCGGCTGCAGTACAGATACAGAGCCAAGTGCAAAAACCATTGCTTATCTCATTGACCGTATAAAGGAAAATCAGATCCAGGCAGTATTTTATCTGGAACTTTCCAGTCACCGGACGGCAGATATCATCAGTGAAGAAACAGGAGCAAAACCCCTTCTCCTTCATTCCTGCCATAATGTAACAAGAAGGCAGTTTGATGAAGGTGTTACCTATCTGCAGCTGATGAAGCAGAATGCAAAAAATCTGCAGGAAGCACTTTTATAGGAGGAATGATCAAAAATGGAACCATTGATCAAATGTGAGCATGTTGATCTTGGATACGAAAATCAGGATGCGGTTATAAATGTAAATATGGAAGTCTGCCCTGGGGATTATCTGTGTATCGTAGGTGAAAACGGGTCCGGCAAAAGTACCCTGATCAAGGGACTTTTGGGGCTGTTAAAGCCATCCGGCGGCAAACTGACCGTAGCAGAAGAATTAAAAACAACAGGAATTGGCTATCTGCCCCAGCAGACAGCAGCTCAGAAAGATTTCCCTGCTTCTGTAAGAGAAGTCGTTTTAAGCGGCTGCTTAAGCAGAAGAGGCAGACGCCCTTTCTATTCTAAAACAGAAAAGGACATTGCATCTGCCAATATGGAAAAACTGGGTATTACCCAGTTGGCGAACCAGTGCTACAGGGAGTTATCCGGCGGACAGCAGCAGAGAGTGCTGATCGCAAGAGCTCTCTGCGCCACCAGGGAACTTCTTATTTTAGATGAGCCGATCACCGGTCTGGACCCGATGGCAATCCAGGATTTCTATTCCATGATCCGCAAATTAAACAGGGAAGATAAAGTAGCTATTATCATGGTCTCCCATGACTTAAGAAATGCAGTAGAGGAAGCTAACAAGATCCTCCACCTTCAGAAACAGGTGCTTTTCTACGGCCCGGCCCATGATTATATGAACAGTAAGGCAGCAGGCCATTTCTTCCATGAAAAGGAACAGGGAGAGTGCCTTCCTACAGCTGCATGCCATATGGCAAAAAATGGGGATGGTCTGGAAAA
>ERZ779894.3322-NODE-3322-length-12599-cov-20.930644_pt1 | contig 12599 bp, 10 predicted proteins | sample MGYA00511587_ERZ779894 | MGnify/ENA primary metagenome ERZ779894 (study PRJEB29588, sample SAMEA2160490) | human gut metagenome | biome: human gut; feature: human-associated habitat; material: faeces | place: Denmark | collected 2008/2010 ... | reverse complement strand
CTGCCCTGAAGCCACGCAGCTTCAGCGAAGCCCTGATTGCCTGCCAGAGCCGCTATAATCTGGAATACTGCAACAATGTGACCAACGCAGCCGGACGGCGGGTGCGTGGATTTCTGGGAATTGAGGTATTGGTGAGAAATCATATATCAGTGTTTTCCGGTGATTCGATGCGTACGTACGTACCGGAAGATGTGCCGGAAGAATGGCGGCGCTGAACCGTGTACGTACGTACGCTTTGATTGACCCTTGTTCTCCCTTTTATAGCAATTCGGCGGCTATGGCAGTCAGAATCACTGGTCAAATCCCCATGCAAAATCAAGGCAAGCGAGAATCGGAAAGTAGTTGACGATTGGCAGAAATCATTTTGCGAAATCGCGCTTTTCGCCCCGGTGAACCGGGTGCATGGAATTATGGGGAAATGCACGGTTTCAAGCCAAATCACACGAAACGGAAAAGTCAGAAAGTGCGACCTATGGACAGGACATCACACTGGCAATTCTGAACGGATTTGGTGACAAGGAGATTTTTCACCATACAGCGAAGCGGTTATGCCAGAGGGCGTACCGGCTTCGCTTTTTTATCAAGTAAATTTAGGAGGATTTTTGATGATGACGGTACGCAACGAGATTAAGGCACAGATCGTCCGGGCCGGATATACCATGCAGGAGCTGGTTGACAGGCTCCATGAGGAATACGGCTGGTCGGATAGTGTTTCCAATCTGTCCGCCAAGCTCCAGCGGGAATCTATTCGCTATAAGGAGGTCATGCAGCTGGCCGATGTGCTGGGCTATGACCTGATCTGGCAGAAACGGAGGTAAAACTATGACAAGTGAAGAAAAGAAACTGTTGCAGGCAAAGCACCGCTTGGAGGAAGCCCAGGCACGGGACCGGGTGAAGGAGCGAAAAGCCCGGACAAGGCGGCTCATTCAGGAGGGTGCTGTGCTGGAAAAAGTGCTGCCGGAAGTACAGACGGTGGGGCTTGATAATCTGGAAGAATACCTGCGGCGAAAGCTGGCAGCACACGATTGAAAACGGCTGGGAGGTCTCCGGGAAACCGGGGGCCTTCCTCTTTTTTATCCCGAAGGGCGCACTTACTCACCACCTGCTAAAGCAGGCGGTGGTAGCCCTCCCGTTGGTCGGGCACGTGCGCTCTCCGAGGGGGATTGCGGCTCCTGCGGGAGCCGCTGGACAAGGCTGCATTTCTGCTCTGCCAAACTGCCAGCCTTGTCCACGCAGTCGGCGCAGGGGTTTCCGTTTTGGAAGCCCCTGTTCATGGCGTGGTATATTGCCACCCCATCCCGCCGCCTGCCTGCGTCATCCTGCCACCGGCAGCTTGACACAGATACAGGGGTGGAACAAATCGTTCCGCCCCTGCTGGTGGTACGTCGCATTTCACGACGTACTGAGCGAAAACAAGGGTGCCCTGTTTCGGGGCACCCCTTTCAGAAAGGACAAGGTGATTTATGGCAATTTATCATTTGGAGGCCAAGATGGTCAGCCGTGGAGCTGGGCGCTCTGCCGTGGCTGCTGCGGCCTATCTGAGCTGTTCCCGGATGCTCAACGAGTATGACGGGGTGCAGCATGACTATACCCGTAAACAGGGTCTTGGGTGGCGGCAGGTTTTTCTGCCAGCCACCGCCCCCGCAGAATGGCAGGATCGGGAAACCCTGTGGAATGCCGTGGAGGAAACCGAAACCGCAAAGGACAGCCGCCTCGCACGTGAATTTGTGGCGGCGCTGCCCATAGAACTGAGCCGGGAGGAACAAATTCAGCTCCTGCAAGATTTCATCACGGAGCAGTTTGTGGCAGACGGAATGTGTGCCGATGCTGCTATCCATGACCCGTATCCTCCCGGACACAATCCCCATGCCCATATCCTGCTGACGGTGCGCCCACTGGATGAAAAGGGGAAATGGCAGTACAAGACTGAGAAAGAATATCTCTGTGTCAAAGACGGCGAAGAACGGGGCTTTACCGCCGCCGAGTTCAAACAGGCACAGGCCGATGGATGGGAGAAACAGTACCAGTATAAGGTAAGCAAAAAGAAGGTGTATATGACCCCATCCGCAGCGCAGGCGCAGGGCTATGAACGGGTGTCCAAGTACCCCAAAAGCACCAAATTCGGAAGACAAAATCCCATCACGGAACGCTGGAACAGCGACGAGCAACTTGTTCTGTGGCGGGCTGCATGGGCAGATGTGGCAAACCGCCATCTGGAGCGCACCGGGCACGAAGAACGCATCGACCACCGCAGCCATGCCGAGCGTGGCCTGCTGGAGCGGCCTACGGTCCATGAGGGTGTGGTTGCCAGAGCTATGGAGAAAAAGGGTGTTATCTCTGACCGGTGCGAACTGAACCGGCAGATTAAGGCCGACAATGCCCTGCTCCGGGAACTGAGAGGACAGGTCAAAAAGCTGGCGCAGGCAGTCAAGAACACTCTCCCGGCGCTTGCCGAGACCATGGAAAATCTGCGAAAAAATTTGCTTCTGTTCTGCTATCAGCTGGGGTATCTCCGCAAGGGCAAGGAACGCCTGAACACTTCGCTGAATACGCTGCGCCCTGCCCTCACACAGTACAATCAGCTGGCAAAGGACATCCGAGATAAGACGAAGGAGCGCCGCAGCCTGCTTACCGAGAAAAAGGCGCTCTCTGCTGTCCATGTATTCCGACACCGGGAGCTGGCCGCAAAAATTGCGGCACTGACAGAGGATTTGGAAGAATTGCGTTCTGAGAAAAATCTGCTTCTGGTGTCGCTGGCATATACCGAGGAAGATGCCGCCGATAAATTTCCTAAAGACATCGCTGCCATGGAGCAGAGCCTGAAACGGCTGGAAGAACAGGAGCAGAAATATTCCACCGAGTTGGACGCTGCCCTGAATGAGTATGCCGGGCTTCGGGAGCAGGCACAGGGTTTCAACCTGGTGCAGCTGTATGAAGCAAGGCAGGCCATCCGCCCCGGCAAAGAACAAGAAGCGGAGAACCGGGCACAAGAGGTTTACGGCGAGAAGTACAACCCACTGCTGATGTTTGACAGCAAAAAGTCGGTTTCCCGTATGCTGCATGAGGATATGGAGCGGCAGGCAGTACGGAGAATGATGCGACAGGCGCATAAGGAGCAGCAGACTTTTCAAAAGAAAAAGAGTGAACAGGAACGGTAACCCACCGTTCCTGTTCACTACAAACCTTAACGGGATTTCCCCATAACATTTGATTTGTCTTGATAATTATTTACATCCCATCATTCAATAAAACCAAAGTATATCGCAGCAGCTGCGGCAAGAGCGATTCGATACCAGCCAAAAATTCTGAAATTATGTTTTTTGATGAACGACATAAGGAAACGAATAGATATTATCGATACCAAAAACGCAACCAACATTCCGGTAAGTAGTACAGCACACTCAATAGCTGTAAATTTTATTGGCTCTACTCCCGTTTTAGTGGATAGGAGTATTTAGAAAGGGTTAGGGACAGCGAGTTGGAGTTTACCAGCAACGAGGCAAATCATCGAGGCAAAGCCCTCATAGGTATTAAAGCCACGGGCTTTCCGTTTGGCTGCCTGTATCATGGAGTTAATACCCTCACAGACAGCGTTGGTAATGCGGTGGTAGAAGTAGGCCAGTATCTTCTCCTTGTGGTTGCGTAGTGTGGTGGCAGCGTCTTTCATTGGCTGCAACCGGCAACGGCGCATCCAGGAATAGAGAGAGTCAAAGGCGTTCCTTGCTTCCTCCACCGTATAGCAAGCGTAGAAGTCATCCAGGGCAGCAACAATGCTGTATGCCTTACCGGTCTTAGGATACCGCTTGGAGAGGGAGTCCAGCTTGGCGACCTGCTGTTCTGACATTCGTCCTCTGGGTATCATGAACAGCCTGCGGCCCTGAAAGAGGGCCTGCTTGGCTTCGGATGACTTCTGCTCCTCCTTGCGTACCATATCGAGGGCGTTGGTGAGTATCTGCTTGACATGGAACTTGTCAATCACGCTCAGGGCATTCGGGAAGTTCTCAGCGATGCCAGGCAGATAGGACTTGGACATATCACTCGTAACAGCACAGACAGCCTCTTTGGAACCGCCGTGTTTCTCTAGTTTCTCGGCAAAGGTGGAGATAACGCTTTTCTCTCTGCCTTGTTCCACATCAATGACACGCCGCCGGTCTGCGTCAACAAAGACAGTAACATAGTCGTGTCCCCGGAGCCGGGAGGTTTCGTCAACGGCGAGCCTCACTAACCCCTTCAAGTCCTGACGGCTCACGGCCTCGTTCACCCAGTAGGAGAGGATGGCGGACAGGGACTTTTCGTTGCAGCGGAGGATTTCCGCTGCCTTTGCCCGCGGCATATCGGCAAGGATGAGCATGGCGTACCCCTCAAATAGCAAGGTAAACCGGCTATTCTTCCGCTCAAACGGCGCGCTTATCTGCTTTGTGCCGCAATGCGGACACCTCACCCGGGGCCGCTTGCAATGGACGAAGGACGGGTAGAACAGACAGTCCCCATGCCGCCAAACACGCTCTGTTGGCTCATATCCATTGCGTACAGTGGCACCTCCGCAGGAAGGACAGGCAAACTCTGCGCCCTCCCGGACATTGACATAGATGTGGACTTCTTTCTTCTCCGGTGAAAACTCCGCCCCCTCAACATACCACGGTTCACTCAGGTTGAGAGATCCGGCTATCATGTCAGGAAAGTTAGCTATCATCTGTATCACCCCCTAGAGAGTATATCACAAAATCCCTTTATCCACTAACTTTGGAGTAGAGCCGAAAAATATCAACGAAAAGGCCGCAAGAATATTGCCGCTATGGAGCAAATCTTGAAGCGGATAAAAAGAATGAAGTGACTGCGATCACTCACACTTGACATTATATAGATATTGTGATAATATTATAAATTGGAATAAGTGGTGGAGTCTGTCATAGAGAGCTTTTTGCATCTCTATTTATTCCAAAATGTTTTTAATCAAAAATTAGTTGCTGATATTTGATTAAGCACAGAAGGCAGAACTTCTCACAGAAGGGTCTGCCTTCTTTTTTTGCCAATGATTTGAGGAGGGAAATTGTGGATTTTTCTTTTAGTGCATTTCTTGAAGGGGTCTCATCAAGTCCGATCTTATGCATCACAGTATTATTTACATTGGGCGTGATTTTTGTAAACGGTTGGACCGATGCGCCCAACGCTATCGCAACATGCATCACGACTCGATGTATGCGTGTGCGCAGCGCCATTTTAATGTCGAAAAAACAAGATTCTTTTTATTTTCAGAATTTTATGGACTGTGCAGATTGCTCACGACGAGCCGCGTATTTTTTAAGAGACACCCTGGAGCACTTTGATGCGACAGCTTTAAAAGAAAAGCTGGACGAAATGCATAAGATTGAGCATGCTGGCGACAGCAAAGATAAACACCTTGGTGAAAGCGTTTATTACGCCCATTGATCGGGAGGACTTGGTGCAGATTAGCCAGAACATGGATGATCTTACCGACAAAATTGAAGATGTTCTGATTCGAATCTATTACAATCATATTTCTGACATACGTGAAGACGCTTTCCAGATGGTAGATGTACTTATCCGCTGCTGTGAGGAAATCTGCTTATTGATGGAAGAATTTCCACATTTCAAACATTCCAAGAAACTCCACGAATGCATTGTTCGAATTAACAGTCTGGAGGAAGAATCGGACGAACTGTTCATCTCCTGTATGTACCGTCTGCACGGAACAAACATCGATCCGTTGCATATTCTCGTATGGCGGGAAATTTATCTCTATCTGGAAAAATGTGCAGATACCTGTGAACATATTGCAGATATTGTGGAAAGCGTTGTTATGAAAAACAGATGAGGAGAAAAATATGCTTGCGAAGATAAAAAAACAACCTCCAGGGCGATTAATTGCCATAGGGTTTGCCCTGGTGATATTGATTGGGGCACTTTTACTTATGCTGCCAGTATCGGTGCGAAATGATGCGAAGGTACATTTCATCGACGCCCTTTTTACCTCGACCAGTGCAGTTTGCGTGACAGGTTTGATTTCCATTGACGTTGCGGATCACTTCACCTTCTTTGGTCAGGTAGTCGTTGCTGCCCTGATCCAGATCGGCGGATTGGGCGTTACATCCATTGGTGTAGGACTGATTTTGGCTGCGAGAAAAAATATCGGAATCAAAGGACGGATCCTGGTCAAAGAGGCCCTGAATATAGATGGGATCAAGGGCATTGTCCGGCTTGTTAAAGCGGTTTTACTCATGACCTTCTGCTTTGAACTGGCAGGTGTTATTTTGAGCTTCATCGTATTTGTGCAGGATTACCCCGTCCTGAAAGCGCTTTGGATCAGCATTTTCCACTCCATCGCCGCCTTCAACAACTCCGGCTTTGACATTCTGGGCGGCTTGAGAAATTTAATCCCATATCAAAGCAATGTTCTGCTGAACTTGACTACATGTGGCCTGATCATTTTCGGCGGACTGGGTTTTCTTGTAATTTTAGACATATTGAAAAAACGGTCCTTCCGGAAATTGACTCTTCATTCCAAAGTGGTCTTGTCAACAACGCTTGCTCTGCTTTTGGGCGGTACGCTGCTTTTAAAGGCAACCGAGAATGTGACATGGATGGGTGCGTTTTTTCAGAGCGTATCTGCACGTACGGCAGGATTTTCTACCTATCCCATTGGCGAGTTTACCAATGCAGGCTTATTCACCTTGATCGTACTGATGTTTATTGGCGCCTCGCCTGGCTCTACGGGCGGTGGTATCAAGACAAGTACATTTTTTGTTTTGGTGCAGCATGTACGGAGCTTGTTTACCAAACGTCATATCGGCGCATTTCGTCGCAGTATCCCATTTGAAGTGTTCTCTAAGGCGTGCACCGTTACGCTGCTTTCCATGCTGTTGGTATGCGGCGGAACGTTTTTGCTCTGTGTGCTGGAGCCGGAATACAGTTTTGTGCAGCTTATGTTCGAAGAAGTATCCGCGTTTGGTACAGTGGGTCTTTCTACTGGAATCACGCCGGATCTCGGTGTGGCAAGCAAACTGGTGTTAATTTTCACGATGTTTGCTGGACGCGTCGGTGCGTTTACCTTGCTGACGCTCTGGATAGATCGTCCTTTGCCCAATATCCGTTATACGGAAGAATCTATCACAATTGGATAACACAAGGAGAAGTGTAAAATGAAAAAGAAAAATAATGCAAATTCCTACGGAATTATAGGGTTGGGGCGTTTTGGTATGGCGCTGGTGGAGTGCCTTGCATCAGCGGGAAAAGAAGTCATCGCTATCGATAAGGACGAGACGCGGGTACGAGAGGCCAGGCGCTTTACGGAAATGGCTTTGGTTGTTGATAATCTGGAACAAATGACCCTTGAAGAGGCCGGGATTCAGAACTGTGAAGTTGTTGCGATATGTATTGGAGAACAAATTGATGTCAGCATTCTTGCAACCATGACAGTATTGAAAATGGGCGTCGGACATGTCATAGCAAAGGCAACAAGCTTTATTCATGGCGAAGCGCTCAAACAACTGGGAGCATCGGTCGTATACCCTGAGAGAGATATGGCGATACGGCTTGGCAAAGGACTGCTGTATAATAGTTTTCTGGATTCTATCGCATTGAGCGGCAATGCTGAGGTGCGCCGTATCCAGGTGTCTCAAAAACTGATTGGCACGACCATTCAGGATATGAACATCCGCCGCCGTTATGGAGTAAACATTATCGCCGTTGAACATGACGGCCATACAGATGTGAATTTTGCGGCGGAATATTGCTTCCGTGAAGGTGATGTGATCAGTGTCGTTGGACAGATTAAAAATTTGGAACATTTTGAGAAGGATATCCAATGAACCACGGCGAAATAACGCGGCATTGGAAAAACTACTTTTCCATCGCTGTGAAAGGGTGTATTGTCGGCGGAACGATGTTGGTTCCGGGTGTCAGCGGCGGTTCAATGGCCATGATTCTTGGCATCTATAGTTCTCTTATTTCCGCCGTCAGCTCATTTCGTCAGAAAAAAAGCAGGAACTTTTGCTTCCTGCTTGTGTTTTGTATTGGGGCAATGGTCGGAATGGCGTTGCTTTCAAATCCGATCTCTTATTTAATAACTACATACCCGAAACCGACGATGTATTTCTTTATAGGAGCAGTGATTGGGGGAATTCCCATGATAATCCGCGAATCAAAAATTCATGCGTTCTCATGGAGAGTCCCTGCGTATATTTCTCTTGGCGTACTGATTGTTGTCGGCATATCAGTATTTCCGTTCCGTTCGGAAAATATTGGACAATTAACTGGATTATCAGGATTTTTGAGTTTGTTCGCCGCAGGAGCAATTGCCGCAATCGCACTGCTTCTTCCCGGTGTCAGCGTATCTTATTTTCTGCTGTTGTTAGGGTTGTATGACGAAACAATAACGGCCATTCAAACATTTCAACTGTCTTTTCTGATTCCCATGTTGTTAGGAGGTATCGTTGGTATTATTTTAACAGCCAAGTTATTAGAAAAAGCAATGATGCGCTACCCGCGATTTACATATTTGGTCATCCTTGGCTTCATCCTTGGATCCGTCGCCAGTATTTTCCCTGGAATCCCCGCTTGGAGGGAGTTAATAGTATGTATCGCAGCCGGCTTAGGCGGCTTTTTCATAATCTATTTGCTTTCACATAATGGTGTTATCACAAAAGAGGAAAAATAAAAAGAACTTGACAAATCTCTTTTCAGCAGCAGAAATTAATAGATGCTCTATCGTTATGTCCCATGAGCCATCTACACCGTAAGGATTCGCATCGCATTTTCCGGGGATGTATGGAAAAAGGACAATCCCCATGTCGACCGAACCGGTATAAATGCTATTTTCCCGCACAAAGCATACAAATAAAGGCTCTACTCCCGTTTTAGTGGATAGGAGTATTTAGAAAGGGTTAGGGACAGCGAGTTGGAGTTTACCAGCAACGAGGCAAATCATCGAGGCAAAGCCCTCATAGGTATTAAAGCCACGGGCTTTCCGTTTGGCTGCCTGTATCATGGAGTTAATACCCTCACAGACAGCGTTGGTAATGCGGTGGTAGAAGTAGGCCAGTATCTTCTCCTTGTGGTTGCGTAGTGTGGTGGCAGCGTCTTTCATTGGCTGCAACCGGCAACGGCGCATCCAGGAATAGAGAGAGTCAAAGGCGTTCCTTGCTTCCTCCACCGTATAGCAAGCGTAGAAGTCATCCAGGGCAGCAACAATGCTGTATGCCTTCCAGTAATATATGCAGATAATTATCTCTTTCAAAAAAGGCGGAGGGTGCCCCCTCCGCCTTTTTGCTTATTTATGAATATGCTTTTTAATGGTCTTTACAATTTCTACTTGTAGGATTGACATAAGGGACAGCCCAATGACGATTAGCCACTGTGTGCCATCCAACAAGGTCAACCGGAACGCATTTTGCAGCGCAGGAACAAGCAGAATGCACGCCATCAGAAGAGCAGATACCACGAAGGAAACGATCAACCAAGGATTGATCCCTTCTGCCCGCACCCAGATAGGCTCCGTATTGGAGCGCTGATTAAAAGCGCGAAGCATCTGCGAGAAGGCCAGTACACAGAACGCCATTGTCTGACCGGTCACATGCCCGCCCATGCTTGCGCCGATCCAGTAAGCGCAGGTGGTCATGGCCGCCACAAAGATGCCTTGTATAATAACACGGCGTACCAGATCTTTTTCAAACAGAGTGCCCGATTTTACTGGCTTATGCTTCATAATGTTCTTGCTGGCCGGATCAACACCCAGTGCAAGGGCAGGCAAGGTAGCCGTGGCAAGGTTTACCCACAAAATGTGAACGGCCAGAAGGGGTGCATCCCAGTTAAACAGGGTTGCAACAAACAAGGTTAGAATTTCTGCAATATTACCAACCAAAAGGAACTGGATTACCTTCTGGATATTGCGGTAGACACGACGGCCTTCCTTGATGGCATAAGCAATCGTGGTAAAGCTGTCATCCAGCAAGATCATGTCGGCGGCATCCTTGGCCACATCCGTACCGGTGATACCCATCGCAACACCGATGTCCGCTGCTTTCAGGGCGGGGGAGTCATTGACACCGTCACCCGTCATAGCCGCTACTTCACCGGTGCGTTTCAAACTCTGGATGATACGCAGTTTATCCGCAGGGGATACACGGGCGAAGACGGTTGTTGTTTTTACCGCATCGTCCAATTCGTCATCCGTCATCGTATCCAGTTCCTCACCGGATACGACGGTGTTGCCTTCTCGGTAAATATCCAGCTCTTTCGCAATGGCAAGGGCTGTCACCTTATGGTCGCCGGTGATCATAATCGTTCGGATGCCCGCCTGACGGCAGGTACGCACGGAATCGGCTACTTCCTTTCGGGGCGGGTCGATCATTCCGGTCACACCCACAAAAGTCATGTCAAATTCTACATTCTCATCATCATCTGTAGGTAGCTCCATGAGGGTGCGCATGGCAAAGCCAAGCACACGCAAGGCACCCTCCGACATGGAAAGGCAAAGTTTTGTAATGTTTTCTTTGTCAGCCTCCGTAATAGGCCGCACACCTTCCGAAGTCAGAATGTGAGTACACAGGGGCAGCATTTCATCCACCGCACCCTTGGTATAAGAAATCCACTTTTCATTGATGCGGTGAACAGTGGTCATCCTCTTACGCTCAGAATCAAAAGGCTGCTCAAAAAGGCGGGGATAATCATCCTCCAGGGCTTCATGGTCGATTCCAAACGCCTGTGCCAGATAGATCAGCGCACCCTCTGTGGGGTCACCGATGATTTCTCCCTTTCTATCCGGGTCAAGGCTGGCGTCATTGCAGAGAGCCGCTGCATAAACCAATTCCTTATAGACCGCGGGATGCTGGTTGGTAGCATTTTCAACCGGGGTAGTTGTGCCGTTTTCAAAATCTCCGTTGACCGCAATGTGTGTTACCGTCATTTTATTGAGTGTGAGCGTACCTGTTTTATCGGAGCAAATGACGGTGGCGCTACCCAGGGTTTCCACTGCGGGCAATTTACGAATCAGTGCGTTTTTCTTAGCCATACGCTGCACGCCCAGCGCCATTACAATAGTGGCTGTAGCAGGCAGACCTTCCGGGATGATAGAGATTGCCAGCGAAATCGCAACCAGGAACTGCGGAATCAGCGGGCGCTGATAGAAAGCACCGATGGCAAAGATCAGGGCACAGACGATTAGTCCAACAATGGTCAATGTCTTACCAACTGCGTTCAGCTTTCGCTTTAAGGGCGTATCCGTATCGTCCTGATTGTCCAGCATACCGGCGATGTTGCCTACCTCGGTATCCATGCCGGTGGCTACCACAACGCCGGTCGCCCGTCCGTATGTGACAATAGCGGAGGTGTATGCCATATTACTGCGGTCGCCCAGGGGGCAGTCTTCCGGCAGCAAATCTTCCGCTTCCTTTTCAGAAGGGACGGATTCGCCCGTTAAAGAAGCCTCCTGCACCTTCAAGTTGGCGGAATCTATCAGGCGTAAGTCCGCCGGAACCATGTCCCCATCGCCAAGCATCACAACGTCACCCACTACCAGCTCGCTGGCGGGAATTACGGTCTCCTCCCCCTGGCGCAGAACACGGGCCGTTGGGGCGCTCATGTTGCGAAGCGCCTCCAAAGAGGATTGTGCCTTCTTTTCCTGCACAATACCAATGACAGCGTTGACGATTACAATAACAAAGATTACCGCCGCTTCCGTCCATTCCTGCAAAATTGCGGAAAAAGCGGATGCGCCGATGAGGATAAGTACCATCGGGTCAATGATCTGCGCTTTCAGCATTTGAAGAATGGTTTTGGGCGGTTTCGAGCGCAATGCATTGCGCCCATATTTTTCCAGCCTTTCGGCAGCCTCGGCATCACTTAATCCTTCCTCGGAGGTATGTAAAGTCTCATAAACCTCCGTAAGTTTCAGTGCGTGCCAAGGCGTCTGTCTGTGTCGATCCATGATGGATCAATCACTCCTTTCTTTGATAAAATTTATATTCTGACCGCCTTTCAGCGGTGGTCAGCAAAAAAGAACACAAATAGGCATAGCCTGCTGTCTAACAATTGGTCGCAGGTTATGCCTATTATATATAAAATCTATTCAATTTATAGTTATTGTTACTTCGATCAGCGTCGCTACTGTCGGCGTTGTCCATAGTAAGTCTTTCAATTCCCTTCTTTGAATAATTTGCTTTTTATTATATAGGGAAACCCGCAAGAAGTCAAGGCTGAATTGGGAAGTTCATACTAATTTTAATTTTGAGCGTTTCAAGTTCTCTTTTATAACATGGAAATTTAGATTCACTGACGTTTGCCTATCTTTTATTAAGAAATTAAAGAAAATAAATTCATAGATTACCGCAAAGGTTTTTGTAAAAAACACCCTTGACAAATCTCTTTCCAAAAAAGGATACTCGAAACCTACGCAAAACAGAACGGCTTTACCAATCTGCGCTGGTACACCGACGACGGTTTTTCCGGCGCGAACTTCCAGCGGCCCGGATTTCAAGCCATGCTTGCGGACATTGAAGCCGGGAAAGTGGGTACGGTCATCGTCAAGGACATGAGCCGGTTAGGGCGAAACTACTTGCAGGTAGGGTTTTACACGGAAATGC
>ERZ779894.3317-NODE-3317-length-12629-cov-17.184508_pt1 | contig 12629 bp, 14 predicted proteins | sample MGYA00511587_ERZ779894 | MGnify/ENA primary metagenome ERZ779894 (study PRJEB29588, sample SAMEA2160490) | human gut metagenome | biome: human gut; feature: human-associated habitat; material: faeces | place: Denmark | collected 2008/2010 ... | reverse complement strand
CAGCGCCGCCAGAGCGCCCAGCCCCAGCAGGCCCGGCACCGATTCCGGGCGCAGGCATTGCCACAGCAGGCCCCATATGCCTGCCAGCAGCAGCACGCCCGCCGCCGCATCCGTGGGGCGCAGAGGCCTGAATGGGGCCGGCGTCGTATCAAATTGGAATGAAACAGTCTGTTTTTTCACCAAAAGCTCCTAATTCCACATCCATTTTCCCAGTATTTCCTGCATATCCTCCGGGGTGAAGCGGCACACGCCCTCCCCGGCGCAGGGCTCATCGCTGCACAGCAGCACGACGGCATCCTCCGGCAGCTGCCCGTCCGCCGGAAGCTGGGTACAGCAGTACAGCAGCTTCCCCTCCGGACGCAGCTCCGGCGGCTGCGGCTCCTCCTGTGCCTTGCTTTTCAGCAGCGCCGTCACCGCTTCGGGCAGCTGCTCCTCCCCGGTGATCTCCCGGACAGAGGTGGTCTCCCCGCTCCACATGAGTCGAAAGGGCTGATCCACATAGGCCTGACACAGCGACACCGCCGCCTCCATCAGGCCGTCCGCCAGACGGGGCGGGGCCGTGCGGCGCTCCACATAGATGGTCAATCGGTGATCCACTGGCTTGGCCGCATCCCGCACCATGTAGCGTCCTGCCTTGGCGGAGAGCTTCCAGTGGATCTGACGCAGACTGTCGCCGGGGACATATTCCCGGATCTGAAAGATCTCCGTAGGATCGTTGCCCCGGACGTCCGGGGCGTACTCCTCGCAGTCCGTCTGGCGGCTCACGGCCGACACCGGGTCTGCCTCGATGGGGAAGGTATCCGGCATGACGCAGATGCGTCCCTGCACCGTGCAGGGGATCCTCACCGGCAGCACGCCCAGCAGATCCCACAGCACCAGCTCCGCCGCCTGCATCACCAGACAGCCGCAGCAGGCACTCTGCACCTGCCACGCTCCCCGGCCCTGATGCAGGGTCAGTTTCTCCCGGTGCGTCTCTCCGGTAACGGTGTTCTCCACCGATACCGTGAGCCTGCCCCGGCCGAAGGGGACACCCTGCCGCACCTCCGCCGTCACGGAAAAGGGCTTACCCTTCTCCGCCGTCACGGGGCAGGTGAGCCGTACCTGCGACCGCTTCCTTGTCAGCAGCAGTGCAAGCCAGCCTGCCAGCGGCGCCATCAGCCAGCACAGGGCCAGCCACGGGGCAGGCGCCCAAGGCGTCACCAGCCAGCACAGCACCAGTCCGGCCTCTGTCAAAAGCCACAGCAACGTGCTCATGCCCGCCGCTCCGACAGCACCGGCGGCTGGGTCTGCGCCAGCACCTCCGCCACGATGGCCTCCGGTGTGTACTCGTTGAGGCGGGCCTTGGAGGAAAGCATCAGACGGTGGGCAAACACATATTCCGCCATCTGCGTCACGTCCTCCGGCACCACAAAATCCCGTCCCTCTGCGAAGGCTCTTGCCTTGCCCGTGCGGCACAGGGCCAGAGCGCCACGGGGGCTGATACCCAGCTTCAGCAGCGGATGGGTGCGTGTCACCTCCGCCAGCCGGGCGATGTAATCATAGATCTGGTCGTCCACATGGACCTGACGCACCCTGGCAATGGCGGCGATCAGCTCCTCCCGGCGCATCACCGGCTCCACCTGCTCCAGAGGCTCCTGCTGGCTGCGCTCCCTCAGGATGCGCACCTGACTGCCCACATCGGGATAGCCCATGCTCAGCTTCATGAGGAAGCGATCCAGCTGGGAGTTGGGCAGATTCTGTGTACCGGCAGAGCCGATGGGGTTCTGAGTGGCCAGCACCACAAAGGGGGCCGGCAGATCGTGGGTCACGCCGTCTACGGTGACATGGCCCTCCTCCATGGCCTCCAACAGCGCCGACTGGGTTTTGCTGGAGGTACGGTTGATCTCGTCTGCCAGCAGCAGATTGGTCATCACCGCACCGGGCTGATACACCATCCGCCCCTGCTCCGGCAGGGAAAAGCCGATGATATCCGAGGGCATGGTGTCCGGTGTGAACTGCACACGCTTGGTTTCCAGCCCCAGCGCCTTGGAAAAGGCCAGCGCCATGGTGGTCTTACCCACCCCCGGCACGTCCTCCAGCAGCACATGGCCCTGGGCCAGAATGGAGATCCAAACCTTCTCCACCACATCGTCCTTGCCGACGATGACCTTCCGCACTTCCCGCAGAATTTTCTCCGTTACTTCGTACATATTTTCCTCCGCTTGCTCCAAATCACGATGCCTGCGGCCACCACTACCACGGCGGCGCCTGCGGCGATCCATACTACGGCGCCGGAACCGGAGGTGGTCACCTCCGCCGCAACCCGCAGCTCATATGCCTGCGCCGGATCCTCCGGCGTGATCTCCAGGGAAAGCTCCTGCATCCGATCCAGCAGCGCCCCGGCAGCGAACACATAGCTGCGCTCGGCGGCGGGGATGGCCAGATACCGGGTATACAGAGCCTGCACCTCCTCCGGCGTGGCCACCGCCACATCCGTCAGTGCCTCGTTCAGGGCCGTCACCTGCATCTTTACATCCTCCGGTATCTCATCCCGGAAGTCATACAGGCTCCGGCGGGCGGCGGACAGCCGCTCCATGGCCTCCTGCGCCAGAAGGGCCTGCTCCGTGGCCATGACATCGGAGCCGTCCGTCAGAATATGGCGGAAGGTGCCGTCGTCCAGCCGGTAGCGCATCAGCCCGTCCACGGCGCTGATGCCGTTTTTCACGAACCGGGCGTCCGTGGCCGGGTCCACTCCCAAGCTGCACAGGGCGATGATGACCTGCGCCGTGCTCTCCAGATTGGCGGCGTCCCAGCTGATGAAATCGCCCTCCGCCGTCTGCTGGTCAGACAGCCACGCCAGTGCCCGGCGCACCACCTCCCGGATGGTCACAGACTCCCCGGAGGTTCCGGTATACGTCACTGTGCTGTTCTGATAGGGCGCCAGCGCCTGCAAGGTCATGGCTGTCAGATCCACGTCCGCGTTCCCTACCGTCAGGCCGAAGCCGCCCTCCGGCTCCTGCGCTGCCACCAGCGCCTGCAAAATAGTGGCTCTGGTGTAGACGGCATCCTCCGGCACGGCGAAGCGGGCGCTGTCCAGAGCGATCAGGCCGAAGATCCAGCCGTTGAGTCCCTGTGTTCCCAGAGATTTGGCGGCGGTGAATTGATATACGCCGTCGGCCAGCAGGTTCACCGACCGACCGTTCTTGTCCCGGCCGAAGGCGGTGGGGTCCGCTCCCAGCGCCAGCGCCGTCAGGGCGGTGCGCTGCCACTCCGTGGCTCGCAAGCGGTCCAAGCCTCCCTGCTCCCGGTACATCCGGGTCACATAGCGCTCCAGTGCCTTGCGGTAAGCGGAGGTATCCCCCTCCGTACCGGCCCGGCTCACGGCGATGGCCACCCAGTCGCTGACGGAGTCTCCCGCCGTCAGCTTGTCGCTTTGCAGCAGTGTCTCCGCCGTGCAGCCCTGCGCTGCCGCCAGCGCATCCAGCGTCTCCTGCCCATAGGCGGGGATCACTAGCACCAGTGTCAGCAGCAGCGTCAGCAGGCGGCAGCAGCCCTTTCTCATTCTATCGTTCACATCTCGCTCCTGTCATAGCGTAGTCCGGCAGTCTGCGCCGCCGGGGAATCCACCCGGCATTGACCGCCGGGATCGGCTCCCGCTTCTGCTCCCCGCAGCGGGAGCAGGTGTATTCGATATAGCCCGGTGTTCCGTCCTCTCCCGGCTCCGTGCGTCCCGTCTCCACGAAATCATGCCCCAGAGGCGGCACCTCCTGCTGATCCTTCCGATCGCCGCAGACGGTGCAGACGGTGCTGATCTCGCCTGGATGAGTGCAGTCCGGCGCCACTGTCTGTGTCGGCTCACCCCAGACGTGCTCCTCAATGTAGGTGCCGTTGAGCCACTTACCGCAATAGCTGGGCAGCAGACCGTAGCTGCCGCCGGTGGAACTGTATCCGCCGATGTCCTTGCCGTAGGCCAGCGTGAAGCGCAGATACAGGGTATCGCCGTCGGTGAGGTAATAGCCGGACAGACCCTTACCGGCATAGGTATTGCCGCCCACAGAGTACATCCAGCCGGAGCCCTGAGTATAGTCGAACTCGCCCAGACTGTTGTTATCCGTCTGGCCCGTCAGGGTCAGGCCGTCCTGCAGGATCTTGCTCCACAGGTTCTCCGGGATGGCGGGATAGTCCATCATGCCGCCCCGGCTGATGCGCCGCAGATAGAAGCCCACGTCCATGGAGCCGGAGTATTCGTACTCGTAGCCCCACTCCTCCAGCGCATCGATAACGGCATAGGAGGCCGGGGTATTCTGGCGAATTTTGTAGGTATACGGCTCCTCCATCACATCCAGTCCCACGGTGGTGGCGTCGATGACGATATAGGCCGTGCCGATGACGTCGCCGGTATCCACGAAGCGGTAGAGAATGCGATAGGACACGAAGGCGGAGTTGCCCTCCCCGTCCCAGGCCCGGATGGTAATGGTGTGCTCCACCGTATCGCCTACGATGGGGTCCGGGAAGTAGAGCTGATACTCGTACACCGGGCCGCCGGTGGGGCCTGTGATGCGCTTTCCGTCCATCTGCACCTCGATCTGGCTGGCGTAGAGGGGAGAGCCTGTGTAGGCCGTGGCCTTCACCGTCAGGGTGAAGTTGCGGTTGCTGGTCTCCGTCACGCCGTCCAGATTGGTGACGATGGTGGGGGGATGCTCACCGATGGTGGGATGATCCTCATCGGCCTTCTGTGCTACATACCGGATGGAGAAGCGAACCTCCTCCACCGTGGTGTTCCCCTTCTTGCGGTAGAGGGTAATGTGGTTGGTCTCATTCCGCACTATTCGAGCGGTGTAGTTCTTGCCGTCGGCGCTGGTGAGATACCGGCCGTTCATGGGGGTATCGCTGTTTTGCAGCTTCACCTTCAGCGTCTCGCCGTTGGGGTTGATGAGATAGGCGTAAAAGGGCAGCGTGTCATCTGTCAGCTGGTTATAGGTGATCTCACAGTTGCTGAGATCCGTGATGATGCGGGTGCTGGTATCATCGGAGGGACCGGGCTCCGGGTCCACTGGGCCGGGGCCGTCGTTATCGCCCTTGCCGGGATTATCGCCGGGCTGCTCCGGCTGCTCCGGATTGTCTGTGGGATTCTCCGGCTGCTCCGGGGCATCGGGTTCCTCCTGGGGCGGCTCCTCGTCCGGCTGCTCCGGAGTCTCCGGCTCTTCCGGTTCCTCCGGCGGCTCTTCATCCTCCGGATCCTCCGGCTGCTCCGGGGCATTGGGCTTCTCCTGCTGGGAGGTGCCTCCCTGTCCCTCGGTGCGGATAGTCTGGGCCGGGGGCTGGGGCAGCGGCTCCGGCTCCTGCGTGGAAAGGCCCATCCCGGACAGCACCAGCAGCACCACCAAGGCCGCCGCCAGCACCAGCGCTCCGCCCCGCCATAGATAGGGTCGAATCTTCTTCATATACTCCTCATTCTCCGTGCCGTCGCTCCCGCAGTGTACGGGAGCAGGCGCAAAAAAAATATGGGGTCATCCTGCGTGGCAGAATAACACCATAACCATTCCTGGGATCATTCTAACGGCAGCAGTAGGTCTCCCGGCTCGCATCTCAAGCGGCGATCTCCCCTGCCTTCTCAGAAGCACGCTTCCAATGGCTGACTTTCGTCGGCGGGATAGACACCTCGATGCACACGGTGTTGGTCAACGTGGGGCTCGTCCCCGTTCCCTTGTTCAGCTTTGCGCCTGACCCCACGGGCCTTTGCAGCGCATTGCCACTGTCCGTATCTATCGGGAAATATTATATTCTATCCCATGTGGAAATGCAAGGAAAATGCGGAGGGCCGTCGAAAGATTTTCTTGGCTTATGTACGAAATCGCACTAAAATATGCTTGTCCGGTTTCGGACATTATTGCGGAGGACTTTCTTTTTATGCGTATTCAACTATCCGAGCACTTCACCTATCGAAAACTGCTGCGCTTCACTCTGCCGTCTGTCATCATGATGGTGTGTGCCTCCATCTACGGCGTGGTGGACGGTGTTTTCGTGTCCAACTTTGTGGGCTCCGATGCCTTTGCTGCCGTGAACCTCATTATGCCGTTTCTCATGGTGTTGGGTGCCGTGGGCTTCATGCTGGGTACCGGTGGCAGTGCGCTGGTGGCGTACACCCTGGGAGCCGGCAACGAAAAGCGTGCCAACGAGATCTTCTCTCTGCTGATCTATGTGCTGATTGGGCTGGGTGCCGTGTTCACCATCGGCGGCATTGCCTTTCTCACGCCTATGTCCCGGCTGCTGGGCGCCGACGAGACCATGCTGCCGGTATGCGTCAGCTGCGGACGTATCGTCCTGCTGGGCCTGATCCCCTATATGCTGCAAAACACCTTCCAGAGCTTTCTGGTGACGGCGGAACGGCCTCAACTGAGCCTGTACGTCACCATTGCCGCCGGCGTCACCAACATCGTGCTGGACGCTCTGTTCGTGGCGGTGCTGCAATGGGGCGCCGAGGGCGCCGCTCTGGCCACCATTCTCAGCCAGTTCGTAGGCGGCGTCATTCCGCTGGTGTACTTCCTCCGGCCCAACAGCAGCAAGCTGCGGCTGGGCCGCACCGCCTTCCATGGACGGGTGCTGCTGAAGGCCTGCGCCAACGGCTCCTCGGAGTTCATGACCAACATCTCCATGTCGGTGGTGAATATGCTCTACAACTGGCAGCTGATGCGGCTCATGGGCTCCGGCGGCGTGGCGGTGTACGGTGTCATCATGTACGTCAACTTCATCTTCATCGCCATCTTTCTGGGCTATTCCATGGGCAGCGCCCCATCGTGGGCTATCACTACGGCGCCGGGAACCGGGTGGAGCTGCGGGGGCTGCTGCGGAAGAGCCTGTGCATCATTACCGTCATGAGCGTGGTGCTGACGGCGGCCCTGCTGCTGGCCCGGCCCTTGTCCCTGATCTTTGTGTCTAAGGAGCCGGCCCTGCTGCCGGTGACCATCCGGGCCTTCTCCATCTACTCCCTGTCCTTCCTGATGGCGGGGCACAACATCTATGCACCTCCCATCATTTCATTCTTTTGTCCGTGTCAGCGTACAGCTTGGTGCGCTGCAAATCCGCATAATAACTTGCTTTGGCGTAGGCATCATCTTCCTCTGCCTGTTCCAAGCGGCGTTTTGCCATTTCCTGCGCCGCCTGCGCAAACTCGGCAGAGATCGTTCCCCGGCTCTTTTCGGAGCGGATCGCCGAGCAGCGGCGGTCATAGGCGGCCTTCAGCGGGTTATCCTTTGCCCGTTCCGCTTTGCCCTGAATGATGGCGTACCGGCGGCAGCTGATCTTTTCGCCGTGGTACAATTCAGGTGCCGTACCGTAGGTGCAGTATTTCTGCCGCCGTGCGTTCTGCATCAGGAAATACTGCTTGCAAACCTCGCACTGCCTCGGGTAATGCCCGTGGTGCAGTCCTTCAAAGAAGTCCGTCAGCACAAAGCTGTAATAGCTCTCAAAGGTCATTCTTCGGGCAGTGACAAGGATGCGACTGTTTCGCCGTTTCGGGAGAGCAATGTATTCCGTGTGCAAGGGAAATGAATTCGTCCCGAATATCTCCGTTGCAATAGGCAGCAGGTGGTATTCGTCAAATCGGTCGGCTTCGTCTACATGAGATGCAAACCGTTTAAGTAATTCAAGAGCCTTGCGCATGTCCTCCGGGATAGCATCATAGAAGCGGAGGGTACTCAAAACGGTTGCGCACATCGTTTCGCCATTTTTGAATAGAGCCTTATCGTATTTGGGAGAGAACACACCATCGAATTGTGCTATTGCTGCTCTGCGCCGCAGATAGTCGGAAAGGGCAGCAGCGTTGCCTTCCGTGAATAGCTCTGCTATTCGCTGCTTCTCCGCTGCAATGTCCAAGGAGGAAAAAGGCTTTAGCTTCGGCAGGGTTTGCAGAATTGTCAGAATCTCCTTTCCGGCCTTAATAAAATCTGTTTCGTTCAGATACCCGGCACATAGCTGCTCCTGTACATTCCAGTTACTTTGCCGGAACACGGCGATCCTCGCCGCCGTGTCATCCTTATAATACTGATTCAAAAGCTGCACCGCAAAGGTTCCTGCCGGGTAGCTTTTGCCGCCTATATGTACACGACCGTCCCGGTAAATGGCAGTAAGGAAGCCTAATCCATCGCCCATATGCCCCGCCTCCTTCTATATTTTATCAAGCCAAGTGTCCCACAAACCGGTCTTGCGGTGATGAAAAATCAAGATATTTTACCGCTGCATTACCGTGCAAGAACATTTGTTCTATATAATTGTAGCAGAAAAGTGCCTGATATTCAAGACTTTTTCCTTTGCTGCGGACAGCGTTTTCACCGTGTTGCTATAAACATACCCTTTTCAGCCGTTTCCCCCATTCAATATACAGAAGGCAGTCATTGAGCCGTCGAGGTCACACTCGGCGGCTTTTTGCTGCCCGAAAAACGGAAAGGAGGTTTAGTCTATGGTATTCAGAATTACGCCAAGGCAACGGGCAAAAATCAAAACCCTTGTTCACAAGACTTGCTGTAATTGCTATAAGGGCAACTGTCTGCTGCTGGATGACCTTGAAATGTTCGGCTGAGCCAAAACGCCGAGATGTGGCTCAAATCACCGTATTTGCAGCAGAAACAGAGCCACTTTGGCGCAGAAACAAGATGTATCCCCAGGGACAAGAAAGCGGTTTGCGGCATCGTGCAGCGCAGAGATACGCTGAAATCTCGGTATCTGACAGCCGCTTTTCTTTATGCCCTGCGGGGTGCGTCTCACGGTATAACAAGCAGGGACTTTGTGTGCCACAGAAGTCCCAATCACAGCCGAAATCGGCTGACTCTTTGGGGGCACAGCCCCCAATCCCCCGGAAAGGAGAGATATGTATGGGGAAAGATGTACGCATTGCCGTCCGTGTGACGGCAATGGAGAAGGAAAAAATCCAAGCCAAAGCCCGAAAATGCGGGCTGAGCGTAACCGAATATGTGAAGCAAAGAGCGTTGGGGTACGAGCCGAGAGCGGTTCCGCCTGACGCTCTTTTTGCTTGTCTTGAAAAGCTGGGCGAGCTTGGGGATAAGGCGAGTTCACCGGAGCTGGACACGGAAACCCGCACATTGCTCAAACAAATCACGGCAGAATTCCTGCTGCCGGGAAAGGGGTGATGCGCTATGGCTGTTACAGGCTTTTGGCCTGTGTTCAAAAATCTGAAAGCTACGCTGGACTACGCCGACAATCCCGACAAGACCACCGCACCGGAATATCTGGACGAGGATCTATACGCTGCCCTGCGCTACGCAGAGAACGACGATAAAACCGACCGCAAGATATTCGTCGGCGGCATCAACTGCTCAGCGCAGAACGCCTATGCCGAGATGATCGCTGTCCAGCGGCGATTCGGTCTGCGTGGCAAGGTGGTGGGCTACCACGGCATTCAGAGCTTTCGTGAGGGCGAGGTCACGCCGGAGCAGGCGTTTGTAATCGGCAAGAAAACAGCAAGAAAGATGTGGGGCGACCGGTATCAGGTGCTCGTTACCGTCCACCTGAACACCGACAATGTGCATTGTCATTTTGTTGTGAACCCCGTGTCCTTCAAGGACGGCGCAAAGTTCAAAAACAAAATCGGCGACCACAAGGAGCTGCGTAAAATCTCCGATGAGATCTGCCGAGAACACGAGCTGTCTGTGCTGGAAAACAGCGATTTCTACTCCAAGGGCAAGAAGAAAGAGTACTGGGTCCACAAGGTAGGTAAGCAGACCCACCGGGATATGCTGCGCCGGGATGTGGAGGAGGCGCTGGCCAAGTGCGGTTCATTCCGTGAAATTGAATATTACCTGAAATGTTTGGGCTATCGCTTCCAGCGGGACTTCCATTATGCCCACCCCTCCGTCATCATCGACGGCTGGCAGCGCCCTATTCGCATTGACAGCCTTGGGCCACAGTTTAGCAGAGAAGCCATCCGGGAGCGGTGCCTTGAAAACCAGCGGAAGCCGGAGCTGTACGGATACGCCTATCCGCAGCGAAAACGAGCACCGCTGCTAGCTATTGAGTATCATCTGCGGCAGGCGCAGAGGCAAGATACCGTTACGCTGCTGTTCGAGATTTTCATTGAACTGCTGAAAATCTGCACCGGCAGCAACATTGAAAACACCAACCGCCGCCCTTTATCACCGGCCATGCGGGCGGAGGTACGGAAGCTGGATCAATATCTGGAAGAATACAAGCTCCTTTGCGACCACCGCATTGAGTCGCCAAAGGAGCTTTTGTCATTTCAGGAGGGGTTGACCGCCCGGATTTCGGCGCTGGAGGAACAGCGCTACGCCCTGCGCCTGAAGCTGCGCCGAGTGAAATCTCCGGAGGAAGAAGCTGGCCTGAAGGAACACTGCAAAAAGATTACAAAAGAGCTCACGCCTTTGCGACGGGAGAGGAAAACCGTTCTGCGTATCGCAGAGCACATTCCCAAAATACAGGAGCTTCTGGATGCCGAGCGTAAAACCGAAATGGAACACAACAACCTGACACGAAAGAAAGAGAGGAAGATTGAACGATGAAACAAACCAAAATTTCAGTTTCCAAGCTGCGCCCCTTTGAAAATAACCCCTATCAGGTCCGGGACGATGCGGAGATGAACACGCTGATTGAAAGCATACAGATGCAAGGTGTTCTCTCGCCGCTGATCGTCAGGCCGATTGAAAATACAGATGAATATGAAGTCGTAAGCGGCCACCGCCGCTTACACGCCGCACGAAAGGCAGGGATCACCGAGGTCCCTGCCTTGATTTATGCCCTTGACCGTGACACCGCTGCCATTGCGGTAGTGGACAGCAATTTGCATCGTGAGCATATTTTGCCCTCCGAAAAGGCGTTTGCGTACAGAATGAAGCTGGAAGCAATGAGCAGACAAGGACACCGCTCCGACCTAACTTCCGACCAACTTGGTCGGAAGTTAGAGACCGCTGAGATTATTGCACAGCAGTCCGATGACAGCAAATCTCAGGTACGGCGCTATATCCGCCTGACCTATCTCATCCCAGAGTTGCTTGAAAAGATGGATCAAGGCGAAATCGCCTTGTCTGTCGGTGTGGAGCTTTCGTTTCTTGACGAGCAAAATCAGCGAGCGGTTTTGGAGCAATGCGCCATCAACGACTGCACCCCGTCCTATTCGCAGGCTTGGCGGATGCACAAGGCTGATCGGGAAGGGACGCTGACCACGGCGGTCATTCAAACCATTATGTCGGAGGAAAAAGCCAACCAGCGGGAAATGGTGAAAGTTCCCACCTCACGTCTGCGGGAGGTTCTTCCGCAAGGGCTGGATGCAAAGAAAACAGAAGATTTTATCATCAAGGCTTGCGATCATTATCGCAAATATCTCATCCGCCAGCGCAATCGGGATGAAAGATGAGGAGGTGCCCCTATGGAACAATTCATTCAAAAATATCCGTATAATCAACTTTTTGAAAACAATGCCGACTCGCATTTTTATATGAAAATCGGTGGCACGGTTTATGATGTTACGACTCATTATGACCCCAAGGGGCGGCAGTGCGTGTTGGAGCAGTTCAAGGAGCTGCTGCTTCAGAGGGAATGGAGGCAACCGCACAATCGAAAGGAGCAGCCGAAATCAATATAATGGCATATATCCCATTGCTTGATTCGGCTGTCGGAAAGGAGTTAAACGCTATGACAGTCAATAAAAATGCAGACCAGGAAAAAATCACAGCTCTTTACTGCCGCCTTTCGCAGGATGACGGCTTGGACGGAGAGAGCAATAGTATTCAGAACCAAGAGTTAATATGTAAAGGGTGGTTTCTGCCACCTAATACATATGACTGCGGCTCATTTGTGGTGAATGGAACAGCAGTTGTAGGAAAGGAGTAAAAACACCTTATAACCGCTGGAAATCAACACGCAAAGGAGCTAATTTTTATGAAATCACTGTTTGAGCAAATGGGCGGCACATACCGGCAAGAGGGCGATTACCTTATCCCAAACCTCTATTTGCCAGATGAGCCGGACTACCAGATCGGCAAGTATGGGCGTATGCGCCGTAGCTATCTGAAAGCTCATCGACCTGTTCTCTATGCAAACTATCTTACGAGCGGAACACTGCACCAGCATCTTGCCGAGATCGACCAAGCCTGCAATGAGCGTATGGAAATCATCGTTTCTGCTATGGCAAAGCAAGAGGGTGTGACCGAAGCGCTCAAAGCCGCCGACCAGATGGAATGGGTACGCCGGATGAACAACATCCGCAGCCGTGCCGAGGAAATCGTTCTGACCGAGCTTGTATATGAATGACAAATGCCCGTTATTGGCTGTATGGCCGATAACGGGCATTTCTGCGTTTTAATCCTTTTCCTCGGTGCTGGCTACAAGTCGGTCAAAATCGCTCTGATACAGCTGATCCTGAATGACACGGTACTGCTCAAACTCGCTTTCGGCAAAGGCTTTTGCAATGGCAGCGGTGACTTTTCCCTTATTTTGCAGAATCTCTGCATCGTTGAATTGCAGAAAAGCGTCCAGCTTGGAAGCCCAATCTGCCATGGTCATAGGGATATGCTGTCTGGCCTGCCGGGTGGCGTAGTCCAGATACATGGTGACGATTTCGTTCAGCTCCTGCATTTCATCCATGGATAAGTAATTTTTTGCAACGGACACATCTGCCTTGA
>ERZ779894.3314-NODE-3314-length-12636-cov-3.288530_pt1 | contig 12636 bp, 14 predicted proteins | sample MGYA00511587_ERZ779894 | MGnify/ENA primary metagenome ERZ779894 (study PRJEB29588, sample SAMEA2160490) | human gut metagenome | biome: human gut; feature: human-associated habitat; material: faeces | place: Denmark | collected 2008/2010 ... | reverse complement strand
TTTCTCCAGAAAGGTTCCTCCTCCCTTCCCCCACATTTCCCACCCCCCTAAAAAGCTTGTCCCCTCATGCAAGCTCAGCTAAACTGCCTCGCAGCAAGACTGAGCCTTTGGAGGGCAACGCAATGAAAACGGATACCGGGGCCATAGGTGTTCTGGGTGGGGTGGGGCCGTATGCCGGTCTGGACCTCATGCGCAAGATTTTTGATCAGACCGAAGCGAACTGCGATCAGGAACACCTGTCCGTGATCCAGTATTCCCTTTCCGAACATATCATCGACAGAACGCGCTTTCTGCTTGGGGAGACGGACGAAAATCCCGGCGAAGCCATCGGCGAAATCATGGTGCGCATGGCGAAGGCCGGGGCCACCGTTATCGGCGTGCCTTGCAATACGGCGCACAGCCCACGGATCATGGATGTAGCCGTCGCCATGCTGCATGAGGCGTCCCCGAAGACGCGCTTCGTCCATATGATCGATTCCGTCGTCGCCTTTATCCGTGAGAGCCTGCCCCATGCCCGGAAGATAGGCGTTCTGAGCACCAAGGGGACCTACGCGACCGGGCTCTATCAGGATGCCCTTTCCGCCGCGGGATTCGTTCCTTTGTTCCCGGATGAGGAAGGCCGCGAGCGTGTCCAGCAGGCCATCAGCAATACTGCGTACGGCATCAAGGCCCAGTCGAATCCGGTGACGCCGGAAGCGCGTGCGGCGTTGCTTGCCGAGGCGGAAAAACTGGTGGAGCAGGGGGCCGACGCCGTGATCCTCGGCTGTACGGAAATCCCGTTGGCGCTCACGGAGCCCGATTTGCGCGGCGTTCCGCTGCTGGACGCCACCAAGGTGCTTGCCAGGGCCCTTATCATTGCTTTTGCTCCGGAACGCCTGAAAAAAGCTTAAAGCTATTTTTTTCAGAGTATTGCGCTTTCCTTTTACGTATTAGGGACTGCCTATGTCTGTTTCTTTGCCTTCCATTGCGTCTTTCCATCAGGGCGCGCACTCGGTGGCCGTCGTCGGCCTCGGGTATGTCGGCCTGCCGCTGGCCGTCGCTTTTGCCCGGCATTTCAACGTGATCGGTTTTGATTTGAACGCCGCCCGCGTGGAAGAGCTTTCCGCAGGCACGGATCGGACAGGCGAAGTGGACTCGGCGGCGCTGCAAGCTTCCACGGCTCGTTTCACCAGCGATCCGGCGGCACTCCGCGAGGCTGGCGTCATCATCGTGGCGGTTCCGACGCCGATCGACGAGCACAGGAATCCGGACTTGTCCCCGGTGGAAGGGGCTTCCCGGACTGTGGGGCGGCATTTGTCCCGTGGCGCGGTCGTCGTGTACGAGTCCACGGTCTATCCGGGCGTGACCGAAGAGGTCTGCGTCCCGATCCTTGAGGCCGAATCCGGCCTGCGGTGCGGTGCCGACTTCACGGTGGGCTATTCTCCGGAGCGGATCAACCCCGGCGACAAGGTGCATACGCTTGAAACCATCAAGAAGATTGTTTCCGGAAGCGACGCGCCGACGCTGGATCTGCTGGCGGATCTGTACGGGACGGTCGTGCGCGCGGGCATCCACCGTGCCCCCAGCATCAAGGTTGCGGAAGCCGCCAAGGTCATCGAGAACACGCAGCGCGACCTGAACATCGCGCTGATGAATGAGCTGTCCATCATTTTTGACCGGCTCGGCATTGATACGCTGGACGTGCTGGAAGCGGCCGGGACCAAGTGGAACTTCCTGCCGTTCCGTCCGGGGCTGGTCGGCGGGCACTGCATCGGCGTCGATCCGTACTACCTGACCTTCAAGGCCGAGGAACTCGGCTGCCATCCGCAGGTCATTCTGGCCGGACGGCGCATCAACGACGGCATGGGCAAGCATGTGGCGGAAACCTGCGTCAAACTGCTGATCCGGCAGGGGCGGCTGGTCAATGCGGCCCGTGTGGGCATCCTTGGCTTCACGTTCAAGGAAAACGTGCCGGACTTGCGGAACACCCGGGTTATCGACGTGATCCGCGAATTGCAGGAATACGGCGTCGATGTGCTGGTACACGATCCGCTGGCTGACGCCGGGGAAGTGCGCCATGAATATGGCCTCTCTTTCGCGGCGCTGGATGAGCTCGCCAATCTGGACGCGCTGATTCTGGCCGTGCCGCACAAGGCCTACGCCGAAAACGGCGTTCTGGAACCGGCAGCCCTGCACGCACGGTTTGCCGTGCCCGATAAGGCCCTCCTGCTGGATGTGAAGGGCTGTCTCTCGCCCAGTGCCGTGCAAGCCGAAGGCATGGCCTACTGGAGGCTTTAGGCGAGGCAAAGGGAACGCTGCCTGTCCCCGCCTCGTTGCCTTTGAATCGGGGCTGTACACATCTTCTCCCGATATGTCCCGTCCGCGTATCCTTCGGGGGCAGAGGCGGTTCGTTTTGGAGGAGTGTTCCGTATCCTGAAAAGAAGTCAAGAGCCGGATGTGGTGCATTATCGGGGAAAAGCCGATTCCTCCGTCCTCCCGGCAATGAGGCCGTTGCGGGCATTTGATGTATTTCCCAAACGTGTCTGGAAGGTATCCGAATGAAGACAGTTCTTGTAACCGGAGGCGCGGGGTTTATCGGTTCCTGCTATGTGCTGTCCCGGCGCACTGCGGGGGAGCGGGTCGTCAACCTCGACAAGCTCACCTATTCCGGCAACATCGGTAATTTGGCGTCTCTTGATGGGGATGCCGAGCATATTTTTGTCCGGGGCGATATTGGGGATGCGCTGCTTGTCCGCCAGTTGCTGCACCATTACCAGCCCGATGCGGTCATCAATTTTGCCGCTGAGAGCCATGTGGATCGCTCCATCCATGACCCGGATGCATTTGTCCGCACCAATGTCCTCGGAACCTGCACCCTCCTGCGCGGCGTATTGGAATGGTGGAAAGAGCTGTCCGAAGAAAGGCGGAACGCTTTCCGTTTCCTGCACGTTTCCACGGATGAGGTATACGGAACGCTCCGCCCCGGCGAGCCCGCCTTCACGGAGACCACCCCGTATGCGCCGAACAGCCCCTATTCGGCATCCAAGGCGTCCAGCGATCATTTCGTGAGGGCCTATCACGAAACCTATGGGCTCCCCACGCTCATCACGAATTGCTCCAATAATTACGGCCCGCGCCAGTTTCCGGAGAAACTCATTCCCTTGGTCATCCTGAACGCGCTGTCCGGAAAGCCGCTGCCCATTTACGGCACCGAATATCCGCGACTGGCTGCATGTGGAAGACCACTGCGAGGCCATCGTTGCCGTCTTGGAAAAAGGGGCGCCGGGAGAGTGCTACAATATCGGCGGGCACTCCGAGCGGGCCAATATCGATGTCGTCCGGAGCATTTGCCGCACTCTTGACAAGCTCCGTCCCACAGCGGCCCCCTATGAAAAGCAGATAACCTTTGTGGCGGACAGGCCGGGCCATGATTTGCGCTACGCCATTGACGCCGCGAAGATCGAACAGGAGATCGGCTGGGTTCCGCGCCGTCGTTTTGAGGAAGGGCTTCGGGAAACGGTGGGCTGGTATCTTGAGAATGCCGCGTGGGTGGAGAACATCCAGAGCGGGGAATATCGCCAATGGCTCGAAACGAATTATAGCGGGCGGTAGGCTGTACGAAGCTGCGGGCGGCTCACGTCAAGCCGGCGCGCAAGATGGGCGATTTCAAAAAGTATGGGAACTGAGGGCGGGGAATACATCGAGGAGCGCCAGCCTCCAAGAGCATTCCCCGTTCGCGCGCAACGGCGGCTGAAAGTGCCGGGATAGTGAAACACGGATGTTTTCGCGTCTTTTTCGGGAAAAAGGCAAAATGGCCATGAGTTGGGAAACTACGGCGTTGCAGTCCGCGGGACGTGAATTGTCATACCTTGTTTTCAAGGACGTCCGCGATGAACGCAATCATTTTCTTCCGAAAGATCTCCTCGGAAAAGCTTTCCGCCTGCCTTTTCAGCTTATCGTGTCCCCACGTCTGTTCCGTGGAGGCTTCATACGTATCGAGTGCCTTGGTTAAGGCGTCAGCCGTCTGCCGTTCAAAAAAGATCCCGGTCTCTCCATCCGCCACACTGTCCAAGACCCCGCCCCTGCCGTATGCGATAACGGGGCGTCCGGCGGCCATAGCCTCAAGAGGCGTGATCCCAAAATCCTCTTCGCCGGGGAACAGGAAAGCCTTGCAACCCGCATAGAGGGCGGGGAGCGCTTCATTGTCCACGCGGCCCACAAAACTGACGGTCGGCCCGGCAATGCTTTCCAGGCGCTTCCGCTCCGGGCCATCCCCCGCAACGACAAGCCGCCGCCTGGTACGGGTACACGCCTCCACCGCCAGATCCACACGCTTGTAGCTCACCAGTTCGCTGAGGCAGAGATAGTAGCTGCCGGGCTCTGGGGTGCCGGGGACATTTTGAAGGCCCGCCATGTGGGGGCTGGGTCGTGACTCCGGCTATTTCCATGATTTGGCGACGCGTTCGGGCAGGGTCATGAGGTAGTCCCCATAACCGGATTTTTGCAGCGGGGCCGCCAGCTTCATGAGCTGCTCCGTCGAGATGTAGCCCTTGCGTCAAGCGATTTTTTCAATGCAGGAAACTTTGAGGCCCTGCCTGGTTTCGATAGCCTGCACAAACGTGCCCGCCACTATGAGATAATGGAGACTTCACTGATACCCGCCAGCAGGATACCTTTCCGTGATGCCATATGCAAAACCTTCCCTTAAAATTGAAACAGGCAAATACCATTCGCAAGGAGGACAGGGCAAGCGGCGCTCTTTGAGGGGGAAATCCGCGTGATGAGCCAGCCGTCTGCAATGCCTATCGGCCCGGCCTTTCTTTCCTTACGAGCTTCAGTGCGCCTGTGGGGCAGACGGTGACGCAGGCGGTATCCAGCCCGGCATCGAGGCGGTCTTTGCATTGATCGCATTTGACGGATTTCCTTTTGCGGGGATCAACCCAGATCAGGTGATGCGGGCAGGCTTTCTGGCACGCCCCGCAGCCGACGCACGCTTCTTCCCGTATGAAGACGATCCCGTCGCTCTCCCGGCGGATAAGCGCCTCTTTGGGGCAGACTTCCACACAGCGCGGCTGAGGGCACTGTACGCAGGCCCGGTAGCGGGTATGAAGCACAACCCGGGGCTCTCCGTCCGCCGCAAGCGGTGCGGGCGCTTCCGGCCGTGCATGTTTGACGATGATCGGCGTTGCTTCTTCCGCGGCGTCTTCAAAGCGGGGGCCATCGACAAGCAGCGTTCCGAGGGAAATGCCCGGTGCGCTGTCATGGGCCGCCTTGCAGCTGGCTTCACAGGCATGGCAGGCGATGCAGCGATCTTGATCAACGACAAGGCGATATATGCTCATAGTGCCTCACTCGGATGCCTTGCATCCGGCGATTGTTTGCTGATGCGGCGTCCCCCGCAGCGGGTACAGGGGAACGTCCATTCTTGAGGGCCGGTTCAGTTCGTTTCTTCGGCTTTTCGGATCGTTACGAAGTGCTTTTGAAGGGCCAGCCCCCCGCCGAGCGGATCTTCATACTCCAGCCCGCTGACCATGCAGGCTTCATCGGCCACGCCTTTGCCGAAGGCCCGCGTTTCTTGAGGCGTTTTCCTGCCAAAGCCGTGCAGCATGAAGACGGCCTCGGGGTGGATGCCCGTGGTTACCTTAGCGCGTAAACGGCCAACGGGGCCTGTGGCTGTACACACTTCAACCCAGTCGCCATCGGCAATGCCAAGGGCCTGGGCCCGTTCCGTGTGGATCCATAACGTATTGGTGGGCGCGAGTTCGGACAGCAGGGGGTTGTTCGTCGTGCTGGCCTGCGTATGCAATGCCGCCCGGCCGGGAATGACGCGGAACTGGTCGGGCGCGGCAGGCCGCTCCGGTGCCGTGTAGGGCGGCAGGGTGTCGTGCCCGGATGCGGCCCATAAGCGGCTGCGGGCCTCTATCTTGCCGGAAGGCGTGGGCAACGTGGTTTCCGCAAGGGTTTTCCAGCGCGGAGCGGACGCGAGCGGCACAAAGCCGGTTGCGTCGAACGCCTCTATGCCGAGCCCCGTACCTTCAAGCTGGTAGTTCCATATATCCTCAATGCGTGAGAAGGCGAGTTTGTCAAGCCCGAGGCGCGAGGCGAGGCCGCACAGGATCTCCCAGTCGGCGCGCGTGTCGAAACGCGGCTGCACGGCGCGCTGGCGGCGGAAGAACTGCGGCTTCAGCCCCAGCTTGGAGGCCAGAATGCTTTCCCGGGACAAGGCCGGGGAGAGCGGCAGCACGATGTCGGCATAGTCCGCCGTGGGCGACCACGTGGTGGTGATGGCGACGATAAGGTCGAGCTTGTCCAGCTTGCTGCGCAGCGTATCCGGATCGGGCAGCGAAGACAGGATGTTGTGGCGCATCGAGATATAGGCGCGGACAGGATACGGATCGCCGGTCACGGCGGCGTCGAAGGCCCGGTGGAGCAGGCCGGGCTGCTGCCAGTCGGCCTTGTCCGCCATCGGCTTGGTGATATTGGGGTAGAGCGCCGAGAGAGGCCGCAGCCGTTTCCCCGTTTCCTTGGGGGAAAGGCTGATGGGCATACCGCCGCGCGCGCCGATGGAGCCGAGCAGGGCGTTGATGAGGTAGGCGCTGCGCACGGTGACGAAACTGTCAGCATACCGGGCCGTGAACCAGCCCGGGTACCAGAGGACACGGGGGGCGGCCTCAGCCAATTCACGCGCCAGCCTGACGATGCGGTCGGCCTTGATCCCGGTTTCGGTTTCCGCCCACTCCGGCGTACAGGGGCGGACGCGCTCCTCCAGTTCCCCGAAGCCGTCGATATACGGCAGCATATGGGGATCATAAAGCTTTTCCGAAATCAGCACGTGCAGCACCGCAAGGTTCATGGCGTAATCGGTGCCGGGGCGGACGAAGAAAAAGGTGTCCGCTTTGGCGGCGCTGACGGTGGCGCGGACGTCCATGACCGTCACCTTGCAGCCGTTGGCCCGCGCTGCGGTGATGCCCGCGACTTCCGCAAGGTTCAGGGCCTCCAGCGCGTTGCGGCTCTGGAGCACGATGTGTTTCGATTCCCGGTAGTCAATGACGAGGCGTCCGCGATCCAGCCCCAAAACGGATGCGCAGGCCTGATCCACGTTGCGGGTGCAGGTGACGCTGTGGCTGTAGATATTAGGCGTACCGAGGCCGCGTGCGAAGGCTTTGTAGAGATCCGTAAACGGGCCGCCACGGTGCGAGAACATGACGCTTTCGGGGCCGTATTGATCCCGTATGGCGCGGAGCTTGCCGGCTACGGCATCGAGCGCTTCTTCCCAGCGGACGGCGCGCCACTTGTGCCCTCCGCGGGCCCCCACGCGCATCAGGGGCGACTGCGGGCGCTCGGAATCCTTTTCCAGCGCGAGCGCCGCGATGCCGCGAGGACACAATGTCGAACCCGTGGCCGAGTGGGGATTGCCCTGAATCCAGACCGCTTCGCCGTTTTCGACTCCGACGGCAACCGGGCACCGTGTCCCGCACATGCCGCATACGCTATAGACTGTCTTCATGATGCGTTCCTGAATGGAAAGAGGGAATAATGGAGAAAATGCGTTGGTTCCATTGCTCTTTCCCCAAAATGTTGAGCGGCGGAGGCTGGCCAACGGAGATTTTCCCGTATCCGTTTTCCTCCACGCCGCCTTGATAGGCTCTTTCGAGATTCCCCAGTGTACCCCTTCGGGTTATTCCGATCAATGGAGTCGATCCGGGCATACCTCCGACTGAAACAGAGGATCCCATAAAGTCAAAAATCGTTGAAGCGTGATGAGTGGAGGGTGGTGAGGGAAGGGGAACCTTTCTCCAGAACGTTTCCTCTTCCCCCCGCCAGTAAGATCTCAATAAAAAACGCCCCGGCCTTTCAAGCGTGCGGGGCGTATCCTGACAGGGAAACGGGCATGGTGGGCTCAATAAGAAGCTATGTAGTCATCCATGTTCGCCGCCGAGCAATTGCGGCTTACCCAGAAGGCCGAAGCCCAAACCATAAGGGCCGTGGCTTCGGTGTCGTCCAGGCGTTTCAGCTTGGCTTCAAGGCTGGTGCGGCTCGCGCCGTAACGGGAATGGAAGTCGGTTTGCTCGCACAGATCGGCAACGCGCAGGAGAAGATAGGAGAGGCGGGTATGCGCGGGGAGCAGACGCTGATCACGGTGAGCTTCAAGAATGGTTTTGAGTTCCGGTCCGGTAAATGTGCCTTTGATGGTCGTGATCGCGCGGAAAAACGTGTCTACCGCCCACGGCAGAATGAATTCGGCCCCCGCACTCTTTGTGCGGAAGTAGTCCTTCAACCAGCGTTCCTGCTGCTCGTTGATGCGTGCTGCGACCTGAGGCATACGCGGCTCCTTGTGAAGAATATTGCCTAGACGCTATCGTAGAATCTCTTAATATTCAAGCGCCTTCGTGCCCGGAAGCAGCAAGTGGGAACATGTCGTCATACCATACTTTTTTCATAGTCAGACCGCAGGCCGGAGCCGTGAGGGGAGCTATCCGGCGATCGCAGGCGTCGAGGATGCCGGGAATGTCCGCCGGTTCCAGCTTGCCCCGCCCGACAGCGACGAGCAGCCCCATGGTATTGCGGACCATCTGTTTGAGAAAGCCGTCCGCTTCAAAGCGCCAGGTCAGTTCGAGGCAGCCTTCGGGGAGCGGGCCCTCGGGGGTGCGGGTGATGGACAGGATGGTACGCACCGTTGTGCGGAGATCCGTCCCGGCGTTTTTCAGGCTGGCGAAGTCCCGCTTGCCAAGGAGGTAGCGGCTCCCCTCGTCCATACGCTCCACATCCACAGGGCCGCAGGCCCAGACGAAAGGAAAGAGCTGCGGCGGCGTGTAGCGCTTGGAGAGCCAGAGGCGGTATTCGTAGGTCTTGCGGACGGCACTGTGCTGTGCGTGGAACGTGTCGGGCACAAGAACGGCGTCCGCAATGCGTATGTCGCGCGGCAGGAGCGTATTGAGGGCCAGCTGCCAGTCCATACGGGCACGCGATTCGGGGACATCGAGGTGAGCGACCTGCGCTTCGGCGTGAACGCCCGCGTCGGTCCGTCCTGCACCGTGCACATGGACGCGCTCGCCGAGCACGTGAGCCACGGCGTCCTCAATGATGTTCTGAATGGTGGGCAGGGGGGAGGCGTTTTTGCGGGCCTGCGTCTGCCAGCCGTGATACTGGGTGCCTACGTAGGCTATCGTCAGCTTGAGGCGGGGCATGGAAGACCTTTGGGAAAGACGAAAAAACGACGAAAGCCCCGACCCCCGATCCGCGAAAACGGCGGGGCTGACAGTACAGTATCAGGGCCGGTTCGGAGCGGGGCGTTTGCCCCTCTCCGGGACTACTTGGAGCGGTGTTCGCTGCCGGTGATGCTGAAGGCAAGGGCGTAGAGATAGTGGAAGAAGTCCACATACTCCACGACGACCTTTTCAGGCACGTGGATCCGGGCCCCCGCGAAATTCAGGATACCGCATACGCCCGCTTCGACCAGATGGTCGGCCGCGCGCTGCGCGCGTTCCGGCGGCGTGGTGATGATCCCGATTTCAATGCCCTTGGCGTCCACGGCGGACTTCAGGTCGCTCGTACACGTGACTTCCAGCCCATAGACCTGCTCGCCGATCTTGAACGGATCGCAGTCGAAGGCCCCCACGATGTTGAAGCCGCGGGCCTTGAATTCGGCATGGTGCAGCAGCGCGCGGCCGAGGTTGCCCACCCCGATCAGCGCGGCGCGCCATTCGCGGTCAACGCCAAGGGAAGCTTTGATGGCGGCGATGAGGCTGGCTACGTTGTACCCTACGCCACGCACACCGAATTCGCCAAAATAGGCAAGGTCCTTGCGCACCTGAGATGCGTTCACGTCGCACGCTTCAGCGAGCGGGCCGGAGGAGATGACCTCCACGCCGTTGCGCTGCATACTTTCGAGCACTTGAACGTACACGGCAAGGCGACGAATGGTGGCTCTGGGAATACGTTCGCTTTTCAATGAGAGCATAGTGGTATCGCATTGCTAAAGATGAAAAAAACAGGGGGGAGAGAACGGCGTTGCCGGTCCCTCCCCGGAAACCCCGGCGGGCCGAGGACCCGCCGGGGATAAGCCGCTTGCTTATTTAGATGAAGGGGTTGGCGAACAGGATGATCAGGTTCACCACGAGGGAGTAAATGGCCAGGGATTCCACGAAGGCGAGGCCGAGGATAAGGCTGACCTGAATCTTGCCGGCGGCGTCAGGGTTGCGGGCGATGCCTTCGCAGGCGCTCTTCAGACCGAGGCCCTGACCGATACCGCAACCGGCGGCGGCGACGGCCATGCCGATGGCGCAGCCGAAGATGGCGAGGCCGAGAGAGGCGGAATCCAGTTTCACGGGAGCGCCGTCGGCGGCGAAAGCGAGGCTGGCGATGCCCATCATGGCCACGGTGCTGAGCAGGGTCACAAGAATCTTGCGCATGTATGTTGCTCCTTGAGCGGTTGTATTGTGTTGGTCAAAAAGACCATTTCCCCCGAGATGTGTGGCCCCTTAGTGGGCCGGTTCCATAGCGCCCTTGAGGTAGATGAGGGCCAGCATGTAGAAGATGAAGGCCTGCAATACCTTGGCGAGCAGGAACAGGAAGTAGATGGGCAGCGTGCTCACGAGCGGCGCCATGAGGAAGAAGAGCAGGAGCACGATTTCTTCGCCGCGGATGTTGCCGAAAAGACGGAGCGTCAGCGACAGCGGGCGGGCGAGGTGCGAAATGAATTCAAGGATCATCATGAACGGCGCCAGCGGGAGCATGGGGCCCATGAAGTGGTGGATGTAGTGGCCGTGCCAGCGCTTGATGCCCTGATAGTTGTAGTACAGGAACACGAACAGGGCCATGCCGATGTTGGTGTTGATGTTGGCGGTCGGGGCGTCACAGGCGGGGATGAGGCCGAGTATGTTCTGTACGGCGATGAAGAGGAACAGGCCGCCGAGCACGGGGAAAACCTTGCGTCCGTCCTCGCCCATGTTGGTGACGGTGAAGTCCTCAAGCCCGCCTATGATCGACTCGAAGATGTTCTGCATCTTGCCGGGGATCAACGAAATATTGCGGCGCACAAGCCAGCCGACGACAAAAAGGATGAGCATGGCCATCCACGTATAGAAGACGTGCCTGAATTCCACCGTCTGCCCAGCGATGGTGATATGATCCAGATGAACCAGTTCGGAGATGAGAATCGGCTCAGGAAGTCCGCCTGCCATGTGTGCGCTCCTTCAAATGTCATTTACGCGTACGATGCGTCCGAAAAGAGGCGTCCCCGAGAGTGGCGAACACGCCTGTTTTCATGCCGACCGGAATCGGTTCGATAATCGGCTGTAGAAACCTGATGAAACAAAGATGCGGCTTGCGCGGGCTCTCTGTAGCCTGTCAGACCGGCTTTTTCAATGCCTTTTTCAGCCCTCCCGCGGTCATCCCGGCGAGAAGCACGGCAAGCCCCAACAGTACCGCAGAGATAGAGCCCTTAAACCATACCAGAACCATGTACAACAAAATTCCGGTAAATAAAAGTCTCATGTTCGTGCGGAGGAGAAGGGCAAAAAGGCTGCTTTTGCTCCAACCAGCCGAGATTACTTTGGGAACAAATTTTATTAAGGCAAAAAAATTCCATGCGGAGAGCAGCGCTCCGAAGCCAAACCAGAAGATCCACGCCCCCGCCGGGTGAAAGGGCCAGAGTACCGCGCCGAAAAGCAGGGACAAGGCAATGACGCTGATCTGCCAGCACAGGATTTCCCGGATCGTGGGGTCCTGCACGCCGCTCCGCCACAGCCTCTTCTCCAGCCAATGGAACGGGCCGTTATTTCTGCCGCTTTTTGCCTGCATCGTCCTGTTCCCCTTGGCGGAGCAATATGCGCGCGTCCAGCCAGATATTGCGGAATCCCGCGCCGATGCCCACGATAAGGCCCACGCCGGCGCACCACGGATAGGTTCCGAACCATTTGTCCAGCCAGTACCCGAGGAGGCAACCGACGATGATGCCCGAAACCATGTGCAGGCCCATGACGCTGGCGCGCCCCAGCGAGTCGAACAGGCCCTGCTTGTTCTCTTTTGATGTCATTGGAGTTCCTTTTGGGGGAGGGGCAGGAGTACCTTTGGGAAAAGCTGCTCCTGCCCCTCCCAAAACCCCACCCCTATCCTCCCTAAAACGTTCGTAAGGGCCGATGGCGGGCGGGGCTGAAAGGGTTTGCCTTCATGATCCGTCTCCCGGAGCAACAGGGAAACGCAGGCGATGTGTCCGCATGGATGTCAGGGGTGCGTCTTTTCCGTGTGAAGGAGGAAAATATCAGGTCTTCGGCACGGAGCCGTTTTGATACGGACTTCTTGCAGAGAGCGCAATCCTTTGACCGCGTAATACTTTTCTTTTTGCAGGTCAGTTTTCTTTGAGAGCCTCAAGCAGCTTTTGGGCGGCGCGGGCGGCGCTGCCGGGCTCTCCGCAACGGCGGCGGAGTTCCGCAAGTTCGGCGCGGACGGCTTCGATTTGCGGAGGGATATCCAGCCACGCGGCCAATTGGGAGGCCATCATTTCGCCTGTGGCGCGCTCCTGCAACAGCTCGGGAAAGAGTTCTTTTTGCATGATCAGGTTGGTCAGGCTGACCCATTTGACCTTAATCAGCAGACGCCCGACCAACGCGGAAAACGGTGCGACCCGGAAGCTGACGACAGTGGGGACGACCGCCA
>ERZ779894.3312-NODE-3312-length-12642-cov-3.011361_pt1 | contig 12642 bp, 10 predicted proteins | sample MGYA00511587_ERZ779894 | MGnify/ENA primary metagenome ERZ779894 (study PRJEB29588, sample SAMEA2160490) | human gut metagenome | biome: human gut; feature: human-associated habitat; material: faeces | place: Denmark | collected 2008/2010 ... | reverse complement strand
CCGCCTCCACTTCCACTTCGCGCATCTCCCCATCGCTGTCCGGCTTTTTGTCCGCCTCTGCATGAAGAATCCGGACCCCGACCGCCGGGATCATCTCCTCCACCGCCTCCGAGAGTTCCACTTCACCAGAAAACGGAATACTCTCCTCCAACCACTGAACCGGCGTGTGCTCGCCCTCGCCGCTGTAAATCAGGAACACCGACAATTCACCGTCCAGATGCAGTTTTCCATCCAGCGGGCGCACCGAAACATCCCGAAGACGCATCTCCTGCCAGAGAATCGTCTCAATATTCGGCTTATTTGCCGATACGCTTACTTCCTCCCGGACCCGGTAGATATCTTTGCGTCGCACTGCAAGCGTCGCTGCCGGAACGCTTCTCTTCAGGACTTGCAGCCCCGCATCATCCGTCTCGACGTCCGCGGCAGCCTGCGCATCGACGCGGCTTTCCGCCCGCACCGTAAGCGTCAGCACCGCTTTGGCGCTCAGCTTGCGCGAATGAATCATGGTAATATTCAAATCTTCGATATTCCATACGATCTGCGTATAGTCGCGCTCCGAAAGCTCCGGCACATTGACCGTTTCCTCAAATGGGATCTCCCCGCCCATCGCCTGCAGCCCGCCCGACTCCCGGCGGTACAGCACCCGGAACACAAGCTTTCCCCGGATCAGCACCTTTTCCCCCTGAATCCGTGAATTTTCTATCTGAACCTCCCCGTCTGACAGCAGTATCTGCACCGCATCATCCAGCGCATCCGGCACAATAAAATCATCATCCAGCGTCAGCTGCGACACCGCTGTCCCCCTCTGCCGGTTCATATGTATCTCTTTTTTGATCAGCTCTATCATAAAAAACGCCCCTTTCCAAACCGCACGCATTTCTCTCAAAGAAATTTATGCAGCCGAAAGGGGCGTTATGAATAATTTTATGTCAGGCTTTCTCCTGTCCTGCCCGCACTGCCTCCAGTTCCTTCCGCAGGTTTGCCGACTCTTCTCTAAGTTCCTGAAGCTCTTTCCGGAGCGCGTCGATCTGCTCTAAAATACGCTGATCGTCCTCGCCGATGATCATCTTCTGCTTCTTCGGCAGCGCCACGCCGTCCTTCTTGACCGGACGCGCCGGAATGCCGACAGCCGTGGTATTTTCCTCGAGCGGGCGGAGCAGAACCGCATTTGCCGCTACGGAACAGTTATCACCGACCTCGAAAGAACCGAGAATCTTTGCGCCGGAACCGACCGTCACATTATTTCCCAGCGTCGGATGACGTTTACCCTTCTGTGTTCCGACACCGCCCAGCGTCACACCCTGGTAAATCGTACAGTTGTCGCCGACCACCGCCGTCTCACCGATGACAACGCCGCAGCCGTGGTCAATCAGAATACCGTGTCCGAGCTGTGCACCCGGATGAATCTCAATCAATGTAAAGAAACGTGCCACCTGTGAAATCAGGCGGGCAATGAAAAACATATGGTGCTCATAAAACCAGTGCGCCACCCGGTGCCAGATCAGGGCATGTACGCCCTGATATAAAAGTAGTACCTCCAATGCATTTCTCGCAGCCGGATCTCGCTCCTGAACCGCTTTTACATCCATCCAAATATCTTTTAAAATCATGTCTCTTCCCCTTTTACTGAACTGAATGACCTTTCCGTTTCCGCAAAATCTCAGAATTTATCGTCCTTCTCTTCTCCGACAGCCATTCTTTCTGACTGGCTGCTGCAGTTTCTCATTGTCATCCTATGTTGTTTTTATGCTGCCGTTCATATATTTTGTAAACTACAACACCCTGCGATCCCGCCAAATACCTTGCCGCAGAGACGCACATATTCCTGATATTCCGGCGTCTCATTCAAATCCTTCAAAAGGTCTATCATCGATGTGTAATACCACGCCTGTTTCTCTCTGTCCTTCATATTAAACCGCTGCCAGAGCTCCTCCCCGACCAACAGATAGTCACGCGCCATGCTGCGGATATTGCTCAGCTTGTCCGCCATCGTTAGGATCTTCTCCGCCTGGCTCGCTGTTTTCAGATGTTCCAGCGTGTGCCCCTTGCGCTCAATCCATGTTTTGGACTTATCCTCGCTCTCCGCCGCGACCAGATCCGCAACCCGGGTGCCAAACTCCTGTTTCAAATCCTCATAGGTCACATCCGTGTCCTCGATCGTATCATGCAGAAGTGCCGCCGCCAGTATCTCCTCATCGTTCGTCAGCATCGACGCAATCAGCGCCGTCTCCAGCGGATGAACGATATACGGAATTCTGGTTCCCTTCCGGTGTGCGCCCCTATGCGCCTGTTCTGCGAATTTTGCCGCTCTGTCAATCATGGTTGTTCCTCTGTCTATATTGCTTATACTGTTTAAACGATTGCTACTGTTTCAAATGTACATCCATCTTGTTGTATGGAATTTCGATGCCTGCCTCGTCAAATGACAGCTTGATCCGTTCCAGAAGGTCCCATCTCGTCTGCCAGTAATCGGACGTCTCTACCCAGCCCCGGATGCCAAGCACCACGCTGCTGTCGCCCAGGCTGTCCACAAATACCTTGATGTCCTCGTCCTTCTTCACCATCGGATGTTCCCGATAAACGCGCTCTAACACCGCCTTTGCCGTCCGGATATCCGCCTCATAGGCAATACCGACCTTGAGCTCCAGCATCCGCTTGTCCATCGCCGTTACATTGGTCACGGTTGAATTTGAAAGGGTGCCATTCGGGATGGTAATTGCTTTATTATCGGTTGTCAGGATAGTCGTGTAAACCAGACCGACCATCGAAACCTTTCCTTCCCCGGACGGGGAAATGATATAATCACCCACCCGGAACGGTTTCATAATTAAAATCAAGAGTCCGCCCGCAAAGTTTCCAAGACTCTGCTGGAGCGCCAAACTCAGCGCAAGACCTGCCGCGCCAAGAACCGCCACAATCGAGGCGCTGTCCATGCCAAGCTGCCCTGCAATCATAAAAAGCAGGAATACATTCATCACAAACTGGGTCAGCGCCCGCAGGAAACGGGTCACGCCCACATCCATACCGGCATGCTCCATCGAGCGGGACAGCATCTTCTCGATCATCGAGATGATCTTACGTCCAATCAGAAAAATGATGAGCGCCACCAGTACCTTCTGTCCCAATGCCATAAGCCCCGGACCAATCCGGTGCATGATCGCGGTCATCGTATCCACGTTCAAATTTGCCGGATCCGATAGCGACTCTGCTACCGCCGCGATCTCCTCGCCTGTCAGCTCTGCCGCTGTTGCCATCTATTTCATTCCTTCCTGTACTTACTCTTTTCCCACCTTTTTATCCAGACCTTCTTCCAATCCCGTCTGTCGTCTCGCAATCGAGGACAGACTGATAATCTTGGAGGAAAGCCCCGCCTTCGCCTCTGCCAGCTTATCTGAAATACCCGCCAAGCGTTCCGCTGCCGCCGCAGCTGTCTCCCCGGCTTTTCCATTAAATACCGCCGCTGCCTCCGCCATCATGCTCTGGAGATCGGCTTCTGCCTTTTTTGCCGGTGCATTCCGTTTCGCCGGCTTCTCTGCAGGTTTTTCCGCCTTTTCTTTTACATTCTTAGTGCTGTGGGTCGTCTTTTTCGTCTTCGCCGGTTTTTCTTTCTTCTCCGGCTCCGTCGGCGTGCAGCTGAATACGCTGATGCCAAGCGGCGCCAGCTGGATCGTGATGGAATTTTCCTTTCCATCACATTCCTCTGCCTTCGAGGACTTCATACGCGGATTGACCTTTCCGCTTCCGCCGAACTTCTCCGCATCGCTGTTGAAAATCTCTTTGTATTTTCCCTTAAACGGTACGCCGACCATCAGCTTCTCATGCAGCTGCGGGGCAAAGTTGCAGACAAAGAGCAGTGTCTCATCCGCGCCGCGCCGGAGAAATGCAATGATATTGTCCGCTGCATCCATGCAGTTGATCCACTCGAAACCTTCCGTCTGATAATCTTTCTGATAGAGTGCCGGATGGCTGGTATAAAGGTGATTTAACTCCTTCACATACTCCTTCATCTGGCTGTGGATTGGATACTGCAGCAGCTCCCACTCAATCGATGCATTCTCATTCCACTCATCCATCTGGGCGAAATCCTGTCCCATGAAGAGGAGTTTCTTGCCCGGATGTCCCATCATAAAACCGTATGCCGCCCGCAGGTTCGCAAACTTATCCTCAAACGTCTGTCCCGGCATCTTATTGACCAGGGAACCTTTTCCGTGAACCACCTCGTCGTGTGAGAAGACGAGGACGAAATTTTCACTGTAGGCGTAAATCATGCTGAAGGTCAGCTCATTGTAGTGGTGGCACCGGAAATATGGATCCTGCTCCATATAGCCCAGAAAATCGTTCATCCAGCCCATGTTCCATTTATAATCAAAGCCAAGACCGCCGTTCTTCACGTCACCGGTAACCTTCGGCCATGCCGTCGATTCCTCGGCAATCAGAATCGCGCCGTCCTTGCGTCCCCTGAAGACAGAGTTCAGATGCTTTAAGAACTCGACCGCCTCCAGATTCTCATGACCGCCGTACATATTGGCAATCCATTCACCCGGATTCTTGCCATAATCCAGATACAGCATCGACGCCACCGCATCAAACCGGATGCCGTCCGCGTGATAGCGGTCCGCCCAGAACATCGCATTCGCAATCAGGAAGTTTGAAACCCCCGGTCTGCCGTAGTTGTAGATCAGCGTACCCCAGTGCGGATGCGCCCCCTGTCTCGGATCCTTGTGCTCATAGAGGCAGCTTCCGTCAAACTGCGCCATGCCCCATGCATCACGCGGGAAATGTGCCGGAACCCAGTCAAGAATAACGCCAATCCCCTGTCCGTGCAGGTAATCCATAAAATACATGAAATCATCCGGTGTGCCGAAGCGGCTGGTCGGTGCGTAATATCCCGTCACCTGATAGCCCCACGAAGCATCCAGCGGATGTTCCATGACCGGCAGAAGTTCCACATGGGTATACCCCATTTCCTTCACATATTCCGCCAGCTTGACCGCGATCTCACGGTAATTGTAAAACTCCGATCCGACAATCTCGCGTCCTCTCTTATCTACCTCGGTCGGTTTTCGCATCCAGGAACCGAGATGTACCTCATAGATCGACATCGGCGCCGTCTTCGTGTCGAGCGCCGCCCGTTTCTTCATCCAGTCCTGATCGTTCCATTTATATTCGTCCAGATCCCAGACGATGGATGCCGTGTTCGGTCTAAGTTCCGCATAGTTCGCATACGGATCCGCCTTCAGCGCCGGGTCGCCGTTCTTGAACTTAATTTCATATTTATAAACAGCTCCCTTTTTTAGCTCCGGGATAAAAATCTCAAACACGCCCGAATCTCCCAACCGCCGCATCTGGCTGCGTCTGCCATCCCACAGGTTGAAATCACCGACAACACTCACGCGCATCGCTTCCGGCGCCCAGACTGCAAAATAGACGCCGCTCACACCTTTGACCGTCATCGGATGCGCGCCCATCTTATTATAAATGCTGTAGTGGACGCCCGCCTCGAATTTCTTCAAATCCGATTCCGTAAACTGCGGTGCAAAGGAATACGGATCGTGTATCTCGCTTAACGTACCATTATCATAAAACACAAGGAGGGTATAATCCGCCAGAGTCTTGCGCGGAATCAGCGCCGCAAAAAAGCCAGTCTCGTCCGCCATCTCCATCTGGTATTGCTTGCCGGTTGCCGAAAGTTTGACCGTAATATCGCGCGCCGTCGGAATAAACGCCTGTACCAGCATTCCCTCCGGCGTCATATGGGCTCCCAGCATCCGGTGCGGGTTTGCCGCTTCCGAATAGACAATTTCTTCAATTCCAGCCCAGTCCATCAGATCGTATAATGTTTTATCCATACATACGCCCCCTTGCGTTCCTTTGTGGTTTTTGGTTTTAGCTTCATTTTAGCATCCCGCGCCCAATAATACAATCATACACTTCAAAACATTTATGAATTTTCCCGAAATTTCGTGAAAAAACTTGATAAATCAAGGCATCTCATATACACTATTATGGCAGAAGGTTACCATATTACAGTAGCCTATTACTGCTCATGCGTTGCACAAACGTTACTGCCGTAGCAGACACCTTTGGAACTGAAAGTGCCATAAGATAACGTCACACAGACAGCAACAGCAGAGAGAGGAGATATATATGGAAGATCAAGATAGAGACCATATTTCGTCCCGAAGCCATTTCTCCGGGCGTTCCGAGCAGGAACTGGATGAGATGCTCGATGAACTCCGCGCCGGAAAAATCGGCATCAACCAGCCGGGCCAGAACTCTTCGGAACACGATTCGGAAGATACGCCCAAAGAGAACGACAACGCTTCAGGTACCGGAAATGCCGCAAAATCCAAGAAGGGCAAGAGCCGCAAGGAAGGCTTCAATCTCAAGGATGAGGTCATAAGCTGGATTCAGATCCTGGTTGCCGCCGCTATTATCGCATTCTGCGTCAACCATTTCATCATCGCCAACAGCGAAGTCCCGACCAGCTCGATGGAAACGACCATCATGGCTGGCGACCGCGTCATCGGCTCACGGTTAAGCTACAAATTCGGAGATCCGCAGCGGGGTGACATCGCCATTTTCATTTATCCGGATGATGAAGCGAAAGGCATCAAAACGTACTATGTCAAACGTATCATCGGTATGCCGGGCGACACGATCGACATCGTGGACGGCAAGGTATACTTAAATGGTTCCGACACACCGCTCGACGAGCCGTATCTGCATGAACCGATGGAACCGGAAGAACCGCAGCACTACGAAGTGCCGGATGGCTGCTATTTCATGCTGGGCGACAACCGGAACTATTCCAACGACGCCCGCCGCTGGACGCACAAATACGTCAAGCGCGACAAACTGGTTGCCAAGGTACTGTTCCAGTATTTTCCGAAGATCCAGAAACTGAATTAACCCAATATTTACTTTAGGAAGGAACAAAGAACATCATGAAGAAAGTAGTAAAGTTTGGCGGAAGTTCCCTCGCCAGCGCAAAACAGTTCAAAAAAGTCGGAGATATTATCCGTGCTGATAAATCCAGACGCTACGTTGTACCGTCTGCTCCGGGCAAACGCAACAAAAATGACACCAAAGTAACCGATATGCTCTATGCCTGCTACGAGGCAGCTTCCACCGGCGCAAGCTACGGCAAGCTTCTCTCCGCCATCAAAGAGCGCTATGAGCAGATCATCGACGGTCTGGAGTTGAATTTAAACCTCGATTATGAGTTCAAGACCATCGAGGAAAACTTTATCGCAAAAAAAGGCAGCGATTACGCAGCTTCCCGCGGTGAGTATTTAAACGGTATCATCATGTCCCATTACCTGGGCTATGAGTTCATCGATGCAGCCGAGGTAATCTTCTTTGACGAGAATGGTACATTCCTGTCCGAGAAAACCAATGAAGAGCTGTCCGAACGCCTCGCGCACACTGAGCGCGCCGTTATCCCAGGCTTCTACGGGTCCAATCCGGACGGCACGATCCACACCTTCTCCCGCGGTGGTTCGGATATCACTGGCTCCATCGTAGCCCGCGCGATTCACGCAGACCTCTACGAGAACTGGACCGATGTATCCGGTTTCCTGGTAACCGACCCGCGCATCGTGGAAAATCCGGTTCCGATCGAGACCATCACCTACAAAGAACTGCGTGAACTGGCTTACATGGGTGCCAGCGTCCTTCATGAGGATGCCATCTTCCCGGTACGCCGCGAGGGCATCCCGATCAACATCCGCAACACCAACAAGCCGGAGGATCCGGGTACACTCATCGTCGAGAATACCTGCCGGAAGCCGAAATACACCATCACCGGTATCGCCGGAAAGACTGGTTTCTGCTCTGTTACCATCGAGAAAGCGATGATGAACTCCGAAATTGGGTTTGGGAGAAAAGTTCTGGGTGTCTTCGAGGACTGCGGTATTTCCTTCGAGCATATGCCGTCCGGAATCGATACGATGACCATCTTCGTACACCAGTCCGAATTCGAACAGCATGAGCAGTTCGTTATCTCCAACATCCACCGCGCGGTACAGCCGGATTCCATCGAGCTTGAGTCCGATTTAGCACTCATCGCCGTCGTAGGACGCGGCATGAAGTCCACCCGCGGCACTGCCGGACGCATCTTCTCCGCCCTGGCACACTCCCGCATCAACGTCAAGATGATCGACCAGGGTTCCAGTGAACTCAACATCATCATCGGCGTGAAGAACGCAGATTTCGAGGCGGCTGTAAAAGCGATTTATGATATTTTTATTACAGCGGAGCTGTAAGAGTGCGCTGTAAATAACAGAAACTGCGCCAATTCATTTTAATTATGATTTCGTTAGGAATCTAAATTAAAATGAATTGGCGCAGTTTTAATTTACACCTTTTTGTCAAGAACAAACAAAAAAACCAGGCATATCTAAGGCAGCCTCCCAAAATTAGACTTTTAGGAGGCGCCTCATGTCCATACCTGAGGGTTCTATTATACATGATTATTTGAATCCGTTTCCCCTACTTCCGGTTCGCCTTCTCCATATGCACGTTCTTGCCCTTGATCTTCGCACCGCGCATCGCCTGCAGTACAACGTCCGCATGCTCTCTCGGCACCTCGACGAATGTGTAATTATCGAACATATCGATACTTCCGACCATACGTCCCGGCATGCCGGATTCTCCGGCAATCGCACCGAGGATATCGCCCGAACGGATGCCCTGGTTCTTTCCGATATTGATGAAGAGACGCGCTACGTCCTCATTTCTGCCACGGCTTCCTCTGCCGTTTCTTCCACCACGGCTGCGGCGGCTCTCATCCTCGAGATCCTCCAGCTCACGCAGCGGGCGGTTCTCTTCTAAGAGCTCCTCGCCCTCTTCGCCCATCATCATTTTGAGCAGCGCTGCTGCCAGATCGAGCGTCGTGTAGTCCTCTTCCAGCACACGTTTTTCTACAATATCGATCACCTTGCTCAGATCGCTGTCCTGCAGCACCTCGCCCACCTGGTCGAGAATCTTATCTGCCTTGATGGAGGTCACATCGTCCAGAGACGGAATCGCCTGCGGAATGATGCGGGTCTTGCAGTAGCGCTGGATCTCGCGCAGCTTGTAAACCTCTTTGCCGACTACGAGGTTAAACGCCTTGCCCTCGCGTCCGGCACGGCCGGTACGTCCGATGCGATGTACATAATACTCGTCATCCTGCGGTACATCATAGTTGAATACCGCCTCAACATCATCGACGTCGATACCGCGGGCTGCCACATCCGTTGCCACCAGAATGTCCGTCCGTCCGGTACGGAATGCACGCATGACACGGTCACGCTGCTCCTGTTTCAAATCGCCGTGAAGCCCTTCTGCAAAATAGCCGCGTCCCTGTAAGCCCTGTACCAGCTCATCGACCTGCTTTTTCGTGTTGCAAAATACCACTGAGAGCTTCGGATCATAGAGATCCAGCAGACGGCACATAACCTCCAGCTTGTTCTTCGGTTTTACTTCATAATAATACTGGGTTACCTTCGGAACGGTCAGCTCTTTCTTGACCACGCGCACAATCTGCGGATCTTTCTGGAAGTTCGCCGCGATCCGCTGAATCGCCTGCGGCATCGTCGCTGAGAACATCAGCGTCTGTCTCTCCTCCGGCAGTGCGCTTAAGATGGTTTCCATATCCTCTAAAAAGCCCATGTTCAGCATCTCGTCCGCCTCGTCGAGAACAACCGTGTGGATCTGATCCATCTTGACGGTTTTGCGGCGCATGTGATCCATCACACGCCCCGGCGTACCGATGATAACCTGCACACCATCCTTGAGGGAACGGATCTGACGTCCGATCTCCTGTCCGCCGTAGATCGGCAGAACCTTGACACCGTGCATGTATTTTGCCAGGCGGCGGATCTCCTCAGATACCTGGATGGCAAGTTCACGGGTCGGGCAGAGAATGATCGCCTGCGGCTTCTTATTCTTCGGATCGATCTTCTGTAACAGCGGAATACCAAACGCAGCCGTCTTACCGGTACCGGTCTGTGCCTGTCCGATGATATCCAGTCCCTGCAGTTCCAGCGGAATCGCCTGTCCCTGAATCGGAGAAGCCGCCTCGAACCCCATATCGGTGATCGCACGCATGATCTTTGCATCTAACTCTAAATCTTCAAATCTGATTGTTTCCATTCTATTCCTTTCATTGTCTGATTAACGGTCTGCACATTCCGGAGATACATTTCATATATCATATTAGTTATCTTTTTTTCGCATTCTTCCGGAATATTTACAAAAAAAGAAAGAGGCAGTTTGCCCCTTTGCAATACGCATAGCTATCACTATACCAGATCATAGTGTGGATGTCAAACAGATGGAGAAAAATTTGACATCCACCCCATTTGGGACTACACTAACAGTTGATTTCATACAGTTGCTGCATGCTCTATGAACCTGCCGGACTGTCACTGCATTTCTTATTTATATACACCCGAAGTTTTGTTGCACCGGATTTTCTCAAAACTTCCAGACATACATCACAGCAGAAAGGAGGACAGCGCCGTTCTTTTTCCAAAAGGTTTTTGATACAGGCGCCTGTTATCATTATGAAAATCATTGATTCACATTTGCACTTTTGTCCCGGTTACCCGCATTTCGATGAGATTGCCATCGAAGCCGGTCATATCAATAATGAAGAGCATCTGCGGGAATGCTTTCAGAAATATAATATCGTCGGCGGCATCGTCATGGGAAACCGCGGCGTTCACCCGGATAATCACACATACCCGGATTTTCTGCGCTATTGCGTCGGCGTCGAAGCACGAAAACTGACGCCGGAAAAGATTCAGAAGACATGCGATCTTGTCGAAGAAAACTTAAAACGGAATACCTGCGTCGGCATCAAACTCTATCCGGGATATGATTCCATCTACGTTACCGACGAGCGCTTCGAACCGATCTACGATCTCGCCAAGGCGTATAAAAAGCCGGTTGCCATCCACACCGGACAGACCGCCGGTTCCAAAGCATTCATCAAATACAGCCATCCGCTGACCCTCGATGAAGCCGCCGTCCGGCACGGCCCGGGTGACCCGCTTGGAAAAGTAGATGGCGTCCTGATGTTTGGTAGCAAAAGCGTCGGCAGAGTATTTCTCGGCCTCGTCGGAGTGGGCCATGTAGTTGATGCCCAGACAGATGACGTCCTGCGCCGGAGACGGGATGGGGCTTTCCGGTGTGACAGCCTCGATGGGCAGCGCCGGGATGCCTGCGATGGCCAGCGAGAGACCGGCCCGCACCTGCGGGGTCAGGAACGGGATGGCGTCGGACAATGTCTCGTAAGAAAGGCCCAGCCAGCTCAGGGGCCAGACCTGACGGCCATCGGCAGAGAGGATGGCCGGGTCTTCCACGCCGTCGGGCAGACGGCAGGTGATGAAACGCATAGAAAAGCCTCCTTCTCAGTGCCGATACGCGATAGCCTTCTGGATGCGGTCGGCTTCGGCGGGGCCGGCCAGCTGGCGCACCAGCTCGAGGGCAAACGGGATAGCGCCGCCGAGGCCGTAGCTGGTGGTGATGTTGCCGTCTACGACGACTTCCTCATCGTGGACGATGGCACCGGCCAGCTTGTCCTGAAATCCGGCGTGGGCGGTGGCGTTCCTGCCTTCCAGCAGACCGAGGCTGGCGAGGACGCTGGGCGCGGCGCAGATGGCGGCCACGACCTTACCCTCGGCGGCAAAGTCCCGGCAGACCCGGCGCACCGTGGCGTCGGCTTTCAGGTTGGGCACACCGGGGATGCCGCCGGGCAGGATGACCATGTCTACGTCGCTGTAATCCACATCCTCGGCCAGCGCGTCGGCGTTCAGGTGGATGCCGTGGCTGCTGACAAGGGCGCGGCGGCCCATGGCGGACGCAATGATGACTTCGACCCTGGCGCGGCGGAGAAGGTCGGCCACCAGCAGGGCCTCGCACTCCTCAGTGCCGTCGGCAAAAAACAGAACAGCTTTGCTCATAATCAGATACTCCTTTTATAGATCAAAGAAAAAGCACACCGCAGGCGGGGCATCCCCGGCCCGCAGTGCGCCAGCGGTCAGTAGAAATTCAGTCTTCGGTGTCAGCGGAGACGCCGTTCTTTTCCAGAATGCGGCGCAGGACGCTGTCATCCCGGCCCAGCACACGGCTCACGCGGCTGATGATGGCGCTGGATGCGCCGATGTTGCCCATGATGCTGGTGTAGCTCTGCTTGCGCATGAGCTTTTCGGCGATGTTGTAGCGCTGCTCCATCGCGCTCAGCTCTGCGTAGCTGCATACATCCTGCAAGAAGCGGTAGCACTCCTCGGGCGTCTCAAGCTCCAGAAAAGCGGCATACAGGCCGGATTTTCCGGTCGGATGGTCCTTTGCCATATACAGTTCCTCCCCGGTCATTCAATGATGTTGGACCCGCAGACGGGTACTTCAATACACTACTTTAGTGTAGTACAAATGAGAAGAAAATGCAATGGTCTTTGCAGGAAATTTACAACATCCGCTCAAAGATAAGCTCGTTGCGCTCGATGCCGCCCTCACTCTCGGCAGGGCCGAGGGAACGGTAGCCCCGGGCCTTGAAGAACTGCTGCACTGGCAGGGCCTTGGCGTTGACGCCGCACCAGACGCGGCCCCGGCCCTCGCCCCGGGCCAGACGCTCGCAGGACGCCACGATGT
>ERZ779894.3303-NODE-3303-length-12679-cov-2.453897_pt1 | contig 12679 bp, 6 predicted proteins | sample MGYA00511587_ERZ779894 | MGnify/ENA primary metagenome ERZ779894 (study PRJEB29588, sample SAMEA2160490) | human gut metagenome | biome: human gut; feature: human-associated habitat; material: faeces | place: Denmark | collected 2008/2010 ... | reverse complement strand
TTTAGCAAAATTATTAGTAAAATTAAATTGATTTTTCATAAATAATATAATGAATTTTAGGAGAAGGATATGATATTAGCAATAACTCGGAAGATATGGATTATCTGAAAAAAGTTCTGAAAAATATTATATAGATAAAGAATTTAAAGATATATTGCAATATGCTCATGAGGATGTTTATTTAAAAACGAAGTTGGGAGAAGAGAATTTTTCGCTTTTTACCCAATACATAGAAACTTGTATCAATTTGGGTATTGGCTCCCAATTGCCTCCTCCTGATTATAGGGATTTCTATATGTTTACTTATACCAAACAACTTGCTGATCATTTCTTAAAAAAAGATGAGAAGCTAATCATTCACGCTCATAGTGCCCATCTTTCTAACTTGGAACGTTTTGATAGTTTTCCGTATAAAGAAATCCCAGCAGGGAATCGTTTAAAGAAATATTATGGAGATAAGTATTACTCAATTGGTTTTCAAGTTGGAAAAGGAACATTTACTCAGGAATCCGCCGGTTATTTTAGCAAGCTGATAGCATTACCATTATCCAAGCCACCATATAATAGTTTTGAACATTTAGCTCTAAGCACAAAAGAAAGTTATTTCTATTATCCATCCAAATATATGGATGACGGTATTGTTGAGTTATTAGTTATTCCAAGAATGGCACGTTATCAGAGACAATATCAATTTCATTCTGTGAAAAACTGGTGTGATGCCTATGTCTTTATACAAGAGAGCACGCCGCTCAAAAATGTAACGACTGGAGAATTCGAAACAATGTTCAAACAATTTCTTAGAATAAAGGAGTTGATAAAAGAATTGAAAGCAAACGAAGAAAAGATAAGAAATAAAGAGTAACTTCTACTCAAAAGTAAAAGCTACTCTTCATTCCATATAAGATTGGGGATATTCAGTAAGTTTCCCTATTTATTTGCTTTAATACGTTGCCCGTCCGCCTGAACAGCGTACAGTTCCGCTCCTTCAATGTCTGCTTCGGCAGGTACAGTAAATACAAACCGATTGGCAAACCATACTTTTTTGCCATCCTTGATTAATTCGAAAGCAACCGCCTGTTCGCCATTAGTCACAGTGTATGTTCTTCCGGAAACGGTATAACTTACAGTCTTGGTGATTTTCACATTGTTCTGGAATGTTTCGAAGTACCCTACATCTCCTCCATCTTCGGATATACCTTTTTGATTGCCTTTGGCTCCTACCTGATATCTTCGGTCTTCAATGTATTCAATAGGCGGACATTTAGTGGAAAATGTTTTCATATAAGCCAGCGTCTGATTAATCATATCCTGTGTCACGGTATATGAAAAGCTTCCGTAAGCATACAACTTGAAACTGACCGGAATAAAGAATCCCCAGGCATCGAAGAATTCGGTCATATCCATGTTAGCAGCTTTTGCTACGTTGCGTGCATACATCAGTTGCGCTGCTCCCGGATCATTGAAAGGTAACCAGAATTCAGGGGTACGTCCTTGCTCGAATATCTTACGGATGGTATTCGGTTTCTTGCCGATACGTTCGAAGTATGTCCACAATTGCTGGTTGAGGCGCATATGCATTTCGGAGGCTTCTCCTTGATATAATCCATATTTATTGGCATCATCAGATGTCATATCCTGGGGGGTAAATGCCAGCGTGTTCGGGTCTCGCGGATGCATGAATCTGCTCCAAGGAGTCGGAGGCGCATACCGGTAAGTAGCTAAAGTCCCAATGGAGCTTCCACGTGATCCCCACTGGTTTATCTTGTACACCACATAATTAGAAAAGAGATTATTGCTCGATTCCGTAGTACTGGGCCAGTTGATAGCTCCCTGATGCATGTGTCCGAGTTCATGTCCCGGCCCCCATTCATTGTCCTGATTCTTGTCCATATCACGCGGATCGAAGTTGTTTTTGAAACCCCATCCATCTTTTGTGCTTACATCACCCGCTGCCATATTAATGTAATAATTGGTAGCATAAAGTCCGTCGGTGAAAGTCGTGACATGCATCAGTGAATTGAATTCTCCTGTATTCGAATAAGTATCGATGGCAGCCAGTTCCTGCTCCCAATCTATCAGGTTATCCCATCGTTCCATTCCTCTTACTACTCCATACTGTTTGAAGTTGTCCTGATTTTGCAGCAAGTCTTTCAGTGCTGTAAACAGAATCTTCCTACCTTTCAGCACAAATACACATTTGTCAGATCCGTCCAAAGTGACAGATTTTGCCTTCCGGATATATTCACGGAACAGATCATCGGTTTTATCCACAGTCAGATCCCATACATTGAAGCCTACACGCGCATGTTCCGTTATCTCCACATACTGGGGCGGAAAATGTATTTTCACTGCCGGCATGCCACGGGGATCAAGTTTCTGATAGATGACAAACAGATTTCCCGCACGTGAGAAAGAAAACTTGTTGATTCCGTTTTTCAGGAATCGTTCTTCACCGTCGGGCCCCCGATCCGAACAACACCTTAGTGAAATGGATTCACCTTGCGGTATGCCGTCTGCTAAAACGACCATCTCTTCACCCGCATTGGTTATGATACCGGTAGGGTTGCAAAGAGGCGAGTAGTAATTGGTTCTCAATTTATCTCCCCAATATTCGGGCACACTGTATGCCTGATATGACTGTATCCTGAATCTCTTTTCCGCTTCGGGATAAGTATTGCTCTGCAAAGACTTTGCCAGCACATTGAAGAATGCCGGAAGCCGATTGATGGTTTCGTCGGAAGCGTCCGGGCGGAGTTCACTGCATGAACGATCGGTGAATACAGTTATCAGTTGTTCGTCAAGCGGATTTTCCGCAGCATGGAAAAATTCCATCTCGTCGCAACTGACGAAATCATTTAATCCGCTTTTAACTTTGAATTGAACAGCCGCAGGTACAACCGGATCGTTCAGCAATATCCTATGGCTGCCTCCTGCTCCTTTAAAATCATAATCTTGTATATGAACAAAATCCGCACTTCCTTGAGGCTTGATGTAAAGTTCGAATGCTCCGAAATTACCGTTACCATTTCGACTGTGATACAGGATATAGTCTAGCGTAAGCTGATTCTGATCGAATTGATATTCAAGAGTAACGGGGAATTTTGCAGATTGACTCCATGTGGAATGATAACAGGTTCCGCCGAACTGACCGTCATAAGACTTCGATATATCCTGCCCCGGCTGATGGTCGGTGTCGTATCCGCCGGTAACTTTCAACTTTACATCCTTCTCCGGATTTACCCCCGAAATATCACTCGATTTCTTTTGTTGTTTGATTTCCGACTGGTCATAAATGTTTGTATTTTCTTTGGATACAAACTTGATCGTAGCATTCCTTTCTGTAGTCAGAGGATTGGAAGCAATGGAGAATATTCGTGTACTGGATGCCAGATCGGCTCTTGTATCAGGTACTTCTTTCTCGGTAATCCAGTCTTTGGCTTCCTCCGGAATGACTACTTCATAGTCTGTATTGGAAAGCAAGTTGACTTCTATATGATCGTTTCCTGTTCCCGCCACCTGAATGACATGGCTCTCTTCAGCCACTTCAATGATCAGGTCACCGCCTGTCTGCACAACTCTGAGTTTAGCAGTCAGCGCATTATTGGCGATAGTAATATTTCCTTCTCTAACTCCTTTTTCGGGACTGGATATTGCCGAAACCGTCAGTTCTGTATCCGATGCTTTCCTTGCCGTCAGCCATTCTTTTCCCTCGGTTACCGATGCATTCCACTCCCGGTTCGATTTGACAGGTACGGCTACTTCCCCACCCTCTTTCTTGAATCCAATGGATTTCTGAACTTGCAGCACCGGCTCTCCCTGCAGCTCCTTATCATCACTCTTGCAAGCATAGAGAGTAGTGACTCCCACCAGCAGAATAAGAGAGATACATAGTATGTGTTTTACCTTATCCAATAACATAGTATTTATAATTTTTGTTGTTTTTCCATTTCGTTGACCAGACTATCCAAATCGAAGTCAATGTTATATTCATTCTCTATCTGAATCTTTTTGATTTGCTTCACCAGCGAATGCGGCTTCAGCCTTCGGATCATCTCTATTTCCAGAAGCCTGTTCGGGAAACGTTTGCGAATGCCATCGATGTCTTTCATATAAATACTGTCTGCTCCCTGATAAAGCGCATTGGCGGATTCTTCAAGAATAAATGCTCCCAAACTGTCAGGATATTGTTCGAGCACTGCCCGCAGAATTTCCAGACTTTTTCCGAAACTTTGATGCGCATCAGCATTCATATCTTTAGCCGCCTGAAACAATCCTAACTGAAACAGGTATTCTCCTGTTATCGCTTTTCTCTCCATTGCCAAAGTCTGGACATGCAATGCGGAATCCAGCTCCCCTATCTCAGCCAGTAGTTTAGCTTTGGTACCATAATAATCGGGGTTGAGACTGTCAATCGACAGTGCCCGGTCCAGAAGGCTGATACACTTCCGGGTGGAATCGACATCATAAGACGATTGCAGGATGGCGACCGCCTGTTGATAAAAACTGTCGGCACTGAGATTTACGGGATGGGGACGAATGTCCGGTTTCTGCCGTGAATGACAACCGATGGCTGTGCAAATTAGCAGCAAAACAAGTAATATGATATTCAGTTTCTTTGTTTTCATGTACATGATTCTCAATAGTCGGATAATATAAATAAAAAAAATGACTGACAGGGAGTTTTATAGGAAAATGTGTCTAATCTAATCTTATTTCCTCCCCGCCAGTCTTTTCATTAGTTTATCAGATGCCTAACTGCTCTTTGGCCCAGGCTTCATCATGCCTTACTCTGTAGAGATACATCTCAGCCATATTCCACCATGCTTTATTAGCGTTAGTATAGTCCAATGTGGCTTGATTACGGCGACCCGTAGGAGTAAATCGGATATAGTTGTAAGCTTGTTTACCATTCACATTGTTTTTAGCGGTAGCATGACCACCGTTTGATGTCGGTAAATTGAACTCTTCCGTACCCATGCTTTCAAAGTATTCACCGTTGGTACTTCCGTAAATAGTTGCGATCGTTACGTCGCCCCCATTATTTATGCCAGTCTGACGCGCATCATATTCAAAACGAAGCCCTTGCAACGGTTTGTTCAGTTTAATCTGCACGTAATGGGCTTCTGATACGACTGGATCTTGCCATCTGGAATGATAATAAGTTCCACCTTTGCCGTCAATCAAAGCAGGTAAGCCACCTCCATCACCGTCCTGTGTCGCATTAGCAGAAAGCATATCAACAGTGAGAATGACGCGTTCCAACTCGGAAGCTTCGCCGGAAGTACCTGTAATGATTACAGGACTCTCAGTCTCCATTCCCGTAGGACCGTAGGTCTTGAAAGTAAAGGAATATTCACCAGCACACTGATAGGTATCATCTATGATAGCCGATGTTGTCTTGAATCCATCTATTTCTATCTCTTTATTTTCTTTTGTGACCTTATCATAATACGTGATTTTCACTTTACTATAATCCACATCTTCCGGTGCTTCCCATTGCAGAGTGATGTGTCCGGCTCCCGGTGTAGCGGTAGCATTCACCACATTTACAGGAGGAACGAATCCTGCTTGTTTCACAGTAACTGTAAAGCTGTTTGGATCAACCGGATCTTTACTTGTGAACGTTATCGTTCCTTCACGGGGTTGTTCTACAACTGCGGTGTTAGGCTCTATGATGAAGCTTTCGGAAGCATCACGCAATGCTCCTCTGGTGAGCGGTGCAGTTGCAGGCTTAATCCATGTTTGAGCATTTTCGTCAATCACATATTCATATTCCGCACCCGCAGGACCGTTCACTTTGAAAGGAATCGTGATCGTTTCGCCCATTGCTTTCACTTCAAAGACCTTGTGTGCATCGTCAATGTCAACAATATATCCTCTCGGCTGCTGCTTGATAATGAACGTGCCGACACAGTTGTAATTCTGTGACGACTGAAGGGTGATTGTACAATACCTCACAATGGTATCAGTATTCTGATCCAAACTGAATACCAGATTTTTCTTGACGATATCTTCCGCTTTTACAGCTTTTTGTCCTTTCTTTGCTTTCAGCTCTTTCGGTTCGTTAAAGCGTACCCAGTTACAGGTATCCGGTACAGTGATGACATCCAGATTCAGATTGGTATTCACCTGGATAGAAAGTGAAGTCGCTTTAGCATCCACCGCCTTCATTCCATCATCCGTCAATCCGGGTATATCGATCACCGGTTCCAAGCCGAACTGTTTCACACTTATGGAATAACTCTGGTGACCGTATGCTATCGTAACTTCTGCTATACGCTGTTTATAGCCTTCATTCTGATCGGCAGAAACCGTGACTTTACCTTCCTGCTTTTGTAGTTTGCACCATTCGGCATTCGAACTTACCGTCCAGTTATCGAGCGCCACGTTGGTCTCCACTTCTATCTCATGTTCGCCGCCGGAAAGCGGAAAAACAACAGCCGCCTGGCTCTCGCTGGGAATGGTCAATGTCAGTACATTGAACTCAGTTTCATAATCAGGACCACAGGAAGAGAGAGCTACGAAAGTTCCCAGGATTCCTGTCAGTCCGATGATTAGTATATTTTTTTTCATATTATTAGATGCATTACAAGTTTTCTACTCTTGGATTGAATTGGTATCTCAGTTTGGCATTTACCTCCCTGTAGAGGTCGGTAGACTTCAAACGGTATTTGTAATGGAGGCGGAACTCCTTATAATAAGTGGAGCGTCCGTCGGGCGTCCGGATGACATTCAATAAATACGTATTGTCATATTCGCCGATGGGTGTGAGCTGCACTACGTCGATGCTTTGATACGGCAGGATAGTGAGTTCCTTTGCCAACGGATTCTCGGGCAACTGTGCTCCCATTTCCAGAATGATGCTCCCCTTATTGATGATATCCAGCGCAGTGGTATAGTCAGTGAAATTTTCATCACCGGCCATCAAACGTACAGAGTTCTCAGAGATAGGAAATACACGGTTGGAATTGGTCGGACGGCGAACTTCACTATACCCATCCGGATTCGGGATAATGACCGTACTACTGGTGTAATTGTAGTAAGTTGCCGTCTGCGTGGACGCATAGTAATTCTCCTTGTGGATACGAAGCAGCACGTGCCTCTTTTTCGGATTACAGTCCGGTGTTCTCAATGAATCTATCTTATATTCGAGAAAATAGATGGAGTCGGGTGAAATCTTTTCCAGATTTTTCAGATACACCGGAAACATAGCCTTGGAAGAGCCGGCGGAAATGTTCATTTCCATCGTTGGAAATTCATAGCATTCTTCCGGCAAGTACTTTGCAAAACGGGCTTTATTGATATCAAAATTGGATTTGTTGTAAGCCCTCAACAGTGTATCGGAATGTTGCAGCACCACTGTTACCGGTTCGTCGGTAGCCTGCGATCCACTCAACGAAGCTACCACGAAAAGGGTATCTCCTCCCTGCTGCAACTCAGCTACCTGGCGATCATATACCAAGTTGGAATTACTGAGTAAATTTACTTCTTTGCGGAACTGTTCCTGATCGAAATCATACTTATCGCAACCACTTATCATAACCAAAGCAGAGCAAAGAATTATAGTTAATATCTTTTTCATATTATCTTTCTGTTATTCTTGTTTTTCATTATCTGTCCCATCCCGGATTCTGGTCCATGGAAGGTACTTTCAGTAATTCAGAGTGACTGATCGGCATAAATACCATTTTGGGCAGTGCGACGCGATCGCGGATATTCTGTTGGTCAATGGTCACGATGTTCCAGAATCCCGGATTGCCGGCGACGTCCGTACGGTCTTTTTGTACATCCAATCCCTGCCAGTTAGACGTATTGGCATCCTCGGTAAGGTAAGTACCCCATCTACGGGTATCGAAATAGCGGTAGCCTTCGTTGAAAAGTTCCACTTGTCGTTCATTACGGATGATCTGCTCAAATCTCTCCACCTCGTTGAAGTCACCCAAAGCCGGACCGGGTAATCCGACACGATAGCGGATCATATTGAAGTATTTAGCCATTTCCTGAATATCACGGCTGACAGTCACTTCGACATCCGTACCTGTCATATCAGGAGTAGTAACGGTGACCGTACCCGTCACCCGGTTCAACGCTTCTACATATTCAAGAAGTACTTCGGCATAACGGATGATGGCAAACGGTTTAGGCTGAGTAACAAATGCGCCTTTCACACTTCCTTTTCCGCTCGACCATGAATCGTCAGGATGGACAAACTTGACGGGAGTGTAGCCGCTGATATTGTAATCATTGACGTTATTTCCCGCACCGGCCAACCCGGCTTGCGTATCATCATGAGAATACCAGAACTGCTGGTTGACATAGGTTGCGTCGGAAGAAGCGGAACTCATAGTCCACAAGCGTCCGGGAAATCCGATGGAAGCATAGAAACGTGCCGAACGGTTGTCATACATCTTCGGAACATCACCTCTCAACTGATAGTTTCCCAGCACTTTATTCGTACCTATTGTCTGACTGAGATCCGCTACATACGGATAGTCTGCCGATGCATTGTGGATGTCTCTGCCATCCATCATCAGGAAGCAATCGACCACTCTCTGAGGTACGGACATGCCGCCCCAGCCTCCGAATTTAACAGGGAACGAGTGGTGCGTGTAATTAGTCACATTTTGGGATGCCATTGCCCAGATAAACTCTTTATTGGTTTGAATAATACCTTCACCGTTGAACATATCGGCAAAAGAATGGTAAGGGTCGATACCACCCGCACCATCGGGGAAAGGAGCCGTAGGAACATTATCTGCCAACGGATAAGGGTATTGATTGTCCGGTGCCACTGTGAACAGTGAATAGTATTCCATATTGATCACTTGCTTTGCGGCAGCGGCTGCTACCGCCCAACGGTCGGGATCATAAGTCTGGTTTACGTAATCGGCACCGTCGCTTTTGCGCTTCCAATTGCTAAAGCACAAGCGGGCGGCATCACCGCCATTGAACAACGGAGAAGCTTGGAACAGGCGCAGACGGGCAATCAACGCTAAAGCTGCCCCCTTGGTAGGACGGTCGGAATAGCTGATACTCTGCTCGGTCGGTCCATAAATACCTTGTGTGGCAAGCTTGAATTCATTGCAAATATAATCCACCGATTCATCGTATGTAGACCGTTCCCTGTCATAGTATTCCGCAGATTCGGAAGTACCTAGTACTTCGTCTCCGACAATGAGCAACGGACCGTAGTTCATCAGTAAATGGTAGTAGGCATAACCGCGCATAAAGTGTACGTATCCGATGTAACGTCTTCTGTCGGCTTCTGTCATATCAGACACTTTATCGATATTTTCCAGCATCCGGTTACATCTTGCCACTACTACATACATGCTATACCATATATCCTGCCGCAGGTTTCTTCCGTTGACAGTACCAACACTGAATTGCGCTCCCCAAAACTCGTTGGTCTGCCATCTGACGGCAATCTCGTCCGAGGCAGTTTCTCCCGGATTCCATGAGTTTCCCCAAATGGCACCCGCGTCGGGAAAACGGGTCGGGGTGTTCCAAAGGTATCCTTCGGCATTTTTCATGCTGTGGAAAATGGAATCTTCCTTGAATGTAGCCTGAAAATAATTGTCTACATCCAGAAAATTGCAGGAACTGAGCAGCAAAGAACTGCCGATCACGGCTCCCAAAAGTATTTTAATTCGATTTTTCATAAATTTTTCAATGTTATGTGATTAGAATCTTAAGTATACCTGGAATGAATAGGTAGCAGGTATCGGATAGACAGCACCATTTGCCGATGCTTGTTCGGGATCGAAATATTTCACATTGTCGAAAGTGCACAGGTTATTCGCCACAAATTCCAGATCGACGGAAGACAATCCTACCGCTTTAATCCATGGCAGATGTTTCAGGCTGTATCGCAAGCTAACTTCCTGAAGGCGCAGGAAAGAACCGTTCCGCCTCCAGAAGGAGGACAATTGAGAATTGTTCTTATTACCTCCGTAAGAGAGACGTGGAAATTCAGCATTCGGATTTTCCGTTTCAGTAGTTCCCGAATACCATGCGGGCGTCCATCTGTTCTTGGGATTGTTGGCTAGTTTGATCACATTTCCCAAGTCTCCATTATAGAACGGAATCCATCCGTTGTCGTTTCCAAGCCCTGCACGATAGTAGTCTACCTTGGCGGAACCTTTGAACAAGACACTAACAGTCAGATCTTTCCACTGGAAGTCACCACCGAATCCATACATCACTCTTGGTAACTGGTTGGAATAAGACAATGGCACCTTATCGTCTTCATTGATAATACCATCGCCGTTGACATCGCGATATTTGATGTCGCCCGGGCGTATCTTTCCGAATCCGCTTTGATCGGGGCTGGTATTGATCTCATCTTTGCTGGCGAATAGTCCCTCGGAGATATATCCGCGTAAGATGTTAAAGGGTCTGCCGGTCACACTGAGATAGTCGTAAGGTAATTTATTCTCTTCAAAATAGTCGATGATATTTTGTGAGAATGTATAATTGGCACGAACCGTAAAACTCATATCCTTATTAATAGTATGGAAAAACTCAATATTTCCGTCCGATCCTACACTGTGCATACGTCCGACATTCGACTTCGGATAAGTCACCATACCTACGTAAGAAGGTAACGTCACACGGTCCTGGAAGATGTGGTCACGAGTATCCCGGAATATGTCGACTGTCAGGGACAACTTGTCGTGAAAGAACTTGGCATCGATACCAAGATTCGCCTTCTTTGCTACTTCCCATTTCAAATTGTCGGCTCCGGTATGGGTTTCTGTGATACCCGCATAACGATATCCCCAAGCAGATCCGGCATGATTGTCTATCAGGGTCAGGTAAGGGAAGCGTCCCTGGCCGGTATAATCGTTGGTAGAAACAATCTGGTCGTTACCTACGATACCGTAAGAGCCGCGAATTTTGAGGAACGTAAACCAAGGTAGTTTCTCTGTCCACCATGCATAAGAGGAAGGAACCCATCCTGCGGCAATGGAAGGAAAGAAACCGAACTGTTCTCCTTTTTTGAACTGTGCAGAACCTGTATAACCGAAATTCGCATCGATGAAATAACGGTTTTTATAGTCATAGGAGATACGTCCGGAAAGGTTCTGATGGCGTTTGGGGATGCTGGCGATACCTAAATCATCATATTTGCCCCATAGAGAGTTTTTCTCATCTTTCATATAGTATTCGAGCAACGCGCCAAAGGTATGGTCTCCGAACGACCGGTTCCAGTTGGCTTTCGCCTCCATATAGTATTGCCTGTAAGAGTTTTCGCCACTTCCGTATGCCATACTTGATTGTGCTGAGCGCAGCGCTTTAATCAAGACTCCCTGTGCGGTTCGTCCGGTAGCACGGTAGAGGTCGGGCCAAATCCTGCGGTATTCGCTGAAGTAGCCGATATGTTCCGTCATCGCTTGTACCGACATCGTCAGTCCTTTCAGAAATCCTCCGAATTCTTGCGTCAGCTTCAGCGTCAGCATGTTTCGGTTGTCCTCGCTTTGCATGTATCCGGTATTATTCAGCATAACATATGGAGAAGCCAATTCACGTGATCCGCCATATACGGGCAGCGTGCCGTCAGAGTAAGTGACCGGAAACAGAAGGGGGGTCAACTGCTGGACGGCTGACCATACCAGATCTGTGTTCCCTCCGCCCGGACTGACATAAGAATTGACATATCCATCTACACCGAAGTATAGCTGGGTCGTCTTGGTCAAATTCATATCGATATTGGCACGATAATTCAGCTTGTTTACGCTCAATGGCTTTTTAAACAGATTTTCCTCTTGGCGATAGGCGGCTCCTTCATCCTGATACCCCAGCGACAAGAAGTATCTGGCAACGTCACCTCCTCCTTTAGCACTGACATAGTAGTTCTGCTGAATAGAATTCCTTTTCATGATTTCATCTATCCAGTTTACATCCGGATAAAGATCCGGGTCCAGCCTGTTTTTGATCAGATCCAGTTCAAGACGGGTGTACAGATCGTCTTCCCCAGACATCGCTCTGGCTTCATTGGCAAGGAGTGCGTAATCATATGCTCCCAGGTATTCGGGCAGACGTTTGATATGTGATATTTTCATCGTAGCACGTCCGGTCACCTCTAATTTTCCACTGGTACCACGTTTGGTAGTCACCAATACCACGCCATTTGCTCCGCGTGTTCCGTAGACAGCCGTTGCTGCGGCATCTTTCAGGATACTGAACGATTCAACGTCGTCGGTATCAATATCTTCCAATCTTCCTTCGAGACCATCGATCAGTACTAAGGCTCCACTGCTGGCTCCGAAAGTACTGATACCACGAATCCAGAAGTTGGAGATATTTTTGCCCGGTTCACCCGAACTCTGCATAGTGATAACACCTGCCATTCGACCTCCGATCATATTATTGAGGGAAGTGGCGGGAGTTTTTAGCTGCGCAACGTCAATGGTGGTGATGGCACCTACCACAGATACTTTTTTCTGGGAACTCATACCCGTTACCACTACTTCGTCAATCTTAGTCTCGTCTTCTTTCATGACGATCTTAAGCTTTTCTTCGTTTTTGGTAATCAGCATCTCGACATTCTTCATACCCACTGACTGGAATATCAGTGTAGCGTTTTTCGTTACTTTTATCTTGAACTTTCCGTCCAGATCCGCTACTACGCCGACTCCCGGTTCGTTCTTTACATAACAAGCCGTACCTACCAATG
>ERZ779894.3301-NODE-3301-length-12685-cov-10.004276_pt1 | contig 12685 bp, 14 predicted proteins | sample MGYA00511587_ERZ779894 | MGnify/ENA primary metagenome ERZ779894 (study PRJEB29588, sample SAMEA2160490) | human gut metagenome | biome: human gut; feature: human-associated habitat; material: faeces | place: Denmark | collected 2008/2010 ... | reverse complement strand
AGGATTTATGGGACTTGATGCAGCAACTTCGGAATAACTATTTCTTCGGCATAATTTTGACACGGTGAGCCAAAGGTGATGATATGGACGGGCGGGATCTCCCGCCCGTCCAGCTTTGTCACATCCCCCAAGTGTTCCATATCGGGAAAGTGGCGCTTGGTGATGGAGATAGGGGCTTTTTCAATCTCGCTTGCCCATACCGGCTCAATGCCGCAGCGTACCGCCGCCAGCGGGAACACGCCGATCCCGTCAAACAAGCTCCCCAGCCGGAGCGCCGTCATCTTATCTGCGCCCCTGTCCCTTGACGGTCAAGATGCCCTCAAGGGTGGTGGCGGTGATCCCGAGCCGCTGGGAAATGGCGATGTCGTTCTTCATGGCCTCGGTGACGGTATGACCGCACACCACCAGCACATGAGAGCGGCGGAGCAGGTCACGCCCCATGTCAATGCCGCTCTTATGCTCCTCGGGAACGGCGTCATTGAGGAAAAGCGGCTGATAGAGCGTCGGGCAGATGGGCGAAAAGCCCGCCTCATACACCGTGCGGCAATACTGCGCCGCCAGCTTTGTGTTTTCGTGGTCGCTGCCGCACCATGCAGCGGTGATATATGCGAGGGGTCGTTTCATTGTAAAAACCTCCATTCATAAACGAACGACCTCGGGACAAAAAGTCCCAAGGTCACTTTTCCAGATCCGTTTTCTTTTCGGGCTTGCCCAGCTCGGGCGGCTGCTTGGCCTTCCAGTCATCCAGCAGAGAAATGATCTTGTCTTTCATTTCCCTCGGGGACTTGTCCTTGCCGAAGTACTTTTCCAGCTCCGCACTATTGATGATCACCTTGTCTACCTCCTTTTTCTCCTGCGACAGAATACCGTCGATCACATCACCGTTGAGCTTGCCGTCCTTGTCCAGCTCCCGCATTTTCTGCGCCTGCGACAGCGATGGCGAGGACTGCTGCCCCTCAATGGATACGGCGATATACCTCTGATTTTTGGGGCGGATGAATGAGATCTCCACCGCCGGGGTGAACGCCAGCTTTTTCTCGTCCACCATTTTCTGCAAATCCGGCACAAGCTCGGTCAGGCGGATATACCGCTGCACCTGCTTGTAGTTCATGCCGTTGCGATCTCCCACGACCTGCGTAGAGCGTTTTCCGGCGTCCTTGTCCTCCTCGCCGGGGCGGGAGCCTTGGTGCTTGATGGCCTCTACCTGCATTTTGAGTGACTGAGCCTTTTCCGTGGGCAAAATACGCTCACGGTGACGGAGGTTGTCATCCGTCATGGCGAGGATGGCTTCATCGTCCGTCATGTTGCGGACGATACATGGCATATTCGCAAATCCGGCAAGCTCGCTTGCCCGCTGGCGGCGGTGGCCTGCGATGATCTCATAGCCGCCATCCTCACGGGGACGCACCAGCGCGGGCTGATTGACGCCTGTCGCCTTGACCGACTCCACAAGCCCCTGCATCTCCGCATCATCCCGGACACCAAAGGGATGATTTTTGAACGGGTGCAGATCAGACAGGTTGAGATAAACGATCTCCTCTTTTTTGGCACGGGTGGCGTCACGGGGCGCAGACGGCTCCGGCGTGACCTCCGTGCCAGCGGGAGCGCCGCCTTTATCCACGGCAGGCTTCTCCGGGACGGGCTTGCTTTGGGACTTTTTGTCCCGAGGTTTGGGCGGCTTTGCCTTATCGGGAGCGGCCTTGCCATCCTTGGGCGGTCGGCCTCTGCCGGGTTTGGCGGTCTTGTCCTTTTCCGTGGGCGGCTTCTGTTTGAGCGCCTTTTTCTCCTCCTTAGCCACCTCGTCACGGGCGGCGGCAAAATCCACCACCTTGCCAGTAGGGGCGGGGTTGGGATCGTCCTTGCCGGGGCTGGCGGTCTGCTTATCGTCTTTGTCCGGCTCGGGCTGTTCCGGGATGGTCACGCTGGGAGACTCAGGCGCATCTGGGATAGCCTCGCCCATTTCAAAGAGGGCAGCCTGCCCCTCATGCTCCAGAATAAGCTGTTCCTCTACGGTCAGCTCCTCCGGCCCCAGCGAGGCGGGAGCGGCGGTGTCGGACAGATTGGGAGCGGGGCCGGACCGCTCTGGGGCCTCTGTGGGAGCGCTCACATCGGGGCCGATGGTCTTTTTATCGTCTGCCACTTAAAAAACCTCCTTTGTTGTGAAATGAAAAAAGCCAGCCCGATGGCTGGCCGCAGATAGGGTAACTCCTCCTTTCCGTTGTGGTATATGAAAACGCCACCCGTTGTCCTGTTGGGCAGCGTAATGCGAAAAGATTGCTTGATTTTTCCTTAATGATTGCTACAATTATATTGTAGTATTTTGATATACTCAGTCGATTTTTTGTGGATTTTCTCCAAACGACCTTGTGGATGCAAAATATGCAAAACTGAATTGGGGAGCTAACCGTATGAAAAATAAAGAGCTTCATTCGGAATTTACTTTTCAAATTGAACCCAAACATTATTTTAAGCACAACTATTTGACATACTGTAATGATGTTTTGGTAAGTATGTTAAAATATGCAGATGAAGAAAAAATGGCAAGCGTCAGTATTGATCTTGGTAATGGTGAAAATATAGAATTTGAACAAGATGAAAAATGGCAAGAGTGGCTCATAACACATGGGCACCGTGAAGAAATGTACGAAGTATATTATAGGCACACTTTCTTTTCACTTGTTGCGGATTTTTGTAGCTATATGCTTGAGTCGATAAACTGTGCCGCAAAAATGAAAGTTGCTGTTTCCTATGCGTTATTACGAAAGCCCCTCAAAGATACACTCGGCTATATTGAATGGCTGCGTGTTGATAGAAATGGTATGCTTGATTTGCTTGCAAGCGGAAAACCAGAGGACTTGGTTATCACAAAAGAGAAAGCCCGTGAACACACTTCACTGATTGAAGGAAACTGCAAGATGAGCAGTTTTTTCGATTTTCGCTACAACAAGGCGAGTGAAACAAGTTTAGAGCATATATGGAACAACGCCAATCATTTGATAACCACTAAATATAAACTCTCCAAAACCGAGCCGGGTAATCTTAACTTTGTTTTTGCGGATGAAGCCATTCTTAGAAGTTTTTCGGATTATTACTATATTACTGTTCCGGCTATTATGTCGTATGCAGTAAATTTGATTTGTGAAATGTTTGAAGAATTTGCACCGCTCAATAAGTACACCGTTCTTATGAATAAGCTAAACCGTACACTGCGTTCATTTGAAATGCTTGAAACAATTTCTTTTGACGATGCAAAAAAGCTTTATTCAAGTGGCAATGTGCCAATAGTCTGTCCACGATGCGGTCTGAAGATGAAAATGACTGATAAAAAGATGTTGAAATTTATTAGCAACAAATGTACTTGCAGCCGTTGCTTAAAAACAATAAAAACTGGAAGATACATTTTTGATTGGGAAAAAGTTGACTTTGTTTTTAACGAATGACTTTGTGATAATTATATATTTATAATTTGACTGAAAGATGGTGCAAATATGAGCGAGTTAGTCCCCGCCCTTAAAGACACTTTATTTTCTCCAACCTATGAAATAGTTGCTGAATATGCCGAGATTGGAATTGATGCCCTTTTGGATAACGAAGTTCTAAAAGGAATACCCGTTGTTAGCACACTTTCATCTATTTGTAAAATCGGGTATAATCTGCATGAGCGCAACCTCATAAAACAGACCCTTGCCTTTATCACAGAATTTAATTCGGGTAGTATATCACAAGGAAAGTTGAATGAGCATCGAGAAAAACTTGAAGCAAATCCAAAAGAAGCAGAAAAGGAGCTTGGGCGAGTTCTAATTATTTTAGGTAACCAGGTCGAACAAATCCAATCTCAGGTTTTGGGCAGCTTCTATGCCGCCTATGTTAAGGGTGCTATTTCTTGGGAAAAATTTTGTGAGCTATCAGAAGCCAATCGTCGTATGTTTATTAGTGACTATCAAATTTTATTTGAAGCCGCCATCAATGACGGCCTGAAAATTCAAAATAGAGAATTATATCAAGTGGATCGGTTAATCTCATTAGGACTATTACAAAATCAAAATCGACTTGGCGGTAATGTCTGGCTTGATTTTGTAGATGATCCAGAAAAACAGAACGATATAATTGTTACATCATTTGGAAAAACCTTTTATCATAACTCTCCAGCCGCATTGAAAAGAAATTAGGATAAAAACCTCTTGCTTGATGCGCTAAAACCATTGATATGACTGGATTTTTCCAGATCCTATAATTACACTCCGACCAAGTAATGATAATCCGAACTACATTATCCAAGTGGGTAATGTGTTCGGATTTATCATTTCTATTGAGAATGTGCTTTGATAGGCAAGGGCGGGTTGATGAACTCGCCCTTGCCTTTTCTATCGCCCCATTATATAATATGTTCATTCCATAGGTCAGCTCTAAACTCTGAAGCTTAAGGGGGTATTCATATGGAACAATATATGAAACAGTTTAGGCAAAGACACAAACTGCTTTCCTACTTTTTAGGGCTCGGTGTTATTATTTTTTTCAACTGCTTTGGGTTTCCGATCATAAACTTGAACAAAGAATGGTCAATGATGCTTACCGCCATTAAAATTTATGTTGTACTTGGTGGTGCTCTTTTTTCTGGTGGTATCTTAGCTGGGCTTTTTCCAAAAAAGAAGCCGTTCTTTATTATTCTTATAACATCTATTACTGTTGGACTTGGCTTGCTCTGTCGGTATTTATTGGAGTTTGGCGAAGTGTCAAACACCTATAATTTTACTGTTCCAAACACATTGCTCCATGTGGGGATATTTCTTGCCTTAACAGACCTTACATATATATGCTATTTTAGAAAAAATAAGTTTTAGCTTGTCGGGTAGACGCAAGTAAAGGCGGGAGCATCGGTTAAGATGTCCCCGCCTTTGTTATGACTTGTTCTCTTGTTCGGCCTGCTGCTTTGCTTTCCACTCGGCATATTCCCGCTGCCCGTCCTCGCTCTCAAAGAACGCTTGTATCTCCAGGAGCAGGACACGGGCAAGGGCCTCTACGGTCCGCAGTTTTCAGGTACAGGATTTGGATTTGGAAAACAGATTGCTCTTCGCACGTCATGTCAAGAACAACCGTCCCCAACCTTTGCCTCTTTGCTCTGATATGGTCGCTATCTTACAGGAGTATCTGACATATCGTGAGGGAAAGGCGCATGAGCCGTTGTTTCCATCCGACGCAGACCAGCCAATGACCGAAAACGGCTTGCGGTGCAGTGTTGCCAACTACAATAGGAAACGTGGTGTGGAAAAGACCTCTAACCTGATGCAGCTCATTGCCCCCGGCGCGCCGGAGACCGGAGCGGGTGCCGCGCAGACGGCTGCCCCCGCGCAGACCGGCGGAGCGCCGAACGCCGTTGAGGAGCTCAAGCAGTATAAGTCGCTGCTCGACGCCGGCGTCATCACCGAGGAGGAGTTTGCGGCGAAGAAGCGCCAGCTGCTCGGCATCTGAAAAAATCAAAGGAAAAGCGTCCGTGACGGGCGCTTTTCCTTTTTGTGCAAAACATTTTCCGTCCACGCAAACATGGACGCGCCGCCGCGCATAGGTTGAGATAGAAACTAAGACCATTGGAGGCGGACCATGAAACAGACGCATTTTTTCCTCGGCGCGAACAGCGCGGAGGGTTTTTATGGGCTGTATGACCAGCTCCTCGACGCAAGGCTTTATGATCTGATCATTCTCAAGGGGACTCCCGGCTGCGGAAAATCGACCTTCATGCGCCGCGCGGCCGCAGCGCTGGAGGAGCGCGGACTGGAGACCGTGTACATCCATTGCTCCGGCGATCCCGATTCACTCGACGGGGTAATTTTTCCCGCCATCGGCACCGCTATTGTGGACGGCACCGCGCCCCACGGTATGGATACCTTAGGACACCGGTGTGCTTATTTATCCTGCTCCGCCTGCTCCAGCTGCATGAGCGCATAGCATAGCCGGAGCTGCCGCACCCGATGGATGTTCGTCTTTTCGTAGACCCTTTTGCGGTATGTGTCTATGGTGCTGAGTGCGTTGCCCGTCTGCTCGGCGCACTGGCGGGCGCTGAGCCCCTTGGCCAGGGCGGCGCATATCTCAAGCTCCTTGGAGCTCAGCTTGGCATAGCCCTCAAGGAATTTTTGATAGTCGGCCGGATCGAGCTCCTTTTTGCCGAGATAGGCCAACCGGCGGATCTCTGCCAGAGAATCGTCCAGCTGCTCCTGCGTGTCCACCACTTGGCTCTGCATGTGCTCCACCTGCCCTTGCAGGTCGAGCTTTTCCGTTTCCAGCACGGTGATCGTCTGCTCGTGAGAGCGCAGCCTTGCGGAGACGGGCTGCAGCTCGTCGAAGGTCATCTGCGTGCCGCCGCTCTCGTCCTTGAGCCGCTCAATGTCCCGCAGGATGGGCCGCAGATAGCGGCGGGTGTAAAAGAGACAGCAGCTCACGGCGAAAAACAACAGCAGCATCAGCACGCCGGCGGCCTCCAGCCTGCTTTTGAGCAGGGCGCGGTCATAGTCGCTCTTGGGGATCAGCACCGTCAGATCGTGAGGTGCCTCATCCCCAGCAGCCACCGTGAACGGCTCCGAAATGCCGACAAAGGAAAGCTCCGTCCCTACGAAAGCACTCAGTCCGCCGCGCAGGCTCTTTTCTGCGAGCAGCTCGTCGGGTACGAAGCAGAAGCCGCCCGCGGGATAGGTCAGCAGACCCTTTTGGATATCCAGCCCCTCCGCGGCATCCGACAGGACGCAGGCAAGGCTGCTGACAGCGGAGGGCTGCGCATGGTGCGCCGAGAAGTAGGTCTGGTTGACGGAAAAACCGCACAAACCATACACTCTGCCGTCCGCGCCGACCATGGGGACGCTCAGCAATATCGCCTGCTCCGTGGTGCCGGGCAGGGTCAGAAGCTCTGTGGTGCGGCAGGCGCTCTATGGGCGCGGACGCTGCTTCAAGCTGGTCGGCAAGGCCGGGAAAATCAGCCGGACAAAATTCCTGCGCCCACTTCCGATGAGGCATCACCCGATGCTGACGACCGATGTCCGCCATGCCCCGGTAGAGCAGCAGATCGCTGGTGGTATGCTCGGCGTTGCTGCGCTGCGCATAAAGTCCGCTGAAGGAATCCGCCGCAGCATCGGGGTTGAGCGAGACGCTCAGCAGCACGAAGCCGCCGGAGCAATCCGTCTGCCGCACATACTGGCACAGCGGCTCCAGCATGGCCTCCTGCAAGGCACCCACGGCGTCTACATCTCCGTTGAGGGAGGAAAAGTCCGAAGTCTGCTCCTCAATGATGGCTGTCATATCCTCCGAGAGATGGACGCCCATGACAGAGACATTCCGCCACAGGGAAGCCATATCCGAGCGAAAGGCCCCCATCTGGAAGGTCAGAGCCTTCTCCGTTTCAGCCCGTGGGCTTTTGAGTTGCCCAAGCAGAAGCAGGGCGACCAACAGCACCGCCAGCAGCAGAGCCGCCAATGCGCCCATGTATAGAAACAGCCGCCGGCGCATGGATGGTTGCGCTTGCTTCAGTTTTGCGAGCAAAAAGCTGGGCATGGGCCTTCACCCCCCCCTTCCGATGTAGTTGATTTTTTCAGCGAATGGAGCAGAACAACGCCCAAGTCTCCTCCGCCAGCGCGTCAATGTCCTCACCGGCTGCGGCACGCTTGGGCAGCTCCTGCTGGAGCCGGCGCAGGCCGTCATAGAGGACGCTGACCCTGCCGTAGTAGCCCTCAAAGCGAGGCTCGGACACGGGGCTGTAGTCCTCTCGCATGGTCTTGAGCGCGGCATAGAGCTGCCGATAGCTCTCTTCCGGCGCAGGGAAATTGTCGTAATCCGCGATGGCGTCGAAGGCGCCGCTGCGCACCGGCATATAGCCGGTCTGCGCCACGAAGTCAAGGTTGCGTTCAGCCTCCGTCAGCCAGCGGACGAAGAGCGCCGCGGCCTCCGCCTTCTGTTCGGTGGTCCTATAGGCGCAAAGACCCACGCCGGCCTGCGTCATTAGGGCGTCAGCCCCCGCTGTTTTCGGCATGGGCAGCACGCGCAGATCCATCGGCTCCTGCGTGCCGTCCCGATAGGTGACGGTGTCGTTATAGTAGAGGATCGCCGCGGAGGAGCCGAGTCCGGAGAGCACGTCGCCGGTCATCACCTGCGTATTGGAATAGAGGTCGGAGACCACCACATGCCCCTGCGCTAAGGAGCGGGCAAACTGCATCCAGCTCTCCTTGAATACCGCGTTGCCGGTATCGTACCAGCCATTTTCCGTGTAGAAATCCCCGCTGCCGTGCTCCATGGCGCAGAGCTCCACGGCGCGGATGGGATAATCCAGCGCACAGAAGGGCTTGCCCGACCAGTCATAGAACTTGCCGGCGGCGTCGTAAAAGCCCTCCCATGTGGCGAGGTCCTCATAGCCGACGCCGGTGGCGGCGGAAAAGCGGTCGAAGCCGCTGCCGTTGCACATCAGAAGCTGCGTGGACTTGGAAACGGGGAAGATCAGCAGCCTGCCGTCCTCCGCCGTGCCGTCGGAGAGAAAGCCGGGGATGAAGTCGGAGAGCTCGTCGGGGGTGAACTGCTCGTTCCAAGGCACAAGATTATCCTCGCCAAGCTCCAGCGCGTCGATGATGTGGCAGGTAAAGAGGTCGGGCATCTCCTGCACGCCCTTGCCGCCGCTTTGCGCATCCTTCAGATAGCCGCCGATCTGGGACGCGCTGCTCATGCCGGTGACCTGCACCTGTACGCCGCGCTCCTGCCCCACGGTGCGGTTGAACTCCTGCACCAGCAGGTCCATCGGCGAGCCTGCCTGTTCACCGTAGACATGCCAGAAGGTCAAAGAGACCGGCTCCTTTTTGTTCAGCAGGGACTTCTCTCCGCAGCCGGAGAGGGTGAAAAGAAGGGCGGATAGCAGCAGAGCCGCCAGCATACGCTTTTTCATGAAACAGACCTCCAAAACAGAACTTGTGTTTGCAGGACGCCGCCCGAGAAGAAAAAACAGGGGAGTTTTTTGAAAAGAGGAAAACGGTATGCGGCGGAATAGGGGGGAGTATATGAAGAACTTGAAAAAGCTGACGATCCTGCACTCCAACGATATGCATGGCGACTTCCTCGCCGAGCAGATCGACGAGAGGCTGGTGGGCGGCGTGTCGCTGCTCTCGGGCTATGTCAACAAGGTTCGGCGTGAGGAGAAAAATGTGATCTACGCCATCGCGGGCGATATGTTTCGCGGCAGCGTCATCGACTCGGAGTATAAGGGCACATCTACCATCGGCATCATGAACCTAATGGGTCCCGATGTGGCGACCATCGGCAACCACGAGGTCGACTACGGCCTCGCGCATCTGCTGTTCCTTGAAAAGTGCGCGGACTTTCCCATCATCAATGCCAACCTGCACATCAAGTCCAACGGCAGGCGGATGTTTCGGCCGTTCTGGATCGCGCACATCGACGGCATGAAGATCCTCTTCATCGGCATCATCACGGAGGAGGTGCTGGCTGCCACCAAGACGGACGAGCTGATCGGGTCCTTTGTGGACATCGGGGAGGCGGCCCGGGAGGTGGGCAACATCTGCAACGCCTACAACGCCATCGACATTGATTTCACCGTGCTGCTGACCCACATCGGCTTTGAGGAGGACAAGAAGCTGGCGGCGATGCTGGACCCGGACTGGGGCGTGGACGTTATCATTGGCGGCCACAGCCACACGAAGTTGGAGGAGCCCTTCAAGGTCAATGACATCTACATCGTGCAGGCGGGCACCGGTACCGACGAGATCGGCCGGTTCGACATCATGGTGGACACCGACCTCAACGCTATCGACAACTTTACCTGGCAGATGGTCCCCATCGATGATGCCCACTGTCCCCGGGACGAGGAGGTAGAGGACTTCATTCAGAGCTACAGGAGCGCCACCTCTCAGAAGTACGACCGCATCATCACCCGCTTTTCCTGCGAGCTGACCCATCCAAAGCGCAATCAAGAAACAGCGCTCGGCGACCTCATCGCCGACATTCTGCGCGACAGCTTCGGCATCGACCTGATGCTGATGGGCTCGGGTGCGATCCGCAGCTATTCCCTCGGGCCCGTGGTCCACTACGCCGACCTTGTGGAGTGCCTGCCCTATGACGACGCGGTGTATATGCTCAAGGTCACCGGCACCCAGCTCGAGCGGATGATCCGCCATATTCTGCGGGACGAGGCATTCCAGGGGGAGCACACGGAGTTCTACCAGTTTTCCCACGGAATGCGCATCGTCTGGTCGAGGAGCGGGCAGGTGTTTCGCGAGCTGACGCTGGACGGCGAGGTGCTGCACGCCGATCGGCTCTATTCCGTGGCGATGCAGAAGTACCATTACAATAACCTCAAGCCGTTTTTGAATATTACGCTCGAGGAGGCGGAGCAAAACGGCAAGATCCGTGTGCTGTCCACCTCGGCGCGCGATGTTGTGGAGGAATATCTGACGGTCAACCAGCACCTCAGCCGCGAGGTCGAGGGACGCTTGGTGGTCGAAGCATAAAAATTATAAGGAGGAAAGCACAATGCAAGTCAAGCTCAACACTCTGCCCGCGACGCTCGCGGAATTTCAGGCGCTCCCCCGCAGCACGCCGGAGGAGGTCTGCGCCGGGTTCCTGTGCGCCTTGAACCTGTACACCAAAAGCCCAAACGACGGCGTGGCCGCGATGGATCTGCTGCGTGGTCCCCGTCCCATGACACCCTACGACAGCCAGTTCCTGCGCGACCGTCTGCGCGGCAAGGAATATCTGCCGCTTGCGTACTTCGACGGTGCGACGCCGCAGAACGGCTACAGGCCCACGGCCCCCTACACGCTCACCGTCCTGCCCGACCAACGGCCGCAGGATGTGGAGGAGGGCTATCTGCGCGTGTTTTTGCAGACGGCGGGCGCGGACGCGCCGCGCCCGGTGAAGCTGCGGCAGAAGCCGTCGACGGGCGAGTGGTTCCTTTGGGAGTATTCCAGCCCGCTCAGCGGTATCCGGATACCGGCCTCGCAGGACCCGTGGGCGTAAAGCTGCGGTCGATCCTTCTATGACCACCCGGTAGAAAACACCTAAAGCGAGGGAGGTGCGTATGAAGCGGCGATTTTGGATAGGAGGTGTGCTGCTGCTCATGATTTTTACGGGAATGACGGGCTGCGGAGGCCCGAAGGAGCCGCCGCCGGAGCACATGCTGGACGGCCCAGACATGATGTACACGCCGGAGGATCAGACTCCCTATGCAGGGACATGGCAGAGCCGCGACGGCACCATCGTCATGAAGGTCGAGCGCGGCGGAGGGGCTGAGAGCGAGTCCGATATGAGCCTGTCGGTCAACGGCGAACCGGAGTTTGAGGCTAAGCTGTGGGTGTATTCCACCGGCCATGTGGAGCTCTTGCGCGGAAAGGAGAAGGTTACGATCTCCGGGACGTTTTGCAATTTGCGCTTCAGCACGAGCGAAAACGCCTTTTACGGCTATCTTACCGGCAACACGGGGATGATCTGGCTGACGAAGGACGGCACGGAATGCAGCGGGAAGGATGTGATCTACACGGAGAGGCCCGAGCAGCCGGAGCAATCCGCGAGGGTGTGGGTCTGCCCCGACTGCAAAACGGAAAACGAGGGGAATTTCTGCACCGAATGCGGCGGAGTGCGCCCTGCGGCCTGCGGGAAGTGCGGCTGGCAGCCCACGGACGGAAGACCTTCTGTGCACTGTCCGGAATGTGGAAGCCGCCTAAAATAAGGCGTACCGATATTGACCTGAAAATATAGAAATATTTGAAAAAAGGAGAAAAGAACTATGGGACTCATCAAAGCGATCGCGGGGGCCGCGGGCGGCGTGATGGCCGATCAGTGGAAGGAATACTTCTACTGTGAAGCGATGCCCGCAAACATTCTGGCGACCAAGGGCCATAAGAAGGTCACGGGCCGTTCGAGCAACTACAAGGGCGACGAGAACATCATCACCAACGGCTCAATGATCGCCGTAGCGGACGGTCAGTGTATGCTCATCGTCGAGCAGGGCAAGGTCGTGGAGGTCTGCGCCGAGCCGGGCGAGTTCCTCTATGATACCTCCACCGAACCGAGCATCTTCTCAGGCAAGCTCGGCGACGGCATCGGCGACGTTTTCCGCAACATCGGCAAGCGCTTCACCTTCGGCGGCGAAGCGCCGAAGGACCAGCGCGTCTACTACTTCAACACGAAGGAGCTCATCGGCAACAAGTACGGCACGGCGTCTCCCGTTCCGTTCCGCGTCGTGGATCAGCGCGCGGCGATCGACATCGACGTGGGCATCCGCTGCTTCGGCGAGTACAGCTATCATATCGCCAACCCGCTCCTGTTCTACACGAACGTCTGCGGCAACGTGAGCGAGGACTATGACCGCTCGAACCTCGACAGCCAGCTCAAGACCGAGCTGCTCACCGCGCTCCAGCCCGCGTTCGCGAAGATCAGCGAAATGGGCATCCGCTACTCCGCGCTGCCCGGCCACACGATCGAGCTGGCGGACGCGCTCAACGAGGCGCTGAGCGCCAAGTGGCGCGATCTGCGCGGCATCGAGGTCGTCTCCTTCGGCGTTTCCTCCGTCACGGCAAACGAGGAAGACGAGAAGATGATCAAGGAGATGCAGCGCAACGCGGCGTTCATGGACCCGACCCGTGCGGCGGCGCATCTCGCGGGCGCGACCGGCGACGCGATGAAGACGGCGGCGGCGAACCCGAAC
>ERZ779894.3297-NODE-3297-length-12706-cov-4.541459_pt1 | contig 12706 bp, 16 predicted proteins | sample MGYA00511587_ERZ779894 | MGnify/ENA primary metagenome ERZ779894 (study PRJEB29588, sample SAMEA2160490) | human gut metagenome | biome: human gut; feature: human-associated habitat; material: faeces | place: Denmark | collected 2008/2010 ... | reverse complement strand
CCCGAGGGGGAAGGTGGCGCAAAGCGCCGGATGAGGGCAGAGCTTCCGAGGCCCGCCGAGAAGGAGCAGTGCCCGCAAGGTTTGCCCTCATCAGTCCGCTGCGGCGGACAGCTTCCCCCGAGGGGGGAAGCCTTCAGGCGGCGGGCCGATGCTTGGCATCGCTCCCTGCAACGCAATATTCTATAGAGCATAAAAAGTATATAAAGTATATAAGAAAGAGGCTCCCATGATTATTTCCACTAAAAAAGGTACGCCCCAGGTCGAGCTGGACCGCATTGTCGATAACTTCGAGAAGCAGGGCCTGTCCGTCACGCTGATCCGCGGTACCGACTACAACGTCTTTGGCCTTGTCGGTGATACGACGAAAATTGCCGAGAAGGACGTGCTGGCAAACCCCTGGGTCGAGAACGTGACCCGTGTGTCCGCCCCTTACAAGCGCGCCAACCGCCTGTTCCACCCGGAGGATACCGTCGTGGACATCAACGGTGTCAGGGTCGGCGGCAATGCGCCCATCGCCGTTATGGCAGGTCCGTGCAGCATTGAGGGCGAGGAGCACACCATCAAGATGGCCAAGGCTGTCAAGGCGGGCGGGGCCAACTTCCTGCGCGGCGGCGCGTACAAGCCCCGCACGAGCCCCTACTCCTTCCAGGGTCTGGGCACCGAGGGCATCCTGGATATGGTCAAGGCCCGCGAGATCACCGGCCTGCCTATCGTCAGTGAGCTGATGGACGAGGTCCACATCCCCGAGTTCGAGGAGTATGTGGACGTTGTGCAGATCGGCGCGCGCAATATGCAGAACTTCCAGCTGCTCAAGGCCGTCGGCAAGATGCACAAGCCCGTTCTGCTCAAGCGCGGTCTGGCGAATACCATTGAGGAGTGGATCATGTCCGCCGAGTACATCATGGCCGGCGGCAATGAGAACGTTATCCTCTGTGAGCGCGGCATCCGCACGTTTGAGCGCGCGACCCGCAACACGCTGGACCTGTCCGCCGTGCCGGTCATCAAGGAAAAAACGCACCTGCCCATTATCGTTGACCCCAGCCACGCCACCGGTGATTATAAGTACATCGAGAGCATGGCTCTGGCTGCTGTGGCCGCCGGTGCCGACGGTCTGGAGATCGAGGTCCACAACGACCCGCCGCACGCCTGGAGCGACGGCGCCCAGTGCCTGAAGCCGGATAAGTTCGCCGATGTGATTGCCAAGTGCCGCAAGGTCGCTGCCGCCATCGGCCGGGAGATGTAAATTGGACGCGAAAATTCATGTCAGCCGCTTAGGCGGAACGGCCACGGTGCCCCCCAGTAAAAGCGCAGCGCACCGTGCGGTGCTGTGCGCCGCATTGGCGGAGGGCACCAGCCATATCACGAATATCGAGTACAGCAAGGACATCCGCGCTACGCTTGGCGCGGCGGCCCAGCTGGGCGCAAAAATCACCGAGGAGGCCCATTCCGTGACCATCAAGGGGCACGGGACGGCGGGCGGCTTTGTGACGGTGACACGCCCGGTTTTCTGCAACGAGAGCGGTTCCACACTGCGGTTCATGATCCCGCTGTTCAGCCTGACGGCCCAGAAGGTGCGCTTTACCGGCGCGGGGCGGCTGTTTGACCGCCCGCAGGCCATCTACCAGATGCTGTTTGAGCGCCAGGGCCTGCAATTTGAGCAGACGCCCGAGGGCATCACGATCTTTGGACGGCTGCGTCCCGGCGGGTTTACCCTGCCCGGCGACGTGTCCAGCCAGTTCATCAGCGGTCTGCTGTTTGCCGCGCCGCTGATGGAGTCCGAGAGCAGCATCGAGGTACTGGCCCCCTACGAGAGCCGCTCCTACGTGGATATGACGGTTGACGCCATGCAGCAGTTCGGCGTCAAGGTCACGAGCCGCGCACGCAAAAACGGCAGTGTGATGTACCGCGTGGCCGCGCCGCAGCGGTATACGGCCAGCGACTTTGCCGTCGAGGGCGACTACAGCCAGGCCGCGTTCCTGGCCGTGCTGGGCTGCGTCATCGGCGGCATCACGGTCACGGGGCTGAACCCCGACAGCCAGCAGGGCGACAAGGTCATTCTGGACATTTTAAAGCGCTGCGGCGGCAAATTCAAGCTTCTGAATCGTCTGACCGAGGATATCTTCTTCGCAGAAGCGCAGCTTGTTGATCATGGTGATGATACCGTCGTAAATGCGTTCCTCGCTGTAATAGCTGGAATTGCAGGCAGTGGTATCTGCCGCGTGTTTTGAACAGACCCACTTGATTACGCCATTGGAAGTCTTGCGATGATAGAGAGAGCCGCACTCGGAACACCGAATGCGGCTTGTAAGAGGATATGTATTTGTTGTCTTGACGCTTTCCGTCTTTTTCCTTCGAGCTGCCAATAAACGCTGTACAGTCTCATAAACACCGGGCGCTAAAATTGCTTCGTGCGTATTTTCTGCATAAAATTGATCGTACTCCCCACAGTTGCGATGCCGTTTGAATGGGACAGTTGACTCTCCATAAAACTTTTGATGAAGCGTATGACCGGCATAGCGTTCGTTGGAAAGCATATATGTAAGTCGGTTTGATTTCCAGTTTGCTTTATTGTCTTTGGTTGGAATTCCTTGAGCTGTCAATTCTCGCGCAATTTCAGTTGCAGACATGCCGTTCAGATACGCATCAAAAATCCATCGAACAATTTTTGCTTCCGGTTCGTATACTACGAGTTTCTTATCAATCAAGCGGTATCCATACGGTACGTTGGTTGCAATGTATTCTCCACGTTCCATTCTCTTTACAATGGACAGCCTTTCGTTTTGTGAGATGGACTCAGATTCCTCCTGTGCGATGGCTGCAAACGTATTGAGCAGCATCTCGTCGGCCATCGCCAGTGTGTTGATTCCATCTTCTTCGAACTGCACCCCAATGCCGAGCAGCTTCAGCTTGCGCGTATAATTCAGTGCCTCTTTCGCGTTGCGGGCAAATCGTGAGACTGATTTTGTAAGAATGAGGTCGATCTGGTGCAGCTCGCACATGCGGATCATCCGCTGAAATTCCGGACGGTTATCCGCTTTCATGCCGCTGAGACCCTCGTCGGCAAAAATGTCGACCAGCTCCCATTCCTGCTTCTCTGCAATGTATTTCGTATAAACACGTTCCTGCGTTGCAAAGGAATTTCGCTGATCTGCGGAGTTTGAGGACACGCGGCAATATGCCGCCACGCGCAGCTTGGGGATCTCCTGCTTCGTCGTTGGCGCAATCAGTTTTGCAACTGGCATTTTTCTCACCTCCCATGCCGTTTGTCAACGACAAGTATATCCGCGAAAAGGTTCAAGTCTACTGATATCTTTCAAACGGTCCCGAATTCTACCAAACGCTGAAACGGCGGCGGGAATTCTTGTGGAAACCGTGCAAATTACAGTTTAATCCGTAAGGACAATGTCCGCGCCGGTCAGGTTCTGATAATATTTCTTTGCTTTGCGGTATTCTTTTTCCGTAATGTCTCCGCTCTGACGCAGGGCGCGGAGTGTCATCAGGATTCGGAGAAAATTTGCGTTCTTGTTTTGGCGCTCAGATAGCATTTGTGTTTTCTTACCTCCTGTACATCTGTTTTCGCACTTCGTCACACGCGCGCCAACGCGCGGCTTTATGGCTTCAGGGTGCAGCATCCCTACCGAGACGCAGAAAAGCCGACACGCGGGCGCGTGTCGGCTGACAGTTACTTCGTGGCTGGTCACTATTTCAATTTGATTTTTCCTTTGAGTGCGCTGTCGCTGGGTTTTATTCCATAATCATATTTTTTAAGCAGTGCGTCGAGAAGCAGATAGTTACTGTCTGAGAACATTGGGCTAACAACAATCCGCATATTGCTTATAGCAGCATCATCTAAGTCTGCATCATAATATGGTTTAAGTGGGATATTATTGCGTGCGCGCTGAAGTATTACAATATAACGAAACTCTTGTTGGAAATCCCAATGACTCCGTTTGAAACGTGCGATAAGCTACTGCGTATTGCATGAACCGCTGCACCCCTTTCCGAAAATACCGGACAACAGCCAGCCGATAAAGCCCATATAGGCCATCGTGATGAACGGGTTAGAAGTCAGCGGACAAGCTCCAGTGGGGCATCCCACAAAGTAGTAATATGCAAGGCCAACTAATGCGCCGCCTGCGGTAAAAAGAACTGACTTCAGCCATTTTTTAATTTTTTCTTTCATCTCACATTCCTCCTGCTAAATATTCCTCTGCATAGTGAACAGCAGTTGCCCCATCGGCTACAGCAGTTACGACCTGCCGTAATGCCTTTGTGCGGACATCCCCAACGGCGAACACACCGGGGATGTTGGTGCGGGTACTCTCATCTGCAATAATGTATCCAGCCGGATCAATCTCAATCTGATCTTTCATCAATTCGGTGGAAGGCTTTCTTCCCACGCTTACAAATACACCATCGCAAGCAAGGGTACTTTCTTCTCCAGTTTTCACGTTCCTAATCTGGATACCGGTCAGCTTTTCGTTATGGAGCAGAGCTATAATCTCACTGTCCCAGACAAGTTCTACATTTTCTGTTTTCATCAAAGGTTCATGGTAGATCTTTGTTGCTTTTAGGGTGCCTCTGCGGTGAACGACGATGACCTTTTTGCAGATCCGGGAGAGAATCAGCGCATCCGCCGCAGCGGTATTGCCACCTCCTGCGATGACAACCGTTTTATTCCGATAGAACATTCCGTCACAGGCTGCACAGTAATGGACACCTTTACCGATTAACGCCTGTTCCCCATCAACACCCAGCTCTCTGGGACCGGCTCCTGTAGCCAATACGATGGATTTTGCGTACATAGCGCCTTCGCTGGTCACAGCTTTCTTTACAGAACCTGACAGTTCCAGAGACAGCACCTCAGTCAGCTTGGTTTCCACACCAAACCGCTCCGTTCCTCGCTTCATTTTTTCTCCCAGGGAGAAACCGTCGATGCCATCCTCGAAGCCGGGATAGTTGTCGATTTGCTCGGTCAGAGCCATCTGCCCACCGGCAGACAGCTTTTCTAAAACCACGGTGTCCATTCCTGCCCTTGCAGCATAAAGGGCTGCGGTATACCCGCCGGGACCGCCACCTACAACGATCATGTCATAGATATGCTGCGCATTATTTACTTCCTGAGTCCGGTGCTGTAAGGTTTCCTCAATAAAAGCCACCAGCTGCGCTCTGGATTCTGGAGCGACGATAGAGCCAAGAGTCTGTCCGCTGTGATAGATCAGCAGAGTAGGGACAACTTCAATAGCCTCGGTCTCAGCCAATTCCGGTTCATCATCAATGTTGACAGCAGTGAATATCAGTGTATCCTTATATTCCTCAGCAACGCTTTCCAATGCTGGAGCCAGACGTCGGCAATATACGCACCAAGGGGCTGAAAACTCCACCAGAACAGTCTTTCCGCTATGCACCATTTCTTCAAATTGATTTCTATTAATATTGATAACTGCCATATTACCAGCTCCTTTCCTTTGCTTGATTATAGTATAGCCAATCTAAAATAACATTTCGGTGATGATATCACATAAAATAGTGCGCCATTGCTGCCGCACTAAAATTTTTCGTTATTAAGTAACTCGAGGATATGTTCACTGGAACGGATGATTTGAGACTGCTTATCTTTTATGGATGTTTTTTTGCCTCCTCCAGCGAGAGAGAAGCATATAAATGAACCGTGTATGCTTCCTGCCTGAGAGAATCTTTATACTGTTCAGCTGCAAGATATTGTTTCTCAAGAATACTTAGGTTTTACCGCCTCCTTTATCTATATTTTATCAAATCACGACACATATTCCGTGACTTAATCACCTATTTCAGTCGCAGGAGTGATGGCCGCAGCCGTGGGAACCGCAAGAGTGACCTTCCCCATGGTGGTCGTGATGATCACACCGAACATTGGGGTTGAAGTCCAGTTCGCCTGCTACCAGTGCTTCTGCTGCTGCATCAGCGTTGCCGGAAACACCACCATAAAGCCGGATACCCACATCGCTCAGTGCCATCTGGGCACCGCCACCAATACCGCCGCAGATCAGGGCATCTACCTTCAGTGCACTCAGGACGCCTGCCAGTGCACCATGTCCGCTGCCGCCAGCATCCACAACCTTAGACGAAATGATTTTTCCATCTTCCACATCGTAGATTTTAAACTGTTCAGTGTGACCGAAGTGCTGAAAGATTTCTTCGTTTTCATAAGTGACTGCAATTCTCATAATATTATCTCCTTTCGGTTTTTCGTGCATCGGATGGATTTTTTGCTGATAGCAATTTCTGCACCCGTAGGCTGCGCTGTTTCCGTTGCAGAGTGTAAAATCCCCTCCCTCGATTCGCAGAGGAAGTCCCTCAACCAGCGCATCGGCCAGTTTTTTGCGGGCAGCTGCATAAATCTGCTGAACCGTTGTTCTGGCAATACGCATATATTCTCCGCATTGCTCCTGAGAAAAACCTTCACGGTCAATCAGGCGAATGGATTCATACTCATCCACATTCAGGACAATGGGAGTCAGTTCCTCGCCGCCACGAACCGGAACAAAACCATCATTATTCGGTAAACAACAAACTTTTCGGCATTTTCTCGGTCTTGGCATAGATTCACCTCCATATTATTTGCAGCATATGCCATTTATACAACCATTGTACATCCTCCCTCTCCTATATGTCAACGGAATTATTGACATATGCCATAAATTATTTTATACTATGTGTATTCAAGGAGGTGTACCCATGGATTTTTCATCCTATTTTCCAATTTGGAACAAACTGACACCGACCCAGCAGCAGATTTTGGAGCGAAATGCAGTTTTACGAAAAGTGGACAAAGGGACCGTGATTCACAATGGAACTGTGGAGTGTACTGGTCTTCTGCTGGTAAGAAGCGGACAGCTTCGTGCCTATATTCTTTCCGATGAAGGACGAGAGATTAGCCTCTATCGTTTGTTTGATCGGGATATTTGCCTGTTTTCCGCCTCCTGTATGATGAACAGTATTCAGTTTGAGATTACCATTGAGGCGCAGAAGGATACCACGATGTGGGTTATTTCTGCTGACACTTATCAGCACATTATGAAAGAGTCTGCTGTGGTAGCTAATTTTACCAACGAAATTATGGCCACCCGTTTTTCTGAGGTTATGTGGCTCATGGAGCAGATCATGTGGAAAAGCTTTGATAAAAGGTTGGCAGGATTTCTGCTGGAGGAATGCAGCTTAGAGGGAACAAATATCCTCAAGATTACCCATGAAACCATTGCGAGCCACATGGGTACCGCCCGTGAGGTAGTTACCCGAATGCTTCGCTATTTCCAGAACGAGGGTATGGTCAAACTGACTCGTGGAACAGTGGAGATTACAGACAAAATCAGACTGGAACAATTGCAAAATGATTAAGCAAAAAGGACATCTGCTTGCTATTAGTTGCAAGCAGATGTCCTGATTTTATGCTCGATCCATTCCGCAGGCCGTAGCCGATTCAATGAGACAGCGATCATTGGTCACAGCATCATAGAACCGGAAGCCGCCGGAGAAGTTATAGCAGCCAAAGCCGTTTCCGGCCAGGATACGACAGGCAATGTAGCTGCGCAGACCGCTCTGACAGATGACGTAGACAGGCTTACGCTTGTCCAGCTCACCCAGCCGCTCCCGCAGCTCGTCCACCGGGATGTTAAAGAAGCCGTCAATGTGTCCGTGTGCGAATTCTTCCACAGTGCGGGTATCCAACAGAGTTACGCTTCCGTCACGAGGAAGACGATCTGCATCTTCCAGATGCCATTGTTTCAGAACACCGTTTGCGATATTTTCAACCATAAAGCCAGCCATATTTACCGGGTCTTTCGCAGAGGAATAAGGCGGTGCGTAGGCCAGATCCAGATCCTTCAGTTCCGTGGCTTTCATTCCTGCCCGGATAGCAGTGGCCAGCACATCAATGCGCTTATCCACACCTTCATAGCCTACGATCTGCGCACCCAGCAGGCGATAAGTCGCCTTTTCAAAGACCACCTTCATTGTCATGACTTTCCCGCCGGGGTAGTAACCTGCATGGCTCATGGGTGACAGGATAACCGTATCAACATCCAGCCCTGTTTTTCTGGCGTTGGTCTCATTTACGCCGGTAGTAGCGGCAGTCATGCCAAAGATCTTGATGACACTGCTGCCTTGGGAGCCGGTATAATGGCTGTCTCCGCCACAGATGTTGTCCGCAGCGATTCGTCCCTGTTTATTGGCAGGGCCAGCCAAAGAGATCAGAGCATCCTGCCCGGTAACGAAGTGCTTCACCCGCACCGCATCACCCACGGCATAGATGTCGGAAATGGAGGTTTCCATTCGGTCATTGACCACAATACTTCCTTTAATGCCCAGTTCCAACCCGGCATCCTTTGCAAGGGTGGTTTCGGGAGAAACACCAATGGCCAGGATTACCATATCCGCATGGAGAGACGGTTCTTCTTTCAGCAGCACATCCACGCCGCCGTCCCTTTCCTCAAACCCTTCTACGGTATGACCAAGTGCCAGCTTTACACCGTGCTTGCGCATTTCATTATGGATGAAAGAAGCCATATCGGCATCAAAGGGATTCATAAGCTGTTTTGGACGCTGGACAATGGTGACATCCATCCCCAGCTCTCGCAGGTTTTCTGCCAGCTCCAATCCAATGAAGCCACCACCTGCCAGTACAGCGGATTTGGGATGGTTTGCATTGATGTAATCCTTGATGCAGAAGGTATCTTCAACAGTGCGCAGGGTAAACAGCTTATCAAGACCTACACCGGGAAGCCGGGGCTGAGTAGGCTTGGCTCCGGGGGAGAGAATCAGTTTGTCATAGCTCTCCTCGAACTCCTCACCGGTTTCCAGATTTTTCACGGTAACTTCTTTTTTTTCGGGATGGATAGCCGTGACCTCATGGCGCACCTTCATGTTTACATGGAACCGGGAGAAGAAGCTTTCCGGGGTCTGGAGGATCAGATCCGACCGATCGGTAATCACATCACCGATATAGTATGGCAGACCACAGTTGGCATAGGAGATATACCCCGAGCGCTCAAAAACTACGATTTCTGCCTGCTCATTCAGTCTGCGAATACGGGCGGCAGCGGTAGCACCGCCTGCCACACCGCCCACAATGACAACTTTCATGTTATCGTTCCACCTTTCCCGCATAAGCGGAAATTCCGCCTATGTTTTTCACGTTGGTATAACCCATCTGCTTCAAAATAGCAGCTGCCTGACGGCTTCTTGCACCGCTGAGACAATGAACAAAAATGGGGGTAGATTTATTGTCAATCATGCCAGCCACTTTGCTAATGGACTGCAAAGGAACATTTTTACTGCCGGGGATATGCCCCTGCCGGTATTCGTCGGGGGTGCGAACATCCAGCAGGACTGCGCCATCCGTAGTGCTATATTCTTTGACACCCTGATTGATGTCAGGGCCTTTCAGGAAATCGAAGAATCTCATCTTTGCACCTCCTTACAGCATGGCGAGAATCTGAGCCTTAGGTCTGGCACCGGTGACTTGATTAACAATCTTTCCGTTCTTCATAACCACCAGAGTGGGTATGCTCATCACACCGAACTGCATAGCCAGTTCCTGTTCCTCATCCACATTAATTTTAACAACCTTGATATCGGAGCGCTCCTTGGCAATCTCTTCTACCAGAGGAACTACCATGCGGCAAGGACCACACCAGGGAGCCCAGAAATCTATCAGGACGGGCTTGTCCGAGTTCAAAACCTCTTGATTGAAATTGTTTTTATTAACACTGATAGCAGACATATTTAAGTCCTCCTGTTTTCTTTTTTATGGCTTTATTATATCCAGCAGTCGTTCCTTGTTCTGTGATTTTATCACTTATCGCCGTTGACTGTTTCACCGGGCCAACTATTAATTCCGCCGATCTCAATGATATTGGTGTAGCCCAGTTTCACCAGTTTTTCAGATGCCTGCTTACTCCGATTACCGCTGCGGCAGTATACCAGAATCAGCTGATCTTTATCCGGCAGTTCAGAGATATCCTCTGTGCCAATGGATTCGTTGGCAATATTGATAGCACCGGGAATATGCTTTTCGCTATATTCCTGAGCAGTACGAACATCGAGGATGATGTATCCGGTTTCCTCCTCCATCATCGTAATAGCTTCCTCCATAGTAATCTGTCGATAGGTTTTTTCAGCGGATTGCGTTGCACAACCAGAGAGAAGCAGTAAAGTCATTAAAATGGGAATGATTCTTTTCGTGTGGATACCTCCATATTTTGAAGATAGGGCAGCCGTTTCCAGCTGCCCTGTTTCCTTTTTTTATGTTCTTGCCATTCCGTCTACACTGAGCACAACGCCCGTGATATAGGATGCTTCGTCAGATGCCAGGAACACAAATGCATTGGCAATATCCTCCGGCTGACCCAAGCGGCGCAGAGGGATCTGCTTGATGAGCGGATCAATTACTTCCTTGGGAACAGCCTTCATCATATCGGTCAGGGTAATACCGGGAGCGACTGCATTCACTCGAATACCCTTCGGACCCAATTCTCGGGCAAGGGAAACCGTCAGGCCATTGACAGCAAATTTGGATGCGGGATAAGCAAAGCCACTGGGCTGGCCGTAAATGCTGACCATTGAGGAGGTGGAGAGAATAACACCTTGACCTTTTGCAATCATGCACTCACTGGCGGCTCTTGTAGCATTGAACACGCCTTTTACATTCAGATCCATAACCTTATCAAAGGTTTCCTCCGTATACTCGGTAAAGGGAGTGCTTTCGGATACACCGGCATTGTTCACCAGAATATCAATGCAACCGTATTTTGAGGCAGCTTCTCGGAACGCATTGCGGACAGATTCCAGATTGGACAGGTTAGGACTGATTCCCGCAACTGTTGCATCAGGGTACTTTTCTTTCAGCTGCGCAACCGCTTTGTCAGCAGAACCTTGTGAGCTTGCGGTCAGGATTACCGTAGCACCTTCCTTCAAAAATTTGTCTGCGGTAGCGTAGCCAATGCCACGGCTGCCTCCGGTGATGATTGCAACTTTATCTTTCAGTCTCATAAGAATACCTCCTTGTGTTTTGTATTTGTAGTATAACCTGTTTCGGAGGCGTTCTCCGTGATAAAATCACATTTTTCCAAGAAGGAATGATAGAAAAATCATGCCCGCGCATAAATAAAAAGCCACAGTCACGCTCCGATTTGAAGTGTAGACTGTGGTTTTTATTTTACAGGTTCTGCACTTTCAGCCATCTTGATGATTTCGGAATCATCAATTTTGCTTGGAGTGTATTCGAGAACATAAGTGACTTCCGGAGAATAAGTCCAACAGAGAAATGCCGTGTCATCTTTCTTGTAAAGAGCGCCCGGCCAGTCCTGAATCATCATTTCCTCACAGCTGTCCATACCATCAACAAAATGCATCGAGGTGAGAATGTAACTACGGATAGCGAAATATGGGGGAGGGTGTCAACCAAAATATCTCGACAAACAGCCGACAAAAAATGACAGCCAGCGAAATGCTGGCTGCCTGTTCGGGCACAAAATGGGAACGGCCCGGGAAACGCATAGTCAGTCGAGAATCTCCATGAGTCGGCCGCAGCAGAAGGGGATGACCTCGCCTTTTTTGACGTGAACGGTCTTGTTGCACGTCTGACAGTAAACATCCGTGTCATACGGCGCACGAACGGCAGGAATTGCGCCAAGTTCTTCTTTGGAAAGACCTTCAATGTGGAACATTGCGGTTTTGTCCTCACTGGGAATGTAGGTGCCCATTGGTTCAAGGCGCTTCGTCTTGCCGATACAGTTGGACATCTTGATCCAGAGCGCCTCCAGCTCTGTTTTTTCTGCGGGATTCTCCGGGGTGAACTCAACAATATCCTGATTGATTCGAATTTTCATAATAGTTGATCTCCTTTGGGAAGAAGACCGTCCGCGCCAGACCGAGCAGCAGCCCGCAGAGGATCAGCCCCACAAAGACGAAATTGATCCCTTTCTTCCACATGCTGCTTCCCTCCCGATCCGGCATGGGCGATAGCCCGATTTTTCGCCCAATGCTCTCGCTGCACTGTGCGGTGCTGCCCTAAATTATATCATAGGGGGAATGCATTCGCAAGCGGGAAAGCGGAACCGGCAGAAAGCGCTTGCCTTTTGGGGGAAAACGCGGTATAATGGTGCAATCACGCTGCACGGGAGGGAAACGCTTGAAGCTGAAAAAGATGATCGATAAAACGCTGGCGCTTTATCTGCTGGTCGGCGTTCTGAACTTCATCGTCTGCACGGGGATCATGTTTCTTCTTTATAATGTGGCCGACGTCAGCAAGCACTTTGCGCCGATCGTGAACTACGGCCTCGGCAGCATCATCTGGTATCTTTCCTGCAACTATCTGCTCTTCCCCGGCCACAAGACCACCTCGAAGCAGCTGCTGTGCTTTGTGCTGGACATTGTTGTGTGCTATCTGCTGTCGTATTATCTCATCGGGCCGTATGTCTCGCGCCTGCTGCTGCGCTCGCACTCCGTGACGCGCTTCTTCTCGTTCGGCGGCACGGAGAATATCCGCGGCAACTGCGAAATGTCCGTTGGTTCGCTCAGCTATGCGCTGCTGAACTATTTTGGCCAGCGCTACTTCGTCTTCAGCGACCGCTTCGCCGCCCGTAAGGACAGAAATACCGAAGCATAAAGCAATTCCCCGGAGCAGGATGAACCGCTCCGGGGAATTTCATATATCGCGGCATATGTA
>ERZ779894.3293-NODE-3293-length-12720-cov-2.948283_pt1 | contig 12720 bp, 12 predicted proteins | sample MGYA00511587_ERZ779894 | MGnify/ENA primary metagenome ERZ779894 (study PRJEB29588, sample SAMEA2160490) | human gut metagenome | biome: human gut; feature: human-associated habitat; material: faeces | place: Denmark | collected 2008/2010 ... | reverse complement strand
GAGTAGAATACGCTATCCGGGCAGATTACTATAAGATGCAGCATAAAAAGGAAAACAGGAAAAAATATGTCAGAGAAAATAGCAGATGTAATAAAGGAAACAGAAAATAACAAAGCAGACCGGCAGGGACAGTATTTTTTCCGTACGGATCAGCTGACTGTGGGATATGACGGAAAACCTCTTATCAGAGAAATCAATATTCAGCTGAAAAAGGGAGAAATCCTCACTCTCATCGGTCCTAACGGTGCCGGAAAATCCACTATTCTTAAAAGCATCACCAGACAGCTTGCCACGATCAGCGGTACTGTTTATCTGGATAAAGAGAAAATGGCAAAGATGACCAATAAAGAGGTCTCTCAGAAACTGGCAGTCGTGCTCACAGAGCGTATGCGTCCGGAACTGATGCCCTGCGAAGACATTGTAGCCACAGGGCGTTATCCTTATACAGGAACTTTGGGAATACTCTCCGCAGAGGATAAGACAAAGGTAAAGAAATCAATGGAAACCGTCCATGCATGGGATTTAAAAGACAGGGATTTTACAGCCATCAGTGATGGTCAGAGACAACGAATCCTTCTTGCCAGGGCTATCTGTCAGGAGCCGGAGATCATTGTACTGGATGAGCCGACTTCTTTTCTGGATATCCGTTATAAGCTGGAATTTATGTCGGTCTTGCAGGAGCTGGCGCGCCGCAAGAAGGTGGCAGTCATTTTATCCATTCATGAACTTGATCTGGCGGAGCGCGTCTCTGACTGGGTGCTGTGCGTCAGCCCGGGGCAGGAAAGTCAGTTTGGACGCCCGGAAGAGATGCTGACGCCGGAACATCTTTCTGAGCTTTTCCAGGTCGAGGAAGGGCGCTTCCGTCAGACAGGCGGCAGTATGGAGCTTCCACGTCCGGAGGGGGCACCAGAGGTGTTTGTGCTGGCAGGAGGAGGAAGCGGGCGCGCTGTCTTCTGGCAGCTTCAGAGAGCTGGAACCACGTTTGCGGCAGGGATCGTATCGGAAGCCGACTTAGATTATCCGGCGGCTTGTACATTGGCGTCCAGATTGATAGCAGTCCCCGCATTTGAAGAAATATCAGAGGAAAAGGAACAAGAAGCCAGAGAATGTCTGGATGCGTGCCAGTGCGTGATTGCGTGCCGCAGGCAGTATGGGGGCTGGGCGGCGGCGAACGACCGGCTGCTGGCGTATGCTAGGGAAAAAGGAAAAAAGATTGAATATCACAACCTTCCGCTTCATAAAATGCAGTAAATCAAAGCATTTTGCCGCGTGGCTGCGTGCAGGGGAGCGGGAGGTTTTTTATTTGATGAAAAGTAAGAAAAGCAGAAAAAAATGGCTTCTAAGCCTTATGGCTGTGATGGGAATCTTTCTGGCGGGGGTCTATGCGGTTGCATGCGGCGGTGAAAAACAGGCAGAAAAATTGCGGGATCTGGAATTTGCTGTCATAGGTCCCGATGAGACGCCGCAGGAGCTGGCGCAGATCATAGAAGAAAAGAAGAACGATTCCTTCCGCCTGACTTACACAAGCGGAAACGACCTTTACATAGCTGCCGGGTATGGCAAGCAGGAGACCGGCGGCTACAGCATTACGGTTCCGGAGTTGTACCTGACGGACAATTCGATCATCGTCAAGACCGAGTTAAAAGGACCGGAGAGAAGCGAGCCGACCGGGGAAGAGCCGTCGTATCCGTATATTGTGCTGCGGACGGAACTGCTGGAGGAACCGGTGGTATTCCAGTAGTTTTCTATGAAACAAAAAAACAGGAACCGGCGAGAGTATCATCCGGTTCCTGTCTTTATGCAGTTTCTGCAGAACGATTTCCGCAGGATTTCCTATATGAGTATAAGACTGGTTTCCTGATTACAGGGAAAGAGCCTCTTTTACCTTGGAAATGATGTGAAGTCCGATGTCTCTGGAAGCATCTACGGACTGAGCACCGATGTGCGGGGAAACGATGAAGTTATCACACTCGAACAGCGGGCTTGCGAATGTATCATCACCTGTCAGACCGCTGCCAGCCAGCTCGTTCTCCATAACGTCTGCTGCGTAGCCGCCGATCTTGCCAGCTTTCAGAGCCTCGTACATATCTTTCTCGTTTACGATACCACCACGGCTCATGTTCAGAACAACTGCGTCATCCTTCATCTCAGCGATGGACTTAGCGTTGAACAGATCCTTTGTATCTGGTGTCAGCGGTACGTGGATAGATACGAAATCAGCTACCTTTAACATCTCGTCTACGGACATGCCAGTTGCATGCTCTTTCTCGAAATCTTCCGGTTTCAGGAATGGATCGTAAGCAACGATAGTCATACCAAATGCACGGCCAAGTTCGCCGACTCTCTTACCGATACGACCGAAGCCCATAACGCCCAGAGTCTTGCCGCGAAGCTCACGACCTTCGAATTTATATTTGTTCCACTCGTGTTTTACTTTTACATCGTAGTTAGCTGTGAAAGTACCACGGGAGATATCTAACATCTTGGAAATGGTCAGCTCTGCAACTGCGTTAGCGTTTAAGCCCGGTGCGTTGAAGATCTGGATTCCTTTGGATTTTGCATAGTCCATATCAATGTGGTTCAGACCAACGGAGCAAACGCCGATAACCTTCAGGTTCTTAGCAGCGTCGATGATCTCCTGATCGATCTTCGGATCTACACGCATGATCAGAACGTCTACGTCACCGATTTCAGCTAATAACTGATCCTTGGTGGACGGCAGATTCTCTGCAGTTTTAACTTCCATGTATTTGCTGAGTTCTTCAGCAATACCAGCGTATACTTTGTCAATGATAAGACACTTCATAGTTTAATTTCCTCCGCTCTTATTTTGTAAAATGTACCTATATGCAAGTATACCTAAAATCTGCTGTCCAGTCAAGTCATTTTGCCGCACCAAAAAGAAACTCGTATTCGATTTTTTGTATAACACTTATAAGTAAATGCTGGATAAAAAGGTGTTTTTGTAGAAAATGCCGCGAGAGCGATTTATAAATTGTATTTTGAGATAGGGCAGACTATAATAAAGGTACGATGCAGTTCAAAGTCCGGTTCCGGACGGCATTCGATGATTCTGCCCGCAAAGAGGGCATCTGTGATTCACAGAAATATCCGGGTATTTATGAAATTTCATAATGCAATTTTTGTTTCAGGGGAAATTGCGTCCTATGAAACAAAAAAGCAGTCATATGATTTCGTGGTGCTGAATATAAGTATCATATCGGCATTTAGAAAACATGGCATCTTATATCTTGAATGATATTTGTGTGTGATGCGGTATTTTATGCTGATTTAAACGCAGGACAGAAAATTTCAGGTTACTGTTCATTTAATGCGAAGCCACGGCAAATTCCGTTACTGGGCACGTATGCGTGAACAATAACAATTTTAGAAAGGATGGAGAAGGTTGAGAGAGGAGTACGGAAATTTAGAACGTGCTTACGAAAGAATGCGGTTCGGCTGGCAGGAGACATTTGCCGGGGAATGGCAGAAAGGGAGAATGTATGGGGAAAAGAGAAGACAGAAGATATGGCTGGAGTCTGGCAGTGCTGACGTTTGTGCTGCTGTGCCTGCAGGGCACCGGCGGACAGGCTTACGCACAGGAAGATAAGGCGGGAGAACGGCGGATCCGTTATTCTTCTTCCTATTTGAAAGAGGCTGAGATACCAGAAGCGCCGGAAGAATATCTGGAAGAGGGGGAAATTACCTACCGGCTTGTGGGGACAGAGATAGAGGCGGTGCCGGTGCGCGGCAGAACGCGGGAGGTTTCGGGGGAGATGGTCTATCCATCCGTGACGCGGGAACAGGAGATCCCGGCGAGAGCGCCGATGGAGGTGGAGGATCGGGAGAGCCGGAAGACGGTATCGGTTATGTTGGATCTGAAAAGAACCTCTTATGAGAACGAACACTGGCAGGATGGATTTGAGATTTCGGTCGTATTTCACGAATACGGGGCGGACACATACCGGCTGGGTGGAACTGTCGTGATGCATGATGAAAAATTGCCGCCGTTGGAGGCGTGCAGGGAAGAACTGCTTGCAAGTGCAGGGCTATCGGAGGATGAGGTGCAGATTGAGTCGGCAAGCTGGGAGGGAGATGCTTATCAGGATGAGGCTGGCATCTGGTGCCGCAATGCGGCGGTACAGGCAAAACGCCGCGTATGGGACTGCCGGGCAGTGTACGGGGGAACGGTCAGACTTCCGGCATATGAGCGTTACCGGAGGCGGATGGAGTATGAAAAAGCGGAACCGGATGTGGAAGAGATGACAGAAATAGAAGCGGATCCGGGAACTCTGGTGGAAACAGAGACTGCGCCGGTGGAAAACCTCCCGCTTCCGTTCTGGAGACGGTGGATTCACTACGGACTGACGATCAGTGTAAGTCTGCTGCTGCTTTTACTGGCATGGCTTGGATTTCGGCAGCTGCGGCGGATGGCGCGTGAAAAAAACGAACGGTAGGTTATGTGGGCGCAGTTGATAAAAGGAAAAAAGTGCCGTATACTAGAAAACTGGTAAGCTGGCGGTCATGGTTCGTGTAAAAAAAATTTTGAAATCAGAGGCACGATGGGAGGATATGCCGGCAGCCAGAATCGGGGATCAGACCAGAAAGAAGAGGAAAAACGGCGTGACAAGAGATGTTGTATTTAAAATGGAACGTCCGGGACTGGTAGAAGTCGGACAGACAGTAGAGGTGACGGAGTCGGTGACGCCGTTTAATGTCAATTATATGATTGAACCGGCGGTGGCGATGTCGGGGCTTTTTAAGCTGAATGACCGGATTCCCGCCGATCACGGCGTGGTAAAGGCGATCGAGGAAAATGATCGCGGTTACTATGTGACAGTTACGTTTGAGTATGAATAAAAGGACAGAAAGGGAAAAAGATGGCAGGAAAAATACCGAACGATCCGATTATGTGCCTGAGCTTTGTGAACACACAGCTCAGAGATTTTTACCCGGATTTAGATGAATTATGCAGTGCGTTTGATACAGAACGGTCGGAGCTTGAGAAGAAGTTGCAGGCGGTGGGATATACCTATGACAGAGAAAAGAACCAGTTCCGCTAGGGCACGGTCAGGCTTTACGCTGGCAGAGCTGCTGATTGTGACCGGGATTGTGTCGATTCTCGTTGCAGTTTCGATCCCGATCATGTCCGGACAGGTACAGAAAGCGAAGGAAGTGCGGGCGAAAGCCGAGGCGAGGATTCTATGCATGGCGCTCTGGATGTATCTGCATGATTTGGATGAGCAGGACATTCATCCGGAAAGCTGGGAGCTGATGATGGATCTGGGTGGTTCTTTCCGGGATCGGGGAGAAAATCCGCTGGAAAACTATCTGGATGGAGAGATTTCTGAGGATGTGTCTATCTACAGCGTGTATTACAGCGATACACTGGAAAGCTATGGGGGAATCTTGTGCGAGATAGATGGAATCGAGGTGGAAGCGCTGACCAGCGGAAAGACGGAGATTGTGAATCCATAGATAATAGAGAGAGGCAGGATGTCTTACAAGGAAAGTCTTGTAAAACCCTGCTTCTTTCTATATAATGAGACAGTAAAGCAGTTTGTCTGGAAATGAAAATAGCAGGATAAAAACCAGACGGTTTCGGACAGATACAAGAGAAAAGAGAGGTATCAGTATGTTTCGCGCGATAAAGATAGTAGGAACGATCGTCAGCTTCCTTGTTGGTTCCATCGGCACATTGCACCGTATGGATAAACAGGGACAGGTAGATCCGGTCGCAGTGGAGGAAGAAAGCACCCAGATGGTGCGTAATATTTTTGAAAAACTGCTCAAAATGGCAGGTGTGACGGTAGAGGTGCGCGGATATGAAAATATTCCGCAGGATCGCCCGGTGCTCTATGTGGGAAACCACCGGAGCTATTTTGATATCCTGGTCGGCTATACGACGGTTCCGGGACTGATGGGATTTGTGGCAAAGAAAGAGATGGAGAAGATTCCGCTCTTGTCAAAATGGATGCTCAATGTCAACTGTCTGTTTTTAGATCGGAATAATATAAAAGAAGGTTTAAAAACGATTCTGGCGGGGATCGAGAAGGTGCGCCGCGGCGTTTCTGTCTGGATTTTTCCGGAGGGAACCCGCAATAAAAATGAACAGCTTTCAGATCTGCTTCCATTTAAAGAGGGAAGCTTAAAGATTGCAGAGAAATCTGGCTGTCCGGTTGTTCCAGTGGCGATCAAGGGAACAGCGGAGGTCTTTGAGAAGCATATTCCGCTTATTTGTCCGAGCCATGTCGTGATTGAGTTTGGCGAGCCGTTCATCGTGAAAGAGCTGGATCCGGAGAACCGGAAGTTTGTCGGCGCATATACGAGAGAAAAGATCGCAGGGATGCTTTCAGAGATGGAAAAGGAGAACAACTAAGAGATGGATTTGCTGGAGATAAGAGGGCGTCTGGACCAGATTGACACCCAGATAGAAAAGTTATTTGAGGAGAGAATGCGCCTTTGCAGCGAGGTGGCAGAGTATAAGATCGCGACCGGAAAGGCGGTTTACGATGCCGAGCGTGAGAAACAGAAGATCGAGTCAGTTCAGGCGATGGCAGAGGGCGAGTTCAACAAGCAGGCGGTTGCCGAGCTGTTTTTGCAGATGATGACGCTGAGCCGCCGGTATCAGTATCAGACGATCGCAGGGCGCGTTGGCGGTCCGGATCTGGGCTTCCATAAGGTGGAGAAGCTTGAAACAGCCGGAAAACGCGTGGTGTTCCAGGGATTAGAGGGCGCTTACGGTCATGCGGCGGCGTTGCAGTTCTTTGGAAAAGACGCGGATATTCATCATGTACGCCGGTTTGAGGATATGATGGTGGAGATTCAGGAGGGAAAAGCTGATTTTGCGGTGCTTCCGATTGAAAATTCTTCCGCCGGTGCCGTGACGGACAACTATGATCTGCTTTTAAAATACGACAATGTGATTGTGGCGGAGACATTTCTGCCGGTACACCACTACCTGCTTGGCACACCGGATGCGGAACTTTCCGATGTGAAGCGTGTTTATGCACATCCGCAGGCGCTGATGCAGAGCAGCGACTTCTTAAACCAGCACGACTGGCAGCAGCTAAGCATGGAAAATAATGCTGTGGCGGCACAGAAGGTACGCGATGAGAAGGATCCGTCACAGGCGGCAGTCGCAGGTGAGGTAGCAGGAGAGATTTACGGACTCAAAAAGCTGGCAGGTCCGATCAACAACTGTCCGGACAACACGACCCGTTTCCTGATTCTGGCGAAGGATCGCGTCTATCAGGCGGGCGCAGAGAAAATCAGCCTCTGCTTCGAGCTGCCGCACCGCAGCGGTACGCTGTACAGCATGCTCGGCAATTTTATTTTCAATGATGTCAATATGCGGATGATCGAGTCCCGCCCGATCCCGGAGGAGAGTTGGCAGTACCGCTTCTTCGTGGACATCGAGGGAAACCTGGAGGATGCCGGTGTGCAGAATGCACTGTACGGAATCATGCGCGAAGCGAAAAATGTAAAAATATTAGGAAATTACTAGACTCTTTAGCTTAGGACAAGATGAAATGGGTTACTGTCCGCGGGAGGCATTTTTGGAACCGAAAGTGCCGCAAAAGAATGTGATGGTAACCGGAAAGGCAAAATGATGGAAGAAAGAAGAAAAAATACGATGATTTTATACCGCAACCTGCGGTATCAGCAGTTATTTGACGATATGTGCAGCCTCTTAAAACCAGAGGAAGGCGGGGCACGCCCGGATGCGTATGCATGCGCGAGCCAGCTCATCGATCTGGCAGTGACCTATGGATTCCGCGGAAACCTGTGGCATTGTTTCCTGGCGTTCTGCATGGCAAACAATGAAAATGCCTACAGCACATCCTGCGAGATCATCGGACCGGTCGGTGGCAGCTTAAGCGAGCTTGCCCGTCACGATTTTGCACAGGTCAGAGAGCTTTTTTCCCTGGATATTGCCCGTTTGGACGAGGCTGAAAACGGCATCTGGTCGGAGATGAAGCATTACGAAAATGCGCTGGAAAACAGCAAGGCGTTCAACCACCGCATCCGCGACCGGATCGTTGAATTATCGGTTTCACTGGAGAATGCGGAGAGTGATCAGGAATTTCAGGATATCGTGACCGAATTTTATAAAGAATTTGGTGTCGGCAAGTTTGGTCTTAACAAAGCATTCCATATTATCATGGATGACGAGGCAAAGCAGGTCGATATCGAGCCGATCACGCGCGTGGAACATATCGAGCTGAACGATCTGGTCGGCTATGAGCTGCAGAAAGCCAAGCTGATTGAGAATACCGAGGCATTTATCGAGGGGCGCGCGGCAAACAACTGCCTGCTTTTCGGTGACAGCGGTACCGGTAAATCATCCAGTATCAAGGCGATCTTAAATCAGTATTATGATCGCGGACTCCGCATGATCGAGGTGTACAAGCACCAGTTCCGCGGACTGTCAGATGTCCTGGAGCAGATCAAAGACCGCAACTACAAATTTATCATTTATATGGACGATCTTTCCTTTGAGGAATATGAGCTGGAATATAAATATCTGAAAGCAATCATTGAGGGTGGTCTCGGCATCAAGCCGCAGAATGTCCTGATTTATGCGACATCGAACCGCCGTCACTTAATCCGCGAGAAATTCAGCGATAAGCGCGAGCTGGACGACGATCTGCACTCCAACGATACGGTGCAGGAAAAACTGTCTCTGGTTGCGCGTTTTGGCGTCACGATCTACTACGGCTCACCGGACAAGAAAGAGTTCCAGAACATCGTCCGCGTACTGGCAGACAAATACCACATCCATATGCCGGAGGCAGATCTGCTTCTGGAAGCCAACAAATGGGAGTTAAGCCACGGCGGGCTGTCCGGACGTACTGCCACACAGTTTATTGCAAACTTACGCAGCAAGCTGAAAGGAGAGATCAAGTAATATGACCGTTAAAACCTTTGCCGCTATTGATGTGGGTTCCTTCGAACTGGAGCTGGGAATTTTCGAGATTTCTGCTTCCGCCGGAATCCGCGAGATTGATCATGTGCGCCATGCGCTGGCGCTTGGCAAAGACACGTACAATGACGGACGTTTGAGCCACGAGATCGTGGAGGAAATGTGCGAGGTCCTGAATAAGTTCCGGGAAGTGATGAAAACATACCGGGTATCGGATTACCGGGCATTTGCGAGCAGTGCGCTTCGGGAGGCGCGGAACAGCCAGATGGTACTGGACCGGATTCTGGTGCGTACCGGACTCCGGGTCCGCACGATGAACAACTCGGAGCTGCGTTTTAAGAGTTATAAAGCTGTTGCAGCCAGGGAGGAAGAATTCCAGCGCACCGTGAAAAACGGCGCGGCGCTGATGGATGTCGGATTCGGAAGCACCCAGATCTCCCTCTTTGATGAGGAGGTACTGGTATCGACGCAGAACCTTCTGCTCGGCGTGCTGCGCTTAAGCGAAATGTCAGCACACTGGCGCGTCGATTACCGGAAGATCCCGGCGATCATCGACGAGCTGGTAGAAAATGAATTATACACATTCCGGAAGATATTTTTAAAAGAGCATCAGATCGAGACGCTGATTGCGACCGGAGAGACAATGAACTATATGATCAGCCGCGGCATGCATGAAAAAGGCGGGGCGCGGTTCACGGCAAAGGAATTTGGCGTGTTCTGCGAGAAGCTGATTGGAATGTCCTCGGAGGAGATTCAGGAGCGCTATGAGCTGCCACAGGATTACGCAGAAGTGCTGATTCCAAGTGCGATTCTTTACCGGAAGGTATTAGACATGACGGGTGCTTCCTATATCTGGGCACCGGGGACGACACTCTGCGATGGTATCGCGGCAGAGTACGCACAGGAAAACCGTCTGGTCCGCTTCCATCATGATTTTGAGGCAGATATTCTCTCAACGGCGCGCCAGATGGCGAAGCGCTACCGCTGCCACGGCGCACATGTGCGCGAGGTAGAGCGGTCGGCGGAGATGATCTTTGATGCAACGAAAAAATACCATGGTCTGGGAGCGCGGGAACGCCTGCTTTTAAAGATCGCAGCGACCCTGCATGACTGCGGCAAGTTTGTCAGCATCACGCGCGGTTCGGAAAGCTCGTACCAGATCATCATGGATACGGAGATCATCGGAATTTCCCATCTGGAGCGCGAGGTTGTAGCCAATATCGTGCGCTACAACATTCAGGAATATGCCTACGATGAGGTCATCCTGGAGTCGGATTTGTCCCAGTATGCGGGGCTTGGAACCTCCCGGAGAGAGCTGACGATACTGATTGCGAAGCTGACGGCAATTTTGCGTCTGGCCAATTCGATGGACCGCAGCCACCGCCAGAAGCTGAGCGATAGCCGCATCGCTGTGCGGAACGGCAGTCTGGTGATTACGACGGACTGTCCGGAGAGTATCGTGCTGGAGCAGTATTCATTTGACCAGAAGGCAGATTTCTTTGAGGAAGTCTTTGGAATACGGCCTGTACTCAGGCAGAAAAGAGGGGTATAAGGATGTCGGATGCAGTGTTGAAATACGGAGAACCTGAAAATTATGTAAACCGTGAACTGAGCTGGCTGGAATTTAACTACCGGATTCTGGGTGAGGCGCGCGATAAGACGACCCCACTGTTTGAACGCCTGAAATTTTTAAGCATCACGGCGTCGAACCTGGATGAGTTTTTCATGGTCCGCGTGGCATCCCTCAAGGACATGGTTCATGCCAATTATACGAAGCGGGATATTGCGGGTATGACGGCACAGGAACAGCTGGATGCGATCGATGGAAAAACGCATGAGCTGGTCGAGAATCAGTACCGGACCTACAACCGGATGCTCCTGCCGCTCTTAAAACAGCACGGTCTGCGCGTGGTCACCGAGCATGAGAAGCTTACGAAGGAAGAAGCGGTGTACGTTGATCGGTATTTTGAGGAATCGGTCTACCCGGTCCTCACGCCGATGGCGGTTGATTCCTCCCGCCCGTTCCCGCTTATTCACAATAAATCGTTAAATATCGCCGCGCTGGTCCGCAAGAAAAAAGGAGACGGCGAGCTGGAATTTGCGATGGTCTGCGTGCCGGGCGGGCTTCCACGCGTGGTGGAGCTGCCGTGCCAGGAGGGCAAATCTATCATTTATCTGGAAGAAGTCATCGAGCGGAACATCGACAAATTGTTCTTAAATTATGATATTATCAGCTGTCATCCGTTCCGTGTCATGCGAAATGCCGATCTGAGCATCGACGAGGATGAGGCGGAGGATCTGCTCAAGGAGATCGAGCAGAAGCTCAAGAAACGCCAGTGGGGCGAGGTCATCCGCCTGGATATCGAGAAAAAGGCGGATAAGCGCCTCTTAGACATCCTCAAAAAGGAGCTGCACGTTGGCGGGCACGCGATCTATGAGATTGACGGGCCGCTTGATCTGACCGTCCTCATGAAGGTGTTTGGTCTGCCGGGCTTTGATGAATTTAAGACACCGCCGTACACGCCGCAGCCGGTTCCGGCGCTGATGAATGAGGATGACATTTTTACAAACATCCGAAAAGGAGACATCTTACTGCATCATCCTTATATGACGTTTGATCCGGTCGTGCAATTTGTACAACAAGCAGCAAAGGATCCGGATGTACTGGCAATCAAACAGACGCTGTACCGTGTGAGCGGCAATTCTCCGATTATTGCAGCACTGGCTCAGGCGGCGGAAAATGGCAAACAGGTTTCCGTACTGGTGGAATTAAAGGCACGGTTTGACGAAGAAAACAATATTGTCTGGGCGAAGATGCTGGAAAAGGCGGGATGCCATGTAATTTATGGTCTTCTGGGACTGAAAACACACAGTAAGATCACACTGGTGGTTCGGCGCGAGGAGACAGGCATTCGCAGATATGTACATCTTGGCACGGGAAACTATAACGATTCTACGGCAAAGCTGTATACGGACTGTGGCCTGCTGACATGCAATGCAAAGATCGGTGAGGACGCAACAGCAGTATTTAACATGCTTTCGGGCTATTCGGAACCGGATCGCTGGAACAAACTGATTGTTGCACCGCTCTGGATGAAGGACCGGTTCCTGCATCTGATTGCGATGGAAGAGGAGCACGCAAAGAAGGGACAGAAAGCGCATATTATTGCGAAGATGAACTCATTATGCGACCGCGATATTATTGCGGCGCTTTACAGTGCTTCGGCAGCCGGAGTAAAGATTGACCTGATTATCCGGGGAATCTGTTGCCTGAAGGTTGGAATCCCGGGTGTCAGCGAGAATATTACCGTTCGCTCGATTGTCGGCAATTTTCTGGAACATGCGCGGATTTTCTACTTCTACAGTGGTGGAAATGAAGAGGTGTTTATGGGAAGCGCGGACTGGATGCCGCGAAATCTGGAAAAACGGGTGGAGATTGTGTTCCCGGTTGAGGATGAGCAGATCAAGAAAGAAGTAATGCATATTCTTGATATCCAGATGAAGGATAATGTGAAAGCCAGTATTTTACAGGCAGACGGAACGTATACAAAGCCGGATAAGCGTGGAAAGACGCTGGTGAATTCACAGGAGTATTTCTGCAGGGAGGCAACGGAAAGAGCGGAAAAACCGAAAGAACAGGAAAACAGCAGGGTGTTTGTGCCGGCGGAACCGGTGGAATAGGTTTGGACGGACACGGATGTGGGCGCGGGAGCGCCCACTGCGTTGACATGAAAGAAGAATATGGTATGTTATGATGAGAAAGCGCTGCAGCTTTGAGAGTTGCGGCGTTTTTT
>ERZ779894.3292-NODE-3292-length-12722-cov-6.723218_pt1 | contig 12722 bp, 14 predicted proteins | sample MGYA00511587_ERZ779894 | MGnify/ENA primary metagenome ERZ779894 (study PRJEB29588, sample SAMEA2160490) | human gut metagenome | biome: human gut; feature: human-associated habitat; material: faeces | place: Denmark | collected 2008/2010 ... | reverse complement strand
CGACAGCACTATCGGCGTGCTTTCCCTTAAAGAGCTGCTGCTCCTTGCGAAAAAGATCGGAATAAATAAGTACGGAATGGATAAAAACATATGGTTTGGAGACGGAACTCTGAACGCAGTGAATTATCTATTAGGGCAATGGGGTTATAAACAAAACGGGATTGCCGGACAGAATTTTATAAAAAGACTGCATACGGAGCTTGAAAAGAAGATGTAATAAGTTAAATCCCCTCGGACTAATTGTCTGAGGGGATTTTTTCTGTACTTTTAGATTTAATTTCTTTATATTGTTGAGTAAAATCTAAGAACGGTAAATTAAATGTTGGAAATCTTGAAGATGATGTTATTAATGATATTATCGGTCTCATATATCCGGTTAAAAGTGCAGGAGCATTTATATTTAGTAATTCCGATATTAAATCATCTTCTTTTTCATCTTCCCATGAAAATTCAGAGCCCATTGAAATACTAAGGTAAAAGGGATTGTTAGCGTCTTCACCTATAACTAAGGATAGTGTAACAAAAGCTTGATTATTCTTGCTCTTATTTACTGAAATCTCAAAATCCAATTTCATTTCATTGAACTTTTCATAATCAAAATTCTGATTTTCTTTATAATCCAGTTTTAGTAATACAGGATCTTTGAATTGAAAAAAGCTTTCTTCCATATATTCTCCTTAAGCAACTCGATTTATACTTATCTTCCCACAATATAAATTATTATCATTATTATAACTTATTGATTCTTTACATTTTGGATTATAATTTATTTTTTTCAGGGTAAAATAGTTTATTCCATTTTCGTTTCCAATAGTAATAGACTTTGAAATACATATATTATTATAAAATGAAAACAAATAATCGGTATCAAACATATTGAAATGTTTATCCACTGTATACTTATTACCGTTGCAGTCTATAACAAGTTCATTTGACGGATGTTCTGGATGTAATAATACACCGTGAACTTCACATAGATTTTTCAATCTTTCTAATCTGTTGCCACCTTTTCTTGCTTTCATCCAAATCACTCCTTTAGTACGTTCTTTATGCTTAATACGGAATTATCATATACACAAACTTGATATTCTATAAAAGGTAAACAAAATGAATCTGGTAAAATATAATGTAAATATTTACTCTTGTGATTCTTGTAAAAACCACCAATAACAATTTTTATATCGTATTCGGTTTTTAACCAATCAAAGAACAAACATCTTAATTGATTATCGGTAATTTCATTGCATCCGTTATCCAATATTTCTTTATAAAATTCATCGTATCTTTGTGATAGCCAATTGTAGTCCTTAACTAATCTGAAATCTACAACACAATCATTATTACAGTTTAAATTAGCTTCTATTATTATTGGCTTTTTTATCTTTTCACCGTATTTTTTGTGTTTAGTTGATGACCACCATAGAGCTAATTCATATTCTATAAAAAAATATACTCCATTACCTAACCAGTGCTCCTTATTTGGTTTACATATAAAGCCTTCTTTTAATATTCCATCTAAACATTTTTGGTCCGTTGCATGATAAGCGTTAAAGTTTACGTCTTTCATAGTATGTTAGCCCCAATATAATGTAACAATTATTCTAACATAATATTACCATTTTTAGACGGAAATGTAAATAAACAAAATCTTTTGTCATATTTCTGTAAGTATTCTTGTTGAAATATAACAACTTTAAACAATGCCAACTGTTGAAATTTATAAATGAGTACTTTAATAAATGCTTTCATATATAATTAATTATTCCCCGAATTTTGCATATAAGCATACAAATAAAAAGAAAATTTTTTATGTTTTTCTTTATTTTCAAGTTTTGTAAGCACATTATAACCTGTTTATATGTAAATGTCAATAAGTTTTAAAGGGGTTTTTGTTCGAAATATGAAATTCAAGCGGCATCAATAGCATATAAAAAAAGCCGAGTCCAATAACGAACTCAGCAATCACCACTTTGTACAATCAAAAAAATTGTATCAGCAGTATAAAAAACTAACAATTTAATTATACCACATTTTTTTTGATTTTACAAGAGGTTTTATATAGATATTTTCAAAAAAGAAAGGTGGTATTATATGTTCTTGCAAAGTGAGCGCATTTATTTCTTAAATCGGTAATACATCTTAAACAACTTGTTAATTGAAAATGCGTGCAATTAATTTTGGTTATGTATGAAACGCTCTTAGCAATGATTTTTTTATCCTCTGTTTTTAATTGTGAAAAAAATTGTGAAATATTTCCTAGAGTGAATAATTCAACAGCAACCCAAAGAGGAAAGTTTCCTTTATATTGTTCTGTATGATGTTTAACAAATGGTAAATCAAGATTACGATTTATTTCAAGTTCGAATTTTTCAATAAGTTTACTATGCTGAATTTTAAACTTGGGGTTAATATTCAAACAATTCATGTACCCCAAAGAACCATATTTATTAGAATGATAATACGCAATTTGTGTTTTAATAAATACTTCGATCTTCTCAATAATACCATATAATAATGTATTTAGTTTACGATCAAATTCATATATTTTATAAACTCTAAGTAGACTTGTTCCTTTTCTATATGTTCCGTCAGAATTCTTAAATGGTAAGAAATATGCTGAAAGCTTATAATAATTTATTTTATTTAATATCATTATAGCTTGATTATAATTTTCAATTTCACAGCCGTGTTCTTGCAATTTTTCTATTTGTTTACAAAATACTATTGGTTCTTTAACATCCATAATGTCACTACTTTATAAAAAAGCCCTCACTGGGACACATCGTCGAGAGGTGCGTGAGGTTCTGTCACTATTATTATATGCCGTAATTATAAATTAGTCAACCTAAAAAAATGTTAATTAACAGCGAATATTGTCGATTATCTTAAGTTATCTCACCATATCTTTAATAATTGCGAATTTTGCTTTGCTTATACAAATATAAAAACAACCCCGCTCAAAACTGAGCGGGGTTTTGAAAAAAAGCAAGGTGAGCCTGCCTAAATTTTGCAGACCGCTAAAGTTATACTATTAATCATGATGTCGTTCTCCTTTACTGTCATAAATTTAATTTACATTTTTATTTTAGCACTTGTTTCGACCGAATACAACAACTTTTTTAATTGTTTACAAAAAGTTTACAATTAGCTCTTGCAAACATCATTAGCGCAGCTCAAATATACTGTAGCGGTAAACTTGTTATCCTTTAATTTATAGTATGTTTCACCATCATACATGATTGCCAGATCATTAATAATTTGAGTTCCGATACCGTGGCTTGCTTTATCTTTTTTAGAAGTTTTCAATGCTTTGCCGTTGTATGCCAAATTTGTTGTCTCTGCATTGTTGGCCACCCTGATCTTAATGTAGTTAATTTCTTTGACCACAGTTAAGCTAATACTTTTTTCGCCTTTACATTTTTGGCATGCTTCCACGGCGTTGTCCATCAGGTTACATATTATTGTGCATAAGTCTGATTCGTCAATTCCCTGCAGGCTCTCATTGATCCCCGAAAAGTCTATAGCGTTCACCTTTATGTTTTCTTTTTCACAAATTGTAAGCTTATTGTTAATTATAGTTTCAAGCATTTTATATTTAAGGTCTATATAATGCTTATCTTCTCCTAAATCAATATTTGCAACGTCCTCCAATATTCTGTTTGCTTCTTCCAATTTGCCTTCGTGTATTAACGTCAGCGCCATCATTCCGATATTTTGGAGTTCGTGTCTTATTTTTCTTGTCGATTTATTTCGGGCTTCTATTTCTTCTAATTTATTGTCCACATCTGTTTTATATCTTTCCAGTATTGTTATTTTATTTTTCGACCCATTGTATTTAGATAATGCAATCATTATTACATAAGTGGCTATGTTAACAACAATAATCAAAATAGTGGTGATTACTATAAAAGTGACGTTAAATTTTGTATACAGATTAATCCCAAATACAATAAGACCGCTCGCGAGGCTAAACAGCAGGAGGCTTATTATTATATACCAGTTTAGGGCGGTAAGAGGGTATTTATCTTTACCAAACAGTTTCAGCATTGCCCGCGTAAATAAAAAGTAAACAAACTTTGTTGTAAAAACGAGCAGCGCTCTTGAAGATTCTTGATTAATAATAAGTTCGCTGAAATTAAGTCTCGTGAAATAACTGAATATGCTCATAATTATAATATTAATAACGAGTATAGATATATTGCTTAATATGGCAATAAACAACTTGAAAAAAATGGATCCTTTTAAGAATAGAAGCGCAAATCCGAATGTAAGAATTAAATGGGCGATTCCTGGGACAATATCCGATTCCACAAATAACGGAAGTATAATTATATCAAACAATGATAGTAAAAGATAAATTATGTATTTAATTGCTGCAAATTTCTTATCTTTAAATCCCAGTACTCTTGTTGTAAACTCTGTCAGTATTACGCTTTCAATGGCGGACGCTGATATTTCAATTATATTAACCATTCTTCTCAGCCCCTATTTCATATATTTCCTGCCTTACTTTCTCTTGTCTTGTTCTGGGGATTTTGATAATTATATCGTTATCAAGTTTTAATTCGTTTTTATCTCTGGCTTTTATGTGATTGTAGTTAACTAATAAACTCTCTTTAGCATGTACAAATCCTAAAAGCTTCTCCGTACTTTTAAATAATTTCATTGTAGAGCGGATGGATAAAACGCCGCCGTTATGCAAATAAAAATATACATATCCGCCTTTGCCTTCTATGTAAACTATATCTTTCTGCAGTACGATCATATCATTTATTTTTACAATTGCGTCATCAGCCTTATTAGAAATCTCTTTAATAGCATCATCGAGAATTGAATTTATTTCCCCGTCTATATTTGCTTTAACAAGAAATCTGAATGCTTTATACACGTAACCTGAGACGGCAAAGTCTGTATGACTAGTAGTAAAAATAATGAGAGGCCTGTATTGATCTTCGTTAACCTTTTGAGCCACGTCCTTCCCCGACAGGAGAGGCATCTCAACATCAAGAAATATAATGTCATAGCTTTTAAAATACTTATGCTTGCTAAGTAAATTCAATCCGTCTGTAAAAGTGTCTATCTGATAATCAAAATGTCTGTTATCAATGTAATCCTTTATTTTTTTGGAAATCAGTTTAACAAAAAACTCCTGATCATCGCATACCGCAATTCTCAAAATATCGACCTCCTTTAGATATATATAAATTATATCAAGGGTGTCGATTAATGTCCATATGTAAATATTGTAATGAACATTTTTTTGTACAGACGGAATATTTTGATTTATTTTGTATTATATCCTTTTGAAATTTGGCGGTCCGGATGGAGAATTGGCAGCGTCTTTAAGATATCTTAATCAGCGATATTCTGCTCCTTATGGTGAAGTAAGAGGACTTTTAACAGATATTGGTAGAGAAGCCTCAGAAATGGAGCATTCTGAGGCTTCAGCTTTTTTTGACGCTTCTATAGCCCCTTTCACACTCTTTGCTATTGCGAACTGCCATTTATATGGCAGCATATTCAGATACACATCAATATGGTCTTTATCGTTGACTACCATTTTATCAAGTAGCTGCGTGTAGTAGTCATCTTCATATTGAACACCGCTTATAAGCTCCTCGATAGCTTTCTGTATATCCTCTAACAGCTCTCGCTGTTTGTTTATCATATCCTGTTGTTTTTCAATACCGTCCGCCATAGATTTCAGTTGTTCGATTTCTTCATCATACTTTGCTCGCAGGGCGGTAAACTCACTTTTGTCAATATCACCGCTTGTGTAAAGCTCAATCAGCCCTGTCCGCTTTTTCTTTGCTTCTTCAATTTTGACCGCTAAAGCATTCGTGTTTGTTCCCGTTATATCCATAGAAATAACAGCTTCAATAGTCTTAGTTAAATTGGAGATGATTTTCTGGCGGTTCATTTTAAGCTCTTTACAGACAAGATACATCAAATAAATAGCATCTTCATTTCGGATACTCTCACCAGAGCAGCCCACTTGATTTCCTACCTTATCTATATGAGGTCTGCCGTGTTTTGCTCCCTCAAAGCAACGCCAAGCCTTATATTGACTTCCGTCTTTTCGGGTCTTGTATCTGGCAACATAGCTTGCTCCGCACCTGCCGCATTTGATTTTACCAGAGAAGGGATAACGGTTGCTGTGTTTTGCTTTGCCCTCCTGCGATAAAGATTTTTCGTCTAATATGCGATTAGCTTTCTCAAACAGTTCACGGGAAATAATCGGCTCATGATGGTCTTTGATAATTACAAATTCCTCTTGTCCTCTGTTGTATTTCTTTTCGTGAGAAAGAAAGTCTGGTGTGTAAGTTTTCTTTTGTACCAAATCGCCGCAGTATTTTTCATTGCGGATCACTCGGAGAATAACGGTATTCTGCCATTCTTTAACACGCATCGGACGTATGCCTTCCTCACGAAGTTCACGGGCAATGACGTGTGTTCCTTTGCCCTCATTTACAAACTTGTGGAAGATAAGGCGTACAATCTTAGCCCCCTCCTCATTGATATACATTTTACCTCCACGGACATCATAGCCGAGCATACTCCGTCCAAATACAACGCCTTGCTCCATCTGGCGTTTCTGCCCCCACTTTACACGCTCGGAAGTCTTGCGGCTTTCTTCTTGTGCAATAGAGGACATAATGGCAAGCCGAAGCTCTGCATCGCCGTCCATTGTGTTAATGCCGTCATTCATAAAGATAACGGCGACACCGTGTTTTTTGAGGTCACGGGTATAATAAATGCTGTCAAGGGTATTTCTGGCAAAACGGGAGATTTCCTTTGTGATAATCAAATCAAAATCGCCATTCTTAGCACACGCAATCATACGGTTAAACTGTTTTCTCTTTTTTGTGTTCGTACCAGAGATGCCCTCATCCGCAAATATTTCGTAAAGCTCCCAATCGGGATGATGTTCAATATATTGCTTAAAATATCGTTGCTGACTTTCAAACGAATTTGCTTGGTCTTCATTGTCTGTGGAAACACGACAGTATGCAGCGACCTTTCTTTTCTTATCAAGTTTTTTTCTTTCTTGGTTTAGCATCTCGTATTTCTCTAACATATTCCTGCTCCTTTCCTTATAATTATCTGCTTTAGCAGACATACAGGTATACCCTTGTGGTATTTCTAGGTAATGCCATTACCGTATTTAGTATAGAAAAAATGATTACTTATGTCGAATGTACAAATTTTGAAATCATACATTCGGATATGTAAAGAGCCAAGCATTTTAGGCTTGGCTACGGCTTTTCGTACAGTATTGTTTTTCAAGTTTCTCTATGCAGCGTCCACTTTGCGAATGGGTCAATAGTTGCCTTTTCTCCAAAGACAGAAGTATTGACTTTTGAACATTCAAGAGAAACGCTGCGTGTTCCTGCTCATTCAGTTCTGGAGCAGGGTCGCCAACATAAACAAATTCTCGATGCTTCAGTAGTCAACACCTCCCTCGTTATCAATGTATGACCTACTGCCTGTACAGTATTACGAGAGGGTTAGTCCTTTTTATCAAGTGAAACACTGATAGCCAGAGCTTTATCAACAGCAGGAAGAAAACGCCCGTCAAGAGTTCCTAAATACTCTTGCAGGCGTTTTTTATCAATCGTGCGGATTTGTTCAAGCAAGATAATTGAGCCTTTATCAAGCCCCTCAAAATCATTGATTATTGTGTGTGTCGGCAGTTTCGCTTTCGTCTGCACACGGCTTGTGATTGCCGCCACAATAACCGTCGGGCTGTGCTTGTTCCCTATATCATTGGAAATGATAAGTACAGGTCGTTTACCGCCTTGCTCCGATCCGATCACGGGATTTAGATTTGCGTAGTAAATGTCGCCACGCTTAATAATTCTATCCATAGTGTTTGACCTCCCATTTGGATTTAGGCAGGAGTATCCTGCCTATGTAGCAGCCAGACACAAGGAAGTATTTAAGGTCGGGAGAGCATAAAACAAAGCTCTGTTTCCATAGACCGCCTTGCGTCTGGCTTTATGATAGGAGCGTTTCTATTTGTCCTCGACGCCCCGAAACGCTATGGGAAGTCGCCAAACGGTCAGCAGCGAACTGACGCCACGGGAGTTCCACCCCAACTGTCGGTCTGACAGAGCCGCCCTCATTGCCTGCGACGGTTTTATCACGCTCGGACTGTGACTGGACGGGAGTACCATTATTCTCTTTGTGGGTTATGGCGAAATCGGGAGCCGCCCGATATTTTGAGTCGGTATTTGAACGCTCACCACCTTTCATCGCTGTTCTGCTTGTCGGCAGGTCTTGGCGTACCGCTGCACACGCTTATGCTCATCACAATCACAAAGAGGAAGTGTTTGGCGAATGATTATTCTGTTGTCAAGGAACAGTCCCGTTTTCGCCACACAAAGGAAAACAGGCAAAGGTTTTTATCCCTTCACCTGTTTCCACACTCAGAAGCTATAAGTTAAGCCCCTAATCAAAAATCTTTCAATTTTTTCTTTACCGCAATGACCGCTTTATCTATGGTGTACTTGACAGCCACCTTAGAACAGCCCTCTATTTTTCCGATTTGTTCATAGGTCAAGCCATAATCAAAATAGAGCCTAAACCTACGCCGCTGTGCTTCTGGCAGTTCCATAATAGCTCGGTCAAGCTGTTCGCTGCGGATCTTATCATTTATCGCTTCATCAACAGACTTCGGCTTATGTAAAGCTCGCCTGCATAGCGTTTCCTCGGTCAGTTCCGATTGCTCCAGATGTCTTTCGTCAGACCTCCGCAGATTTCGCTCACATTTAACAAAACGGCAAAACTGTGCATAAACCTCATAAGACACTTCCACCTCTCGGAAGATACCTTGTCCATCTACAAAGGCTACAAAGTAGCGTTTTTGACCATTCATTTCCTCAATGCGAATGGTATAAGGGTTTGTGTTGTCGAACACTTTTGCTTTCCTCCAATCTGAATTTTTTTGAAAAATCCAGATTGTGAGGTGGAGAGCGACAGCCCACGCCAAAAGCAGGCTTGTCCTGTAACTCAACAAAAATCGACAAAAGAAAATCCGCAAAGGCTGTCAAACCAATGCGGATATAAGCATTTCTATTTCTATTATGTAGATATTTAGCATCTGTTTTTAGGGTATAAGAGTGCCACGCAGAAGCAAAGATTTTTTTAACAGATTATCCTCGCTAATCCGTGGTATTATGTAGATAGTTGCTGCTTCTGATAAGCAGCGAAGTGACGGTACTTGACCAGCACATAAGAAATCCCCCCAAACTCAAACGGGTCTGGGGGGAACTGTTTATTTGGGCATGAAGAAACAGCCCACCAAATCTACCGTTTTTTTTATTCGGTGGGCTATTACAAAATTAGCTTTTACCCTAATGATTTTAGATTTTTCCTGTATGTCTGCATTTCTTCTTCGCTTGTTGTATCCAGAACTATTTGCAGTTCGCTTGTGACCTTTTCTCGATCATACGGTAAATAAGCCGTAACGGGGGCAAAGTTGGAAACAGTATTTGCGAGTAAATGCGTGCGGATTTGCAAAGTATTTATAAATTCCTGTAATTCACGAATACGCTCTTTTTCTTCAGCAGGAACAAATAATCCCTGCTGTGCCATTTGGTAAAGCTCTGTGTCTGGAAAAAGTGTCAGTGAGTCCACTGAAATAAAATAAGGATTAAGCTGACTGAACAGTTTAGCACTATTGACAGCATTTCTATATCCGCCATTTTTCCCTGCAAGTCCCGTCATATAAACAAAGTAGTATTCAATCCCTGCTTCGTCCAATTTACGGCATTGTTCCAGAATATCCTCAGCAGTATAACCTTTATTGGCAAGGGCAAGCGTTTCGTCATCGCCGCTTTCTACGCCAATGCTAAGACCGTTAATTCCCATTGCTTTCAGCTTTCTGAGCTGCCATACTTCTTTGTTCTTGATGTCACGGATACTCGCAAACATAGCCATCGTCTGGCACTTAATCAAATAGTCCCTTACCGTCAACGCCCGTAGCTTCAAATTTTCATAACTCATTGCGAACGGATTAGCTCCCGTCCAGAAAATTCTTCGGGCATACGGCTGATAACTTTTTATCTCCGCTAAATCTTCCTCAAATTCTTCAATAGGCGACATTCGGAAGCACTCGTTTTTATACAGGCTACAAAACTTACATTTATTATAGGTGCAGCCAGAGGTAGCCTGTATGATGACCGAATGCGCTTCATACGGTGGTCGCCAAGTTCTGCCTGTAAAGTGCATTGTTATTCCTCCAATCAAGTTTCATTTATAAATGATGTAGATTTTTTCTGTATCTCTGTAATTCTTCCTCGCTGACATTGCCTATAATCTCATCAAGAACAGACAATAACTTTTTCTTATCTCTCGGAAGGTTTCCTTGTAGTTGAAAAGCATTTGAAGCCCCTAATGCTGCAAAAGTAGTTTGAATGCTCAAACTTTCAACAAGTGTTTTGATTTCCTTATATTTTTCAAGTTCACTTTCTTCCTGCCAGTTACCTTGTTCTATTTCCTCAAAAAGCTCGGAGTCTGGATAAATTGTAAGCATATTAGCCCCAACTAAAATCGGGTGAAGCTGATTGCATACATCAGCAGTCAGTTTTGCCCCAACTTCGCCACGACCTGCTCCAGAGATACTCGTCAAATAGAAGAAACTGTAATGTATGCCCGCCTTATCCAACCTTTGACATTGCTGAATAATGTCAGAAGAAACATACCCCTTGTTCATAAAACGAAGAGCCTCATCATCGCCCGTTTCAATTCCTATTGTCAAGCCGTCATAACCCATAGCGTGAAGCTCTGTAAGCTCTTCATCTGTTTTAGGAGTAATATCTGTAACTCTTGCAAATGAGCCGATAGATTCTACTGAGGGAAGATACTTATGGATAAGTTTGGCAATCGTAATTAACTTGTAATAGGACAAAACAAATGGGTTTGCCCCTGTCAAAAATACTCGGTCAGCACCGTGCCTGTTCCACCGCTTATATACACTTTGCGCTTCTTGTAAATCAGCTTCAATATCCTCCATAGATGACATTCTGAAACGAAACGGCAAATCATTGTACAGAGTACAAAATTTGCATTTATGATGTGTACAGCCTGCCGTTACTTCTAACAGCAGCGATGCCGCTTCATACGGTGGTCGCCAAATTGTTCCTGTATAATGCATAAACACATCTCCTTTTCTGTGGTATATGCTAATTATACTTTTGTACACTATTTTTACAAGTACTGTACTTTTTTGTAGTATCTAAAAATAGCTTGTACATTGTTTTTTTACGGATAATGTGTTATACTTCTATCAGAATGAAAGGAGTTGGCTAAAATGAAAAAGAGTTCTTTGGCTATTCAACGCTGTAACACCGTTTCAACTCTGCAAAAAATTTTAGGCGGCAAATGGAAAATTGAAATCCTTTATTATATAGCTTTTCAGAATGTTCATCGTTTTGGAGAACTCCGCCGACATATCGGAGATATTACCGAGTCAAGTCTAACAAAGCAGCTACGGGAATTAGAAGCAGACGGATTTATCTCACGCTATGACTACAAAGAAGTTCCTCCCCGTGTAGAATATTCTCTTACCGATTTAGGAAAGAGTTTTATTCCTGTTATAGAGCATATGAAACAATGGGGCGAAGAAAATCTGAATAAGTAAAAGCTATAACACCTATAAGAAAGAGCCGATGAGCTACGAGGTATCTCGTAAGTTCATCGGCTCTGCGTCTTTGCGTCTGGCTCTTTGATGACAGTTATATGTAAATTCTTTGCTTCAATCAAACTTTCCTGCTTGCACTTAGGGCAGTAGAGGGGAAAGTTTTTCAGTTCCGTATCTTTCCGTATCTGTACTCTTGTTTTACTCCCGCAGACAGGACAGCGTATCCATTCTGTTGTATCCATCAGCACACCTCCAGACTTATGAAATCATTTCCACGGTCTGACGCTGCCGAGCCATCCCTGTTCAGCCCAATATTTCCCGTCAAAATATTCGGGGTCTGCTTTATGTAACGATTTCTGCATAAGCCTGCAAAACAAAAACTTTACTTTTGTAATGAAATTTGTGTGCGCCGCTTTTGTATAATCAATACGGGCAAATTTCTGTGACAATCTCTTTACCTTGCTTGTAAGTTCATTTTGCTTCTTTTGCGGTAGTTTGTCCCAAGCAATATCGCTCATCAGTTTGCCAGTAAATACACCGATTTTTGAAATTCCCCACCAAGATAAACTGTGCTTTATATCCTTAGCCGCAGATTTTGCGCCGCTGCCTAAGCATTGCGTTATGATAACTGCTCGCTTTCCAAACATTGTAGACGCAGGACGGTGCGGTATCCAACGATAACCCAAATGATCAAGAAAGGCTTTCATTGCACCTGTGATATGAAACACATAGGCAGGAGATGTCATTACAATCAAGTCTGCTTCCAAGAGTGATTTTTCTATATTTCCGATTTTGTCTGCATCTTTACAGGTATGCTCGCCCTTAAAAAAACAGTTTGTGCAGCCAATGCAAAAGTCTGGGCAATCCTTTGGCAAATAATACTCTGTAATATCTGCTTTCCCTTTAAATTCCGATAAAAATATCTCTTTTAACCGATAGGTCACTCCGTGTTTTTCTGTACCATTTATGACTGTAATTTTCATGGTCTACACCTCCAGAATATCGTGAAGTATCTGCGTATGAAAGGCTCTGCGATTATCTCTCTGACTTAAATCAATATCCAACATCTTCGATATTG
>ERZ779894.3285-NODE-3285-length-12763-cov-3.660529_pt1 | contig 12763 bp, 9 predicted proteins | sample MGYA00511587_ERZ779894 | MGnify/ENA primary metagenome ERZ779894 (study PRJEB29588, sample SAMEA2160490) | human gut metagenome | biome: human gut; feature: human-associated habitat; material: faeces | place: Denmark | collected 2008/2010 ... | reverse complement strand
GAACCCGCCAGCCCGTGCTCCCGCACCGCCCGGAGCGCCGCAACACCGCCCATCATCGAAGCGCAGAAAACGGCGGTGAATTCCGGTTTCTTCCGGCCGATCAGTTCCGACAACGCCCGGTAGCAGTTTTCCCTTCCGTCCTCAAACGCATGGATATGCGTATCGAGAAACCACTCTCCGCCGCATGGAATACCGAACCGCTCCGCCGCGGCAGAGAATCCGCGGTAACGTTCCGCCATGGTGGTTTCGTCCGGCTGGTCCTTGACGAAGAGAATCCGGCGGTGTCCGCGTTCGAACAGGGTTTCGGCAGCCAGCTCCCCGACCCGGAAATCGTTGATGCAGACATTGTTGATTCCGGGATGACGCAAATGCTGCAGCAGCACCGCCACCGGGCGTTCCGGTTTCAGAAGCGCCCTGATCAGCTCCTCGCTGATGAATTCGGCGGTCGGAATCAGCACCATCGCGTCGGCTTCTCCCATGATCCGGGTGAAATCGACCTCATCGCTTTTGCGGAAGCAGTACTGATTGAATTTCCAGTTTCGCTTCTTTCCGGCCTCATAGACGCTCTGGACCATTCCGTCGAGGTCACTCGACGGAAAATCCGGCCGAACCATGCTGATCCGGGCCGAAACCCGTTCGAAGCGTTCCGCGATCCGGTAGCGCAATTTGCCCATCGGGCGAACGATAACTCCCTCGTCCGCCAGGACCTTCAACGCCCGCATCGCGGTCCCGTGCGAAATATTCAGCGTCTCCATCAATTCGCTCGCTACCGGTAGGACTTCCCCCGGCGACAGCGTGTTCACCAGCTCGCGGATCTGCGAAGCTGCCTGAAAATGTTTGGTCTCTGTCAATAATTTCGGCATTATTCCACCTTTATCTAGTCGGACTAAATGCAATTTGCGCAATTCCCGCCGCATAATCGAACGGGAAATGAAATCTAGTCAGACTAAATATATTATACCAAACCGAAAAGAAAATGTCAAGAGGGAAGCTGAATTTTTCTCAAAAAACAATCAGCCGGATAATCAGGAAAAGCCGATTTGCCAGAATCCGTCAAGCGCCAATCACGACCCGCAGGACCCAGTCTCCGGGCAATCTCGATCGAAGTGCCTTGCACATTTCAGCCTCCCCCTGAAATGTGCCGGTAAATTCCGATACAGCCTGAAACCGAAAGAAATCCAAACGGGGGATGAAAAATTTTCGAACGGTACTCAGTGGCACCCCAAAGGGCGTTTTCGGGCATAAAAATGGTACCCGGGAGAGGAATCGGTTTACGCTCAAAATTACTGTGTTTTTGCCATTTTTTGCCGTTTTGGCAGTTGAATTTCTCTTTGGCAGGGTTATTTTAGTCGTAATCGATATTCATTCAAACAGGGTGGCCATATGGCAAAAAAGAGCACAGCCGGTTCCGGCATTAAACACATTAAAATGTCTGTCGGTACTATATACCAGACTCGTCCTAAAGGCAAATTTTATTTTCGATACCAGCTCAATGGAAGTCGCAAATGCGAGTGCCTCGAAACAGCAGTAGAAGAAGAGGCGAGAAAGAAGGCTGAAGACCTGATTGCATTGGTTAAAGCTCCTACACAAGCAGTTATTGCAGCTCATGTAGAGTATGCGAAGGGGTGGTCCCGTAAAAAGGAGCGATTGGAATTATCTCGTATCTGGGAGGTATATAGCCTGCATCCGGAAAGAGTTCGGCCTAAAACGCAGAAGATACTTAATATATACAAGGCGTATATTTATAAGTTTATAAACTGGACTTCAGCACATCATCCGGAAGTGCAATATATGGATCAAATACGGGATGTTGATGAAAACGGTCAAAAACTTGATTCTAATATTGCGGCGGAGTTTGCGTCCTATCTGGCGACTCAGCAATTATCTGTTGATACTTTCAATAAGCATATCGCGCGGATCGGCCATATTTTTCGAACATTATCCAAATATCTTGATGCTCCTTCGCCGTGGGATAATCCCAAGTTGAAACGTTCTTCAAAGGAAGAGATTTATATTACAGATCATCGTCGTCCATTTCCAAAGGAGAAAGAGGACGAAATGTTCGAGCTATTGAAACCGACAAGTAATTTTCGGATAATGAATAAGCCGGAAATTGAAGTTTTATTTTATATTTTGAAATATACCGGACAGAGGCAAAAAGACTGTGTCAACCTTTCCTGGAATAAAATCGATACAAAACGTCGTCGCCTTTGGGTTACGCAGGAAAAGACCGGCAAAGAAGTTTCGATTCCCATTGCGCCGGAGCTATATGAAATGTTGGAACGGGCCGCCGGTTGGAAAATAGACGGCAATGATAAAGTGCTTCCGCGAACGGCTGAACGTTATGCCAAGAAAGCAGCAGATGGAAGCGAGGTTGGCGTAAATCTTGTTAATAAGCAAATTTTGAATGTCATTGAACATGTCGGCTTGATTCCGAGTGTTGCAGTGAAGGGGCGCCGTAAAAAATTGACTGTTTACGGCGTTCACAGCTTTCGTCATGCTTTTGCGTCTCATTGTGCAGAAACTGGAGTTTCGCGCGCCGTTTGCGCGTCAATCCTTGGTGCAGATGCCAGCATAATCAGTGCTTATTATACTCATATTGGCGATGAAGCTCAAGAAAAAGCTGTCCTTTCGCTAAGCGGGAAACATCGTACCGCGGAAGAAAAAATTGCAGAAGCCTTACTCTTTCTTTCAGCTCTGCCAAAGAAGAGCAAAGCGATGCTTGAATTAGAAAAAATATTGAATTCCTGATATGCCTTATATTTGTTAATTTTTAGTTTCTCAGAATGGGGAAAGTATTCGTTTTTACTTGAAAAACATAACCTTATGCAGTATATTCACTAGCGTCTTGTATATTCTTGTTGATGGTTGCTGGAGCATTTTCATGGGAAATATAATAAAAGTATTGGAGCAAGAAACTGGTAAAACATGTTTCGACACATATCGCCGTTGTCTTGATCATGAACGTGCTTCTTTGATTGAATATGATGAATTTTCTCATGAATTCATGAAAGAACAAGGTGAGACCGAACGCTTTAGTGGTGTCCGCAATATTCAGAAAATTGCATTGGAATGGCAAGGCTGCCAACCTGCCTTTCGGCTTTTTATGGATGGCTCTCGCCGGACTTATAAAATTGCGGATATGCCTATTGGCTCACAAGTTTTTCCTGTAATTGCAGGTCAAATTGGAGTCGCTGTTTGTAAACGTGAAGAGCGTATTTTATCCCCTTGCCAATTTACTCTACATATAGTTCTTGCGGTTCCAGATAAACTGGATACTGAGGGAAAAAATGAAAAACAGCATCGTGCTTTTTTGCTAAATCTTGTTCAAAAATTAAATCATAATCAAGATCGAGTTAAACTTGATACAGTTTTATTATACCCCACCAGAGCCCGTGAAAATTTTGAAGACAAGGGAATTGCCCGCATTCAAGAGTACATGATTGAGCGGGAAAAGGAAATGGTTCAATCTCTGGTTCAAGCTCATTTGATCAATGACAGATCCTGGCTTATCAAAGATGGTTCTCTTGAATACAGCAGAATTTTCGATAAAGATGACAGGTTCACTTTCAGTAGAATTCGCAGTAACTACAAACGGGTTGTTGGTGTTTCTAAATCCTTCAATCCAGAGCTTGCAAAACTCAAGAATGGGCGTAGTGCCGCTGGAATGATTGCTAATTTGCAACCTTTTGAACGTACTCCAGCAGCTATGTACCAAACGGAGCGTGTTGATGGTAAGTTTGCAGTCTGGTATGTTCGTTTACGGTCTGCACGGAAGAGTCGAGGCCCTTTTGATGGAATTGTCAAAATTGAGAAAATTCTTGTTTCTGACCAAGAGTTGGAATACGGACTGGAAACATCTGAAATTGACAACATCAGTGCATGGCTTATGAATGAACGCACCCCTGTGTGCTATGGTAAAGACGACAGATGGGCCAATCACTTGTATCCAATTTATTTAACAGAATCTTTCATTAAGAGTAAGTACAAAGGCACTGCTCATTTTATAAATCTTTTCTGAGGTGGCAGATATGAGTACAAAACAAACAGGGAAAATTATAGGTAAAGTCGCTGCATTGGAAAAGTGCCCTACCACAATAGACAATTTTTGTTTTTGGACCAATAAGAACACTCTTCTTAACCCATTTGATGTTGTCGTTGTTGATCATATCAACGGTAGTAGAACCTATGGAGTGGTAGAAGAAATCTCCCATATCACAGATTCAGAAAGCTTCTTGGCTGAATACTTCTCTAATGATTTTGGCGATATTGAGTCTTTTTCATTTACTGACCGTGTCGGTATGAATTATGTTACAGCCAAGGTGATTGGTAATACCAAAAATATTTTTATCCCGGTTCATAACGGAGCAAAAGTGTCTCTCGGAACAAAAGCTGACATCCGAGAAGCCCTTGGCTTAACCGACATAAAAAAACCTGTTGTTTGTGGTTATCTTGAAATGTACAGTGGAGTTGAAGATGCCAAGATTGACTTGCCTGTATATGTCAACTCTGATTTTCTAATCGGGCCGGAAGGGGCTCATCTCAACATTTCCGGTATTTCCGGACTTGCAACTAAAACTTCATATGCAATGTTTCTATTAAACGCCTTGCAGCAGAAATTTATGCAGGATGATGAGCAGAAAGTTGCTTATGTCTTTATGAATGTAAAAGGAAGGGATCTATTGTCCATTGATGAAAGCAGTGATAAATTGAGTACTGCTGATCACGCGATGTATGAAAGCTTGGAATTACGGGAAGTGCCATTCTGCAATGTAAAATATTTTTATCCATACGGGGAACGAGGTTCTGTTAAAAGCTATGTCCGTCCGGATGTATTGGATCGGCAGTTGCGATCTGGCCAAGCCAAAAAATTCAAGTTTACTTTCAATGACGACAACGAATGTTTGGATTTGTTGTTTTCCAATATTGAAGATCCCAACCAGACTATTGAATCCATAATTAACTACATCATTTCCCAACAACCTCCGTTTAATAATGTGGATTCTTGGAAAGCTATGTTGGAAGAAGTTCAAAACATGGGAGTAAAAGGTAGTCCTGGCAATAAAGAGATTTCTGTCATGAGCTGGCGCAAATTCAAACGGATTGTCCGCAAGTCTATTGAAACGGATAAAATGTTCAATGATGTTGTTGATGCATCTAAAAATGAAGTTCGGCTTGAAAACGAAATTAAGAATCTGAAAGCCAATGATGTTTTTGTGGTGGACATCGCTAAACAAGATGAAAACATGCAAGCTTTTGTTTTCGGTTCTGTTATGCAATCAGTGACCAAACTGAAACTTGGTGAATTTGATGAAGATATGACTTCGAAGCAACGGGAAGATATTCCTGATCGTATTGTGATCTTTGTCGATGAATTGAACAAATATGCCTCTGCTGATGCTCCGAAATCATCTCCTATTCTCCGTCTGTTGTTGGATATCGCAGAGCGTGGGCGTTCGCTTGGGATCGTACTTTTCTCTGCTGAACAGTTCAAGAGTGCAATTCACAAGCGAGTAACTGGTAACTGTTCAACTCATGCTTATGGCAGAACAAACAGCATCGAGGTATTAGATAAGACCTATTCTTTTGTTCCTGCTACTTACAAAAGTATGATGACTCGTCTGAAACAAGGTCAATACATCATCCAAAATCCAGTGTTTAATTCATTGTTAAAGATAAAATTCCCGATGCCGCTTTATCGTCAGGACAAGGGGGACAATTGAGATGCTTAATGATCACGACCCTATCTTTGGCAAGAACGTTATTGAAACACTCTCGGAAGGGATGTATGACAATCCTCTGTTTTTATTCCGGGAGTATGTGCAAAATGCGGCAGATGCAATTGATGCTGCAGAGAAAGGTGGTATTTTAGAAAAAGGAGCTGGTGAAATCGTTGTAACCATTGATCCTGACAAGAGCTTTATTTGCTTTGAGGATAATGGAACCGGTATTTATCAGGCAGAAGTAACAAAAATGCTTGCCAATATCGGTGATTCTCAAAAGGATCGTAAAATCAACAAAGGTTTTCGTGGTATTGGTCGTTTGGGTGGATTGGGATATTGCCAAACAGTACGCTTTGAAACCTCTGCAAAGGGTGAAGCTGTACAAACAATCTTGGAATGGGATGCCCAAACTCTGCATGAAATTTTAGCAGACAAAGACGAACATATGCACGCCGGGCAACTTATCCGACATATAACAAATACTTCAAGCAAGCCATATGCTGAAGAAAAACATTTTTTTCGAGTTTCTTTAATCAACGTTAATGAAAATAGCAGGGAACTCTTAGAAACAAAAGAAGTTAAAAAATATTTAGCGATGGTCGCGCCTGTCCCATTTGATTATGCTAAATTTCGTTTTGTTGAAGAAATTGAACAATTTTTAAAAAATAATCAATTGCCTCAACCGCCAGAGTACCAACTTTATGTCAATGGGGATGAAATACGAAAAGGGTATGAAACTCCCTTAAAAATAGAAGACAGCAGAGACGTTGATATTCTGGGGGTTGAATGCCATACCATTACTGCAAACAACAAGGTTCTTGGTTGGTATTGGTTTTGCATAAGCCGTTTTGAAGGTGTGCTACCCAAAAAGTGTTGGCAACGTTGTATCCGTTTACGTAAAGCCAATATTCAAATTGGAGAAACCGACTGTCTTTCCAATCACCCACGCCGCGGAGTTTCATTGTGGAAAGAAGATCGAGGAAATAATTATTTTCTTGGCGAAATTCATGCTCTAGATGAGGATTTAATACCAAACTCTAGGCGAGATTACTTTAATCAAGATGATGCTTGTCGCCGTTTCGAAAGAGCATTAGCCGAGGCATTTAAGGGGCTTCACAAACTGTATCATGATGTCAGTATGTTACGTTCTGAAACATCCAAAATTCAGGCAGCAACCCAAGCTCGTAGAGAATTTGAGGCAAAAGACCGTGCTGGAGAGTTTTTGAATTCCCAAGATCGTGAAGAGGCAAAAAATGAAGTTGAGAAACTGGAAGCAAAAGGGAAAGCTGCCCAGAAAAGAATTGAAAAAATTTATGATAAAGCTAATGCGGGGGCAATAGGAAAAGTTGCAGATGAATATATGCCGGAGGTTTTGGAAACTTACGATAATGTAGATGACAAACCCTTTGCTCCTCAAACAGAACCGGTCAAAGGGTATGCCAAAGATAACATTCAGCAAGATACGATGATTGTGTTGAAAACAGTATTTGATGTTTTGGATAATGTCCTTCCTCCTGATCAATCAGAACTGGTTCGCGAAGCAATTATTCGGAGATTTGTAAAAAAATGAACCGGAAAATTTTGCTTTTAGAACCAAACTATCACAACAAATATCCCCCGATGGGATTGATGAAACTAGCAATGTATTATCGCCTGCAAGGAGATCAGGTCATTTTTTACAAAGGCGATTTGAATGCTTTTGTGCTGTCAGAATTTGTTCATGATGCGCTTATTAAATTAGAAAGCCTTGATGCTGAATATGATAAGAAAGTAAATTGGCGCAAATATACTCCTGAGATATCAATATTTCTTCGTTCGGGTAAATGTATTGCAGATACTGAATTTGAGAAGTATATTGAAGAAAATTCTCTATATCGCAGCTGGCTGGAATATTTCAGAAAGCAATTCAGATCAGACGCATATTTTGATAATCCCCGATGGGATAAAGTATGTGTGACGACTTTATTTACATTCTACTGGGATATTACCATTAAAACGATTGAATTTGCCAAGAAAATCTGTAAAAAACCATTAAAAAATATTATGGTTGGTGGAGTTTTGGCTTCAGTCGTACCAAATGCAGTAAAAGAGGCAACAGGTATTGAGCCTTATGTTGGATGTTTGAATGTGACCAAGTTAAAAGGAGATAAAGCTTTGCCTGCTCCTTATACAAATACAACTATTGATGCTTTGCCTCTGGATTATTCCATCTTAGAAGAAATTGATTATCGATATTCGGCTACAGATGCATATTTTTCTTATACTACACGCGGCTGTATCAACAAGTGTGCTTTTTGTGCAGTTCCGATTTTGGAACCAGAATATCAGGACTATATTCCGATAAAAAAACGTATTGATTGGACTACGGAGCGCTTTGGAGCGCAACGGAATTTGTTGCTTTTAGACAACAATGTATTTGCATCAAAAAGTTTTGACAAAATCATTGATGAAATAAAAGAGGCTGGTTTTGTGAGAGGTCAGAAATTCATTCCGCAAGATCAGTTGGAAATCGCCATAAAACAATTGAAAGCTGGTTGGAACGACAGGGCTTATATACGCTTAGCGATACGTTTATTAAATGAGTATGTTGCAAAACTTGAGGGTGAGGCTCACGATCGCATATATGGATTGCTGCTTGATTATGAGTTATTGCATAATTATACAGCAACCAAAGAAAACATTATTGCTGTTTATAGCCAAATCAAGGAAGAATATAAAAAGAAACAGCATAAAGTTCCGATAGTTCGTTTTGTTGATTTTAACCAAGGAATGGATGCACGCTTGGTTACTCCTCAAAAAATGGCAAAGCTGTCAGAAATAAGCATTCGTCCACTGCGTATTGCTTTTGATCAATGGGAAGAGCGAAAGTTTTATGTCCGCTCAATGAGATTGGCGAAGGAAAATGGTATATTGCAAATGTCAAATTATTTGCTCTATAACTTCCGTGACAAACCACTTGATCTTTATAAAAGGTTGCTGATCAACATTGATTTGTGTGATGCGCTTGGAATAAATATTTACTCTTTCCCTATGAAATACCACCCTATTATGGATGAGAAGTGGTTTACTAACCGTGATTACATTGCTCAACCATATTGGTCACGCAAAGCAATCAGGACAATTCAGGCTGTTCTAAATTCAACTCATGGTAAAATTGGACGAGGAAGAACTTTTTTTTTCAAAGCATTTGGTCGTTCTGAAGAGGAATTTGAGGAACTTATCAGGATGCCGGAAGCTTTTATTATCAAACGTTGGGACGCTGAGTTGAGTGGGCAAACGAATGCATGGCGAAAAGCCTATGTTAAACTAAATGAAAAAGAAAGAGAATTTGTAAATGGTATTATTGCAACCAATGAATTCTCTCCTGAGCTATGGGATAAGAAGTCTCAGAATATTAGTGATTTTCTGAGTTTTTATATGATTAAACGTGAAGATATCCATACTATAGACGAAGCAGAAAAAAATAGAGCAATTAAAATTTTTGAAGATAGTTGTCCTGTTGAAATTTCGGCAGAATGTAAACGACTCATTGAAGAGTCTTATTGGTAAGATTTTCAGCAAGGAGCAATATGGCAGACGGACAAAAATACAGCGAATTTGATGAATATCTGCTTCAGAGCGAACCGCACAAGCGAGATAAAGCTCTTGCGTGGAAAACAGCTATAGGCTTACAGGATGTGGATGGCCTGACTCCATCGGCCTATCTCTTGGAAACTGCCAAGCGACACATTGACGGAGATATTTCCATTGACGATGTCCGGGATTTGTTGGATTCTTACTATGAAGCCAAAACGTCTCGTACTACCGATGATGACAAGACCGAGGAAGCAGACAAGGTTTCTGCCAATATCACTAAACTTCTTAATGAGCAGACTTTTTCTTTTTCTCCTGCCGGATTAGCCGCTATTCATGGGCGGATTTTTGATGGCGTATTCAAGTTTGCTGGACGGTTTCGGGATTGCAACATTTCCAAGCGGGAATGGGTTCTGCGCGGAGAATCCGTTCTCTATGTCGGCTTTGCTGAAATTAAACCGGCTTTGGAACATGACTTCAATAACGAAAAAGAGTTCAGCTACAAGAATCTCATGCCTGATGACATGATTAAACATTTTGTCAAGTTCATTTCCGGGATTTGGCAGATACACCCCTTCCGAGAGGGAAATACCAGAGCAACGGCGGTATTTGCCATTAAGTATCTTCGGGCAATGGGCTTTTCTGTCAGTAACGGGCTTTTTGCTGAATACTCTTGGTACTTCCGTAACGCCCTTGTGCGAGCCAACTATCGCAACTATGCCCGCAGGGTTGAGCCGGAATTTGAATACCTTGAAAAGTTTTTCCGTAATTTGCTTCTGGGAGAAAATTACGAACTCAAGAATCGTTATTTGGTTATTGCTGCGCCGGAGGATTTGATCGGACAAGCAGAGCGGACAAGTACCGGACAAGTACCGGACAACTTCACTTCTGACAATCCCAATATCCTTCAATTGGTAAACGTGATCGGCAATGATGAATTAAGCGTAAAAGAAATGATGCGCCTTGTTGACCTGAGGCACCGTGAAACTTTTCTTAATAACTATCTGACCCCAGCAGTTAAAGAAGGTTTCATTCGCTTACTGTATCCCGCCAGTCCCCGGCATCCACGCCAAAGGTATCTGCTGACCGTAAAAGGATTGGCGATTTATCAAGCATTGAAAATGGACAATTGAATTGGCGAATATGCAAGGCGCAAATAGTTCAAAAGTTATTTCATGCTAAAACAGCGATGGGGCTACAAGTTCAGACCAAGGCAAAATGCCCTCTGAAACAGCCGCGAATGGCGATGAAATTAACCTCATTCGAGCCAATTCAATCGTATTTCAATATAACTGGTCAGGAGGACAGGGAAAGGACGTTGTAGGCGGAGCTGACTACTGAGAACGTAGAAACTCCGGTTATCGGTTTTCTGTTTGCATTTTACTCCATCAGCAGTATATTTACTCCATCGATGGAGTAAATGGAATCGGGAGAGCGGAGATACGGCGATGAACCAATTGCAGCGGTGTGATGAACTCAAGAAGAAGCTGGATGCACTCCGGCCATTCCCGGCAGAAACACTGAAATCACTTCGGGAATACTACCGTGTCGGGTTGACCTATTCCAGCAATGCGCTGGAAGGTAACTCCCTGACGGAATCCGAAACCAAAGTTGTGATTGAAGACGGTCTGACCGTTCAGGGAAAACCGCTTCACGATGTTTACGAGGCACTCGGCCACGCGGAGGCCTACGATCATTTGCAATTCATGGCTGCCGACAAACGGCTGGAAGTCGCCGATATCCTGAAACTCCATGAACTCTTTTATAGGCGTATTGATCCATCTCAGGCTGGAACGTTCCGAACCGTTCCGGTATTCATCAGCGGGAGCCATTATCCGCTGCCGCTTCCTGAACAGATTCCGGTGCTGATGGATAAATTCCTGGTGTGGTATCAACAAAACGAAACCGAATTGCATCCTCTCGAACTGGCAGCACTGACGCATCAGAAGTTTGTCTTTATCCATCCATTTGTAGACGGTAACGGACGGGTTGCCCGGCTGTTGATGAATCTGATTCTGCTTCGCTTCGGATATCCGATCACGATTATTCCGCCGATCCTGCGGCTGGAATATATCGCCGCGCTTGAAAAAGCCCATCGCAGCACAGATGACTTCATACAGTTTATCATTGCCCGTGAAACGGAAACGCTTCGGGAGCTGCTGCGGCTTCTCGGCCACAGCCTTGAGGAAACAGGGGTTACAATCTTGAGCGAAGGAGCCGATCAAATATTACGGCTTTTGCAGGTTCATCCCGGCTGGCGGGTGCCGAATCTGGCCGAAGCATTACAAAAGAGCCGCCCTACGGTAGAACGCCATCTGCGGGAACTCCGCAATGCCGGTAGAGTGGAGTTCCGGGGAGCGCCCAAGAACGGCGGCTATTTCGCCAAGTAATAGCTCGATGCTCACCGGTACAGGCCGGGAGCATCGGGCTTGTCGTGATATTATCTTGAACTATTCTCAAATGACTCGTGACCGCAGGCCTATATCCGCGAGAAAATATAGATGTGGGTATAGACATCCGCTGCCGGAAGATCGGGTGGAAACCGACAAGGCTCATCGTCCCATTCAGTATATTCCACAGTTGGGGAAGTTCGTTCAGGCTGAAGCGGTGCAGTCATTTCCCCACTGGAGTGGTACGCGGATCGCATAGGAGCTTCTGGAGGGGTTGCTCCTCTTCATTTTTCAGAATCCCGGTCATGACTCCCCAAACGATTCCGGCATCCATGCTGCGGAATTTCCAGATCCGGATCAGTTTGCGAAATTATCCAAGACGGATACTCGTATAAAACCTTGGTTCCCGGAAAGTCAAGCGAAACACCAGCCAGATCAGCAACTGCAACGACAGTGTTGCCAGTAGGAGAAACAATGCGATAAGCCGTTCCGATTTCATGGTTTCTCTGCCTGATAAAGGATATAACGAAAACCATTTGCGTTCATTTCAAGCAACTTACACGCGTGTGGCGGTTTCGGTTCATTAGGACGCAAAATCCAAAAATCTGGAGCATCACAGAAGGGAGACGGCTCGGAACGTCCCCCGACAAAGAAAGCGACGGCGGGAAACTCGCTCCAGACCACTGGTCGCCGGTGCGAATGATAGATTTGCCGATGAGCGGGGACCTGATCCGTCGCAGGTCCGATGTAGTTCGCTCGAACCGCCGGAACTGCCTGAGCGATCACTTCAAGTTCTCCGTGTTTTCGTTTGGAATAATAGTTTTTCAGCGATGGTGCTATTCCATCAAAAAACAGGACGGTCAGCACAAGGCAACCGGTACCCCACAGACACCATGCCGGAATGCGGGAACGATATTGCAGGTAGAGAACCAGAAGCCCGTATGCCGTCCAACCGAATAACAGCGGAGCTGCCGGCAGCAGATAACGGCGTGAAATTTCCCATTTCCCATCCCCGACAACAAGTTGTAAAATTTCCAGCAACAGATGCCCTGCGAAACAGACGAGTACGATGGTCTC
>ERZ779894.3282-NODE-3282-length-12778-cov-13.264639_pt1 | contig 12778 bp, 12 predicted proteins | sample MGYA00511587_ERZ779894 | MGnify/ENA primary metagenome ERZ779894 (study PRJEB29588, sample SAMEA2160490) | human gut metagenome | biome: human gut; feature: human-associated habitat; material: faeces | place: Denmark | collected 2008/2010 ... | reverse complement strand
TAAAAATACATTTTCTAATAAATTATTAAATAAGTATATTTACTGGTCAGGAATAATAACACTTTTATTTATTCTTATTACATCTTATGTAAACTATGTTAATAAGCATTTTCCTGAACAGATATATATAACTGAGCAAAGCGATACAAGTATCAATCTGTCACTCCCCGTTACCGGAAGCGTTCACAACACGCAGAATGGTACTAATAACAGTCTTGCAAATGCTGATTTCAGCCGAGAGGTTACTTTTATAACCGGCAGTCCTGGAAGTTACCACATCGACCTTCATCTGTTCGGCTTCTTATTTTTAAAGACAGTAAATGTCAATGTAGTTGATGAAAAATACGTCTATCCCTGTGGCTTTCAGGCTGGCTTATATCTGAAAAGCAGCGGAATACTTGTAGTAAAGACCGATTCCATCGAGAGCAAATCAAGTGGTACAATAACCCCCTGCGAAAATATTATTACCAAAGGCGATTACATTTTAAGAATCAATGATGAAGAAATCAATTCCAAGAAGCAGTTATCTTGCAAGGTAAATGAATGTGCTGGCGAGAAGCTTAATATAGAATTACTGCGTAATGATGAAATAATAAATGTAACTGTAACCCCTGTTGAGGATAAAAACAGTGAATATAAGCTAGGTCTGTGGGTAAAAGATGATGCACAGGGTATAGGAACAATAACTTATATTGATACAGATTATAACTACGCTGCACTTGGTCACCCGATAACTGATAATACCACCGGCAAAGCCCTTAATATTAAATATGGCAGATTATATAACACAAGAATTCTATCAATAATAAAAGGACAGAATGGCACTCCTGGAGAATTGCAGGGAATTATAGACTACAAGAACAGTACCCCGATAGGAACAATTGACAAGAACAGCTCTTACGGAATATATGGAACAATCGACAACTCTATTGTAAAGAAGCATTCTCTTTCACTTATGAGTGTCGGTTACAGATACAGTGTCCACAAGGGTAAAGCATATGTAAGATTTTACAGGAATAATAAATATGATGACTACGAAATTAAAATTACACAGCTTAACAATAACGATTCCAAAAATATCAGTTTTGTTGTTACCTCTGAAGAACTTCTTGATATGACTAATGGAATTGTACAAGGTATGTCTGGCTGTCCTATTATTCAGGACGGAAAGATAATAGGTGCTGTAACACACGTTCTTATTGATGACTCAAGAAGCGGATATGGCATATATATAGAAAATATGCTTAATGCTTCATAAAATTAACAGCTGGTATATACATACCAGCCGTTAATTTTTCAGAGTGCTTTTACTGTTCCAGATATAATTATTATAATAACTATATCTAAAAATCACAACTCTGATTTCACTTTATCAGCCATAATCTTTAATTCTTTGGCATTCTCAAGCACAGAGTCTGTAAGTGTCTCACCGGATAACATTCTGGCAATTTCATTAAGACTATCATCTCCTGCGACCCTCTGGATATTACTGTAGGTCTTATTATCGTGTACACTCTTTTCTATTATGTAATGGGCATCTGCCATAGCCGCAATCTGTGGCAGATGTGTTATACATATTATCTGATGCGATAACGAAAGCCTTGCAAGCTGATTAGATACCTTTGAAGCCGTCTTACCACTTATACCTGCATCAATCTCATCAAATATAAGTGTCTTATCTGCATCTTCTGACATAACTGTCTTTATGGCAAGCATAATTCTTGAAAGTTCACCACCCGAAGCAATCTTTGATAATGGCTTTAAATTCTCACCAGGGTTCGTTGATATCATAAATCTTACATTATCACAGCCCTTTGAAGATAAAGATGGTTCTTTAGCAAAATCTATTCTGAACTTTACATCTAAAAAGTTAAGATTCTTTAAAGAAGCTATGAATTGCTCTGCAAGCTTTACTGCTGCCTGCTGTCTTATGGAACTTAGCTTTTGGGCTATATCCCACGCCTTACAGCATGCTTCTTCATACTCTTTTTTCCTTCTGCTTATAAGCTCATCAAAATTGTAATAATCTGCAAGCTTCGCATTAATAGCCTTTAAGGTATCATTAATAGCCTCTATTGAACTTCCATATTTGTTCTTAAGATTATTAATAAGATCAAGTCTTTCCTGTAGTTCGCTAAACTCTCTTGGATCATATTCAGAGTTCTCTATATATGAACTGATACTGTGTCCGGCATCACGAATAAGTCCTTCAGCATCAGACAAAGTATCACAGCACTCTTTCAATACATCATCATATTCACTTGCTGTTATAAGTGACTTTAATGCAGTTCCTATCATATCACTTATATTATCATTACCTGAATTCAAAAGCATATCTGCATACGAAAGCTCATTAGTAATCTTCTGGTAATTATTAAGTTTATGATATCTTGCTTCAAGCTCCTCATCTTCATCTGGCTGTATATCGGCCGTCTGTATCTCATTAGCTTCATACTCAAGAAATGCTATCTCTTTTTGAAGTTCATCTTTATCCTTATCAATAAGTTCTAACGCTTTCTTTGCTTTAACCATATCATTATATGCATCTTCCATAGCCTCTCTTAATTCAGCTATTTCATCAGCACAGAATGTATCTACAACCGTCAGATGATTAGCATCATCCATAAGTATCTGGTTATCGTGCTGTCCATGAACATCTATAAGATAGCGTGCAAGCTTCTGTGTCTGTGCCGCCGTAAAATTCTGTCCATTAACCTTTATCTGCGAACGTGTTGGTGTTATCTTTCTTGAAATAAGCAGTTCACCATTCTCAATATCTATAACTCCAAGCTCTTTTATGCGTTCAATTACATTATCATCTTCAATATTAAAAAGCAGTTCTGAAAGTCCATATTCTGCACCTGTTCTTATAAAATCAGGCGATGTCTTGGCACCTAGTGCCGCATTAATAGAACCCAATATAATAGACTTACCTGCACCTGTCTCTCCTGACAGAATATTAAGCCCCTCTTCAAAATCAATATTTTCTTCTTCTATAAGTGCAAGATTCTTAACATGTAAATTAGATAACATATTCCTCCTCTGATACTATATCTTTATAATACTATGCCTTTATAAGTTTCTTAAGTTTATTAGAAACATTTACAGTATCCTTAACAGTCCTTACAGCACACATAATAGTGTCATCACCTGCAATAGAACCAACTATCTCATCAAGCTTAAGTGCATCCAGTGCCGCACACACCGCCATTGCCATACCCGGAACAGTCCTTATAACAAGAATATTCTGTGCCATATCCATAGAAAGATAGCCTTCCTTTAGCACTCTTATATATTTGTCATTAGGTACAGGACTGCTATGTGAAAGAGTTGTATACTTCTGATTAACCCCGTCAATTGTGACCTTGGTAAGATTAAGTGCTCTTATATCCCTTGAAACAGTCGCCTGAGTCACATTATATCCTGCTTTATTAAGTGCATCAGCAAGCTCTTCCTGAGTTCCTATATTATTATCAGCTATAAGTTCTAATATTTTTTTATGTCTGTCTGATTTCACTTTTCTTCTCCTATTCCGGCTACATTTTATTCCTTATCCTTTCAAGGAAAGAAATTCTGCTTGTCTTTATAAGCCGTGCTGTCTTATCAGAACGGGTAATAACAACTCTGTCCCCTGTTATGACATTACAATAGCTTTCTCCATCATATGTAGCTACTCTTTCTTCTGATAATTTCTTATTATCATTCATCTGTATTACAATCTCATCATTCTGTTCAAATATTATACTTCTCTGAGTAAGTGTATGTGCACATATTGGTGTAATCATTATAAGATGTGCATTCGGCTGGACAATTGGTCCGCCTGCCGATAAAGAATAAGCTGTAGAACCTGTCGGCGTAGATACTATAACTCCGTCTGCCGCGAACGAATTAAGATATTCTCCATTGACATATATATCAAAATCTATAACCCTTAATATTCCCCTTCTGCTAAGAACTACATCATTAAGTGCTACATCTTCATATATAAGCTCGTCATCACGGTATATCTTTCCATCAAGCATCATCCTTGTATCTATCTCATAACAGTCATTAATAAGGCTTTCAAGGGTATCATACACTGTGTTCATATCTGTATCAGTAAGATACCCCAGCGTTCCTATGTTAACACCAAGAAGAGGTATATTCTTAGAATTAAGGTCTCTTGCCGCCTGTATAAGCGTACCATCCCCACCAAGAACAATTATGCATTCTGTATCATCTGGCACAATATCAGCATTCGTATAACAATAATCAGTATGTTCTACATCTGCCGAGTCAGGATTATATATACAGCTTACATTGTGCTTGTTAAGATAATCCAGAATACTGTTTGTATATACAAGGTCTGGATCTTTAGTTGTATTCGTGACTATGTAAAAAGATTTCATTAACGCCTCTATACTTTAAATTAATATTAATATCTATATGAATATATTACAATGTTTCGTGGGCTTTGTCTACTATATTTTGTATTGTGAAAGGAATATTATCATAGGTTCCTTCTATATGTTTCTGTAAATGAAGAAGATATTCGATATTTCCTTCCGGACCCTTAACTGGCGAGAATTCAAGGTTAAGTATCTCAAATCCAATTGAAATTGCATAATTAATAACCATTTCTATAACTTCGATGTGTACCGCCTTATCCCTTACAACACCGTGTTTACCAACCTTTTCTCTTCCAGCTTCAAACTGTGGCTTTATAAGACATACTATCTGCCCGTCATCTGTAAGAAGATTTTTCACTGGAAGCAGCACCTTTGTAAGCGATATAAATGATACGTCAATGCTTGAAAAATCTATCTTATCCGCAATATCTTCCGGTGTTACATATCGTATATTAGTCTTTTCCATACATACAACACGCTCATCATTACGAAGCTTCCAAGCAAGCTGTCCGTGTCCTACATCAACAGAATATACTTTAACAGCACCATTCTGAAGCATACAATCTGTAAAACCACCTGTTGATGAACCAACATCCATACATATTTTCCCTTCAATCGTTACATCAAAATTCTCCATAGCTTTTTCAAGCTTTAACCCGCCACGGCTTACATACTTAAGTGTATTGCCTCTTACCTCAATATTAACAGTCTCATTAAATGATGACCCAGCTTTATCTTCCTTCTGTCCGTCAACATATACATTTCCAGACATAATTATAGCCTTTGCCTTTTCCCTGGAATCAGCAAGCCCCCTGTTCACTAACAGAACATCTAATCTTTCTTTACTGCTCATTATTATTATCTCCAATATTATTATAAACTGCTGTTATACGTTTAACAATTGTATCTTCATCTATTCCTGTCTCACGCCGTAATATATCAACACTTCCGTGTTCTATATAATCATCAGGAAGTGATATGTCAAGCACATAGTTATGAAGTTCTTTATCATTGATATATTGACAGACTGCACGCCCAAATCCGCCCGATGATACATTCTCTTCAAGTGTTACTATAAGCTTATGTGTTGTGCTTATTTTATCAAGCATTGCACTGTCTATAGGCTTTACAAAACGTGCATTTACAAGTGTCACGTTATAGCCCTGCTCTTTAAGTCTTTCCCTTACATTAAATGCTGTATCAACCATACTTCCAAGTGCAAGAATTGCTATATCACTTTCTTCATACATAAGCTCAGCCTTGCCGTATTCAACCGGTGCATTAAATTCGCGAAATCTGACAACTGCCTCGCCTCTTGGATATCTTATAGCTATCGGCCCATTAAATTCTTCCAGAGCGAACTCAAGTGATGACTTTAATTCATAATCATTCTTTGGTGCCATAATAGTCATATTAGGTATTGATGACAGGAATGATATATCAAATATCCCCTGATGTGTCTCTCCATCACTTCCAACAAGTCCTGCCCTGTCTATTGCAAACACAACGTGAAGCTGTTGTATACACACATCATGTAATATCTGGTCATAAGCTCTCTGTAAAAATGAAGAATATACCGCAAACACTGGTTTTAATCCGCCTGCTGACAATCCTGCCGCAAATGTTACAGCGTGAGCCTCAGCAATTCCGACATCAAAAAATCTATCCGGAAACCACTTTGAGAACTTAGCAAGCCCAACTCCGTCTGGCATAGCCGCTGTAATAGCACATACAGACCTGTCTTTCTTGGCTATTTCACATATAGAATTAGAGAACACCTGCGAATATGTTGGCCGGTCAGATTTATTAATCTCCATACCTGTCGCCACATCAAATGGTCCAATACCATGAAACTTGCTTGGATTGCGCTCTGCCGGCTTGTAACCACGTCCTTTCTGCGTAACAACGTGGACAAGCACAGGTCCATTTATTCTTTTTGCAACTGTAAGTATCTTGATAAGCTTATCCATATCGTGTCCGTCAACTGGTCCAAGGTAATATATACCCATACTTTCAAACATCGAATCGTGAAGAATCACCTGCTTTAGATTCGACTTTGTCTTCTGGATAAGCTTTACAACCTTGTCCCCTTTAGGAAGCTTATATAATACATTGCCTATATTCTCTTTTAAATCATAGTAAGAGTCTGACGAACGTATTTCACTAAGCATATTGGATACGCCGCCGACATTTTTAGAAATTGACATTGTATTATCATTAAGTATAATCACAAAATTACCCTTAATACCTGAAGCATTATTTAAAGCTTCATATGCCATACCACCTGTAAGTGCACCATCACCTATAACAGAAACTACACTGTAATCTTCGTGCTGTACATCTCTTGCCATAGCAATTCCAAGTCCTGCTGATATTGATGTCGAGCTGTGACCTGTATCAAAAGCATCGTAATCACTTTCATTTCTCTTAGGAAAGCCGCTCATACCGCCGAATTTTCTTAATTCATCAAATTGATTTTTCCTTCCTGTAAGTATCTTATGCGTATATGACTGATGTCCTACGTCCCATATAAGCTTGTCCTTTGGAAGATTAAATACAATATGAAGTGCCATAGTAAGCTCCACAACGCCAAGATTAGAAGCCAGATGTCCGCCTGTGACACTTATCTTATCAATAAGAAACTGGCGTATCTCATCAGCAAGCTGGTTGTATTCTATTGGCGATAATTTCTTAATATCGTTAGGTTTATTGATTTTCTCAAGTATCATAATTAACCTCTTTCACACGATTACCTATCCCTATGTATAAGCATTGTGATTAAATCCTCCAGATACTCGTTATGTCCAATAGTTTTGAGTGTTTCCAATGCTTTTACGGACATATCAGCAGTATCTTTTTCTGCTTTTTCCATTCCATAAAGTGTAACATATGTTGTTTTATTATTTCTCTCATCACTTAACACAGGCTTTCCAAGTACTTCCTGTGTGCTTGTAACATCAAGAATATCGTCCTTAATCTGAAATGCGAAGCCTATATTATAACCTGTTTCCTCAAGAAGCTTAGTGACATTTTCATCACAACCTGCAATAATTCCACCAGCCATAAATGCTGCTTCTATAAGAGCACCCGTCTTTAATCTGAAAATGTAATCAAGCTGTTCTTCATTCATCGGCTTATCTGTAAGCATTACATCAAGCGATTGTCCTCCGACCATACCATCAACACCAGCCTTATTAGCTATCACATCTGCGGCAGCAGAATATCTTAATACAGCCTGTGCATCACCTGTCTTTGCTGCTTTATGTATAGCTGAAAGCATTGTTTCATACGCAAGATTCAAAAGTCCGTCACCCGCTAATATTCCAAAATCTTCACCAAATTTCTTATGTGTTGTAAGCTTTCCTCTTCTATAGTCATCATTATCCATAGCAGGAAGATCATCATGCACCAAAGAATAAGTGTGTATCATCTCAAGAGCCGCCATAAATGGATACAATTCTTCCTCGTTAGTACCATTACACAACTTGTAAGTTTCAAGCATAATCATTGGTCTTATTCTCTTGCCGCCAGCTTCCACGCTGTAATCCATCGCAGATTTAATATATTCTGCGTGTCCCTTAGCTTCTGGCAGGTACTTTTCTATTATATTATCTATACAGGAGGTCTCTTTGCTTAACTGTTCTTTGAAATTATTCATTATTATCCACCACCCCATTATCATCAATTATAACAATCTGTTTTTCAACCTTATCAAGCATAGTATTACATTTATTGAGTAATTCCATACCTTCTTTATATTTTTTAAAAGACTCATCTAATGTAAGCTCGCCCTGTTCCATTTCATTAAGAACTGCCTCAAGCTTATTAAATGTATCTTCAAGATTAGAAGCCTTTGCCATTAATTATACCTCATTAAACATTATCAATATTTATGACCTTAGCTGTCACAGTACCATCTTTTAAATAAAGCGTTAACAAATCATCTACTGATACATCGTTAACCGACTGTACTCTCTGTTTATTATTCTCTACATAGCTGTAGCCCTTGTCAAACTTCTTTAAAGGACTTACATTATCAAGTCTGTACGCAGCTAATGACAGCTTCTGCCTGTAGCGTTCCACTGCTTGTGTCATCTGGTTATTTAATATATCCTCTATATGAATAAGACGTTGTCTTCTTTCATATATCTGGTTAATAGGATTGTATATCTGCAAAGAAAGCTTGTCCTTCTCTGCCCTGTTCTTATATCTGGCAAATACATTATCCAGAGCATTTCTTAAACGTCTCTTGTATGCCTGCATATAATCATCAACCTGTACCATATCAAATACTGCACACTCTGCAGCGGCAGATGGTGTTGGAACTCTTAAATCTGCCACAAAGTCTGTGATTGTAAAATCTGTTTCGTGCCCAACCGCTGATATAACCGGTGTATTACAGCTAAATACTGCCTCTATAACCTCTGGTTCATTAAATGCCCACAAGTCTTCAAGTGAACCTCCTCCACGTCCAACAATAATGCAATCCACCCCGAACTTATCAAGCACAGCTATTCCCTTGGCAATACTGTACTTGGCATATTCGCCCTGAACTAATGCAGGATACAGATAAAGACTCACATACGGATTACGTCTGTGCGATATATTCATTATATCGTGTATAGCAGCTCCTGTTGAAGCTGTTACAATTCCTATCTTTCTTGCAAAACGTGGTATCGGGCGCTTATATGATGAATCAAAATATCCCATATCATCATACTGCTGTTTTAATTGTTCAAACTTCTTATATAAATCCCCCATACCACTTTCGGTAATATTAACGGCATACAACTGATACCTGCCATCACGTTCATATATATCAATTCTGCCATCTACTACAACAGACATTCCATTTTCAAGCTTTATATCAAGCTTTGATGCATAAGAGGCAAACATAACAACTGCAATCGTTCCACCCGAATCTTTTAAAGTAAAATAAATATGACCGGATGTATGATACTTGCAATTAGATATTTCCCCTTTTATCTGAATACGATTAAGTACAAAATCCTGTCTAAACATATTCTTAATATAGGAATTAATCTGTGTTACAGTATATACTCCAGCCATCGTTCCTCTTTCTTAATCTCTTTATTATGCTCTTTAATTCAGCAAAAGGTTATTATACAAGCTTTGCAAGAACACCATTGACAAATGATGCTGCATTATCATCAGAGCCATAACTTTTAGCTAACTCTACAGCCTCATTAATAGCTACATTAACAGGAATATCATCATCATAAAGCATCTCATAGACTGCAAGCCGCATAATAGCAAGCTCTGCCTTACCAATACGGTCAACCGGCCAGCCTTCTGATACCGAATTAATCTTCTCGTCAAGCTCATCGCTTAATTCACATACAAGAAGTGCCTTATTCTTAATATATTCGTAATCTTTCTCATTAACATCTGTCAAACCGTCAAAATAGTAGTCAATCTGTTCTCTTAATTCATTCTTATCGTGGAAAGGAACACGGAATATAAGCTTAAAAACGTGTTCTCTCATTTCTGATCTTGTCATAGGAATCCTCTCATCAATTAATTACTCAAACAGGACTGCCCATTAAGGACAGTCCCAAAAGCTTACTGTACTTAGTTGTCAATATTAACGCCAGCAATCTTAATGTTAACTTCTGATACTTCAAGACCTGTCATTGTCTCGATTGCTGTCTTAACTCTGTCCTGTACTGCGGCTGATACCTTAGGTATCTCACATCCATATTTAATATTAAGTGCAAGATTAACTGTCACATCATTCTCACCAACGTGAACCTTAACACCATTAGATAAATTCTTCATTCCAAGCTTGCTTACAAGTTCATTAGTGATGTTGCCAGCCATACTCTCAACGCCTTCCACCTCTGTAGCAGCAAGACCTGCAATAATAGCAACAACCTCATCTGCAACTCTTACTTCGCCAATATCCTTGCTTTCGTGAATTGTATAAGTATTACCTCTATCTTCAAACTCTTTTGTCATAATGCCCTCCTGACTGTTATTAACGTAATCTTTAATCTATTATAATAAAAAATATAAATAAATGCAATGATAAGTTACTTAATAACATTAATGGTAATTTTATCCGATGTAACCCCTGTCTTTCTCTTTGCTATATCTTCAATCTGAGCTTTCTGGCTGTTTTCTAATGTCTGCTGGTTAATTACAATATCAACGCTGTCTTCTGCCACTGAAGCCACCACATCATTAAATCCCTTTGCCTCTAATAACAACTCAATAGCTGCCTCTTTTTCTGAATATTCTGCAATTTTGGCAAGTTCATTTATCGCCTCTGTCTTTGAAGCCTTATCGATTGTTGTATCATTGACTATATTAGTAAGATTTTCTGTATTCTTGGCACGTATCTGTTCTCTGTTAAGCTTAGCTTCAGAGATTACACTTGAAGACACGCCCTGTCCTGATGTAAGTATAACGCTTCCTGGTTCTTCAAGACTCTCATCATCTGGTTCTTCCTCAGTAAATATTGTATCATCTGTTGATGTATTGACAACTTTACTGCCGCTCTTACTGCTGACAGATATTATATCTGAAATGTTTCCTGCATAATTAATATATCCCGCAACAGCTATCATAATAGCAAGTGCTGTAATAATAACCTGATTTTTCTTAACTCTTTTCACAAAAAACCTCCATATTTAAGACATTTTCATTACTTTGATTTTATGTACAGGAACATTTAAAAGCCCATATACAGCATTCGTAATCTCACTTACAAGCTCTTTATTATCACCACCCTCACATACTATTATCACACCTTCAATAACAGGCATATTCTCCATCACTACATATGGCGTATTACCATTAGCTGTATCATAAAAAATGTGTGTCTCTGTTTTTTGCGTACTATTGGAATTCTCATCATTATTCCCATTAACTTCTTCATCAGAATAATCTGTATCCTTGGCAAGTATCTTTTCAGACGAATTCTTAAGACTGACCATAACTTTAACCTTTCCTGCCCCCTCCACATCAGATAAGGTATCTTCTAATCTTTTCTCTACATATTCCTCATACATTTTCTGTGTGGCCTCACCGCTTTCCTGATTAGATGTTGTGTTTTCTGATACAGTCTGTCTGTCTTTTACGGGAATTGATATAACCATAAGCAGTATGCCTGCTAGTATTACTATTAATATTTTATCTTTGCCTGATTTATTCAATATATTTTCATAATTAAATATAATAATTCTCCTTTCCGTCCTGAACATCGGAATACAAAATATTCTCTGTACCTGGCTTAATGTATATTGATAAGTATTTCATCTATACTAAAATTATCCGCTACCATTTTAGCGAATTGCTCTATGTCCGATTTATTCAAAGCCGTTTTAGCATTCTGTGTGCTTTCCAAACTTGAAACACTTTTTTTGTTTTTTACTGATATATCAATCCCTGTAATTACAGATGAATAATCGGTGTCTGATTTATTCAATATGCTCTTATCGTTTAATTCAACCTTTACATTATTAACTTCAACTCCACACTCCTCTGCTATATTTAACACCCTGCTTATAACTGTCTGTTTTACTGCATTGCTCACATAGCTGTAATAGTCTGATTGAAGGCTGCTATCACCAGTATACGAACTTGAATAGCCTGCAATGTTTTTACTATAATCATTATACAATGTATTTACCCTGTCAGTTATATATTCCTCATTAAATAAAAGCAGAAGTACAGGCTTTAATAAAATCATAAGGAATATAAGCCTCATTACCACCTTATAGCTGCCCTCATACCTGGGTGGAATAACATTCATTAATACAGCCGACATAACCATAAATATGAGCAATGCCCTAAGCCACGAATACAGCTTCATTGTGTCTCCTTTCATACTGATACACAGTTAGTTGCAACACATATAATTGCTATTGTTAATATAAACAGGACAAGTGTAATCATCATAATATATACAATCATTCCAAGTGCCTGCCCAAGCGAACTGACTGCCCTTACCATTCTCTTATCACTTATTGGCTGTAGTCCTGCAGCAATCCCCTGATATATAACCGCAAGAAGACCAATCCGCAGCAACGGAAAGAACATACACATAACAATAGCAATAATTCCCGACACACCGATTGCATTTTTTATTAATGCAGAAGATGAAAGTATCGTATTGGATAACACCTGTGCTGTGTCACCTATACCAGGTATAAGGCTTATCCCCATAAATATACCTTTAGAATTAACCGTGTCCTGAACAGGTGTTAATATGCTCTTAATTGCATTAAGTCCAATAAACACTGTAAGTATCGTATAGCAGCACCATTTCACTCCTTTTTTAATAAGGTTACACGCCTTATCCATATGTGCTTCTTTGTCTATGCAGTCACATAACGAAATTATGAGATATATTTTATTTGTTTTTA
>ERZ779894.3281-NODE-3281-length-12782-cov-3.068201_pt1 | contig 12782 bp, 9 predicted proteins | sample MGYA00511587_ERZ779894 | MGnify/ENA primary metagenome ERZ779894 (study PRJEB29588, sample SAMEA2160490) | human gut metagenome | biome: human gut; feature: human-associated habitat; material: faeces | place: Denmark | collected 2008/2010 ... | reverse complement strand
AGAGAAGAGCAAACTGGAAAATGAGCGCTCCGAACCTTGTAAAATGCAGCAAATGCGGCGCACTTATGATGCCACACAGAGTTTGCAAGGCTTGCGGAAGCTATAACAAAAAAGAGATCGTTAAAGTTGAAGACTAATAGCGAATCTTTAAAGAACACCTGAGTTGATTAGGTGTTCTTTTTTTATGCAGCAAGCAGGATTCTTTCCTGTTGTTTTTTCTATATAATTCATTTATAATATTCACAGAAAAATACATTACCTGGAGGAACTACAATGTCTGAATTAAGCGATAAGATCAGATCAGAATTTAAAAAGGCAGATGATGAGCGCGATGCTCTTATGAATACCCCGGAAGACATCGAACGTTGGGATAATATTGTATATGGACATGATGACAGGGAGATGCAGAGACTGGACGTATACAGGCCGAAGCAGGCACAGGGAGAAGACCTTCCGATCATTATCAGCGTTCATGGAGGAGCCTGGATGTATGGAGATAAAGAAAGATACCAGTACTATTGTATGAGTCTTGCACAGCGAGGATTTGCAGTTGTAAACTTTACATATCGTCTGGCTCCTGAGAGCAAATTTCCAGCACAGTTAGAGGATGTAAATCTGGTATGCAAGTGGGTGATGAAGCGTGCAGGAAGATTCCATTTTGATACAGAACGTATTTTTGCTGTAGGAGATTCTGCAGGAGCTCATCTTCTGGGACTTTATGCAGCAATCTGTACGAATCCGGCATATGCTGCCAAATATGATTTTGCTGTACCAGAGGGCTTTGCCCTTACTGCAATTGCTTTAAATTGCGGTGTGTACAGGATCCCAAGGGAAGGGGCAGACAATATGACTATGCTGATCATGAAGGAACTTCTTCCGGAAGGCGGTACAGAGGAAGAACTGGAGAGCATTGATGTACTGAACGGCATTACAGATGTTTATCCTCCTGTATTTTGCATGACTTCCGTGGCAGATCATCAGAAAGCACAGGCACCTGCATTAGTTCAGAAACTGATGGAGAACAATGTGCCCTTTGTATATCGTATGTTTGGAGATAAGGTTAATAAACTTGGTCACGTGTTCCACTGCGATGTAAAAACAATTGATGCTGCCCAGTGCAATGATGCAGAATGTGATTTTTTCAGGGAGTTTTGTTTCTGATAGTAGGACATTCATGTAAAACATATTACGGTACAATGCAAAGTTAGAGCCTTTTTCAAACACGCTCTTGTTGTTGTAATAAAGTAAACAGTAACACCCATTTTTCACGGAAACCTGCGGTTCGCCACAGGTTTCTTGTATTATACGATGAAATCTTATATGCTTGGGATAAGGGAGAAAATCAATGAAAAAAAGGTTAAAAGGTCTGATAAGTGTTTTTTTATTTTTGCTTTGCATATTTGCCTGGAAAAGCGTGCAGGAAGTAAGGGCAGCAGAAAATGTAATAAGGGATTTTTCCAGAATTTTCTATATACCTGCCGGAGCAGTTTTGAAAGGCGGAAGCCTGCAGAAACTGCAGGAAATTTATGATGGCATGAGCTGCATTGCATATACAGAAGATGGAGAAGAGCTTTATCTGGATGCAATCTGGGACTATTCCGGAATTGATATTCAGACTGTGGGAGCCTATAAGATTACAGGGACAGTGAGACTTCCGGAAGGATATACAAGCAATGTCGGTCTTCCGGAATGGACAGCATGGATTTCTGTACAGAATCCGGGACAGCCGGAGATTCAGGTGTATTCCCGAATGATTTCAGCAGGTATTTACTATTTTCCATGGATCACAGAGCAGAATCCAGATATGATGGAAATATGGCTTCAAAAAGAAGGAGAGGACTGGGTAAATGTAAGCGAGGAAGGATATGGATTTGCGGATACCGATGGGATGTATCTTTCCTGCCAGAGTATGATAGCTGAAAATATATATACACTGACAGTTGTTTATAATGAAGGGAAAACCAGAAATCTTAAATACCGCTATCAGTCAGATGGAAGCTTGGAGATACTCAGTTATCAGCCTGGAACAATTGGCGGGACAGTATCAAAAGATACTGTTATCCGTTCCTGCGAGGAGATTGACGAAAAGAGCCTGCAGCGCTGCATGGTATATGCGGTGCGGGCGGGGCAGAGTCTGGCAGAAGTACGGACCGAGCTGGAGGAGACTTTTTATATTCTTGGGAGCACCTGTGAAGAATATGAGGATACTGCGGCCCATCCGGCTGTTATCATGCCTTCGGTATGGGATTTCAGTCAGGTTGATGTGAATGCTCCTGGCGTTTATAAAGTGACGGGAACTTTTGCAGCTCCAGAAGGCTGCACGGTGGATCAGGAGCTTACTGTTCCGGAGGCGTCTGCTTATATTACCGTTCAGCGCCCGGATCAGCCGGAAGTACAGACGTGCTGTGTGGTTGGCGTGGATACTCTGTTTTTTCCTATGATATTAGACCGTTTTACAGATGAACAGCTGGACAATCTGCAGGTATATCTGCAGGAAAATAAGGGAGATAAAGAAATAAGCAAAAGTAATTTCTATTTTGACAGAAAGGGTCTGTATCTGAAAAAAAGTGTTCTTAAAGCTGGCTGGGAATATGGAATTTACGTAACCTATCCAGGTGGAAGTACCGGGGTATATACTTTTGTGTATGGTGGGGAGCTGATTTTTAATGAGCACTGGTACAAGCGCAACTATGCAGACAGGGATGGCAAAGAGCTTCCGGATATTGACAATGAAACGGAGCGGGTAACGGATACTTCCGCCATCCTTGTAGGAAACAGGCTGCTGGATCTTATGAAGAATGGTGTAAAGCTGATTCCTTTTGAAGGAGACGGAGTGCTGGTAAGGGTTCCTGTGGAAGTGGTAAAAGACTGGAATATAAAAGCGGAGGATCAGATTGAGACAGATATTTCCTGGGTGGGAAGTGATGTTTCTGTAAAAATTTCCAAAAATGGAGAAGCTGTTACAGATATTCCAGGAGCTACCGTGGAGATTCCGTATGCGAACCGTGACTCTCAGACTATGCTGACAGACGAAGAAGGTAACTCCTATACAGGTTCGGTAAATGATGCACAGAACGCTGTGGTGATTCCCATTGATAAAACCGGAGATTATACAGTGGAAGAGCAACCACAAAATCAGACGGAGAATGATGGAAATATAGAAGAGGATGATCCGGAAGGGGACAGTCCGGAAAATGCGGAGGACTCAGGGGAAGAAAAACTGTCAGAACAGGTTGAGGAACTTCTTTCGGAAAATGTCAAAAACCAGAAAGCGAATTCAGATGAGAATCTTAACAGTCAACATAAAAAAACGGCTTCAATTGTTATAATAATTGTAATTTTGTTAATATTGTTATGGAATATACCAATGAGACGCGGTAAAAAGCTCCGAAAGGGGGAACGGGGTGAAGGAGAACAAAGCAAATAAAAAAGGAAGGAAGCTGCTGTGGGGAACTGTAATCATAACCATGATTCTATCCTTTATGTTTTTTTACGTGTTGTATTGTTCAAATAACAAATATATGACAAGAGAGGAAAAAGCCATACACGGACTTTTGTATGCAGATGGCTCCTATGAGAGCTTTCCTGTCTATTATTTGTCCAGAGAATGGGAATATTATCCGGATGCACTTCTTACGCCGGAGGATGATCTGGATAAATATTATTTTCGTTATATTTCTATTGGGGAATATGGTGGAATGGAACTTGGAAACAGTGGGAGAAGTCCGTATGGAAGTGGTACATATCGGTTAAAAATCATGCTTCCCGCTGAGCAGCATACATATGGTTTGTATCTGCCGGAAATTTTTTCAGCATATAGTTTGTATGTGGATGGTGTTCTGGTCGGACAGATGGGAAATCCGGACCCGGAACATTATGTGGAACGGACTCAGAACAGAATGTTTACCTTCAAGGCCAATATTTCATTAGAAATTCTGATTGCAGTGACAGATAAAAGCTCTGCTTCGCCGGGAATCCAGAGTGTACCTGTTTTTGGAAATCCTTTAAAAATAAACACCATAAGGGGAATTTCGGTGTTTATCAATTCCTCTGTATTTACCTTGATCATTCTGGTTCTGGCGTTTTCCGTATGGGCATTTTTTAAAACCAGATGCAGGGCAAATGTACTTTTTGCAGGAGTATGCCTTTGTGTGCTCGGGTATACCTGCTATCCCCTTTTGCATACATACCTGGCGCTAAGAGTACAGCCCTGGTTCTCTGTTGAAATGCTGTTCTATTTTCTCGCTTTTCCGGCAATGCTTTTGCTGGAATATGAGATCACCGGGCAAAAGTATAAGTGGATGGTATGGGGGGTTCTTGCTACAGCTGTGGCAGGTCTTGGGGTTACGCTTGCCGGGATTTTTGCAGGGGGAATGGAGAACGCAGCTCTTTCTTATGGTATTTCAGCGGCAACAGAGGTGCTGAAATGGTTTACCGCTGTATGCCTTGTTTTAACTGCGTTTTTCTATACGGAAGGGATGCAGGGCATTTCTCTTCTTGCAGGAACCGTAATTTACGCAGTATCTCTGGCAGCAGACCGCATATGGTCTTTGTATGATCCGATTATTGGCGGCTGGTTTCCGGAATGGGGCGGCATCATTTTGACAGGTATATTTGGAATGTTTCTCTGGAGAGAACTGACAGAAGGCTATCGGATGCGGCTGATCTATGAAAAACAGTCCAGACAGATGGAATTGCGTCTGCTTATGCAAAAGGAGCATTATCAGAAGTTAACTGATGCACTGGAAGAGGCAAGCCGTACAAGACATGACTTCAGACAGTATATCCGTACTGCTTCCATTCTGCTGGAACAGGAACATTATGAAGAACTGAAAGCGTATTTTCATCAGTTCGCACAGGAGAGCACCGAAAAAATGCAGACACCAGTATGCTATTGCAAGAACATGTCTGTGGATGCAATCTTACATTACTATGCGTCACAGCTGGAGCAAAAAGGTATAAAGTACAGATATTCAGTAGAGGTTCCAGAGAAAATGAAAATTTCTGATCTGGATATCTGCAGGATTTTTGGTAATCTGATGGAAAATGCAGTGAGAGCAGTGCAAAAAGAAGAGAACGCGGATGAGGCTTATGTAAATTGCATCTGCAAAGTAAAAATGGGAAAACTTCTGATCAATATTGAAAACACCTATGCAGGAGAAGTGCAGAGAAATGGGGCAGCTTTTTATTCAACAAGTCACAGCGGGCAGGGAATTGGAATTGCTTCTGTTTCCAAAACAGCAGAGAAATATGGTGGATATGCCGACTTTTCTGCCAGAAACGGTATATTCCGGGCGAATGTGTTTATTCCACTGGAAGATATGGATTTACGGCTTTCTGACAAAGCTGACTGACAGGCTGAGAAATTTTGCCGGGTCTTTCTTCCACATAAAAAGTCTGCGCAACCAGTTGTGCAGACTTTTGTATTATGAGAAAAGATAATTCAGATATTCCTTCTTGATTGCGTTAGCTCCCCGTTTACGGATCTGGACGGTTTCCTGGTTGTCCAGAAGAAAGCCCTCCTCCAGTGTTTTGTAAATGCGGTCCATATTCACAAGACAGCCGCGGTAGCAGGAGAGAAAACAGGGGAGATCGTGAATCAGTTCCTCGAATTTCTGGAAAGTCAGGTATGTGCGCAGAACTCCTGCGTCTGTGTGAAGCTGGACAGCATTGTGAAAGGTGTCTGCATACAAAATGGTTTTTACAGGAACACGTAGAAGGGTACGGTCGCAGATCACCTCTATATATCGTGTATCCTGTGCACGCTTGATCTGAATGGAGTCCAATACCTTTGTGAGCTTGTTTGTATCAAGAGGCTTCAGAAGATAATAAGCTGCCTGCACGTCGTAACTGGCAACCGCAAAAGCATCGCTGCTAGTAACAAAAATAAGAGCACAGGAGTCGCCTTTTTCCCGAAGCTGGGCGGCCAGGTCCATACCATTGGCCTGCTTTATGTAGATATCAAGAAAAATCAGGTCATAACTGCCGGGAGAATAGCTGTTCCAGAAGTCTTCAGGTGAAGAGAAGATAGCTGTTCCAGAAGTCTTCAGGTGAAGAGAAGGTATGTAATTGGATAGATATCTGTTTTTGGTCATAATGTTCCCGGGCAGCTTCTGCAAGTGCATCAAGATCCTGCTGCACATCATCAATTATTGCAATGTTCAATGCTAAAATCCTCCAAAAGAATGAAAACCTGCAGTAAATCAAAATATCACTGAAAGTGTCATTTCATCCCATGTATATTGTTTTTTCAAAATAAATCGGATATAGTAATCTCAAGGTGATGAGGCGTTAGAAAGTATTGTAAGCTTTTTAGGTCCTCTATATAATATCACAAAATATGATAAAAGTGAGGTAGAAAAATGAAAAACTGGAAAAAAGTTATGGCTATGTTGTGTGCCGCAGCAATGGTAACCGGATCTTCTGCTCCTGTATGGGCAGAGGCAGATGCAGCAGAAGATACTGAGGCTGCAGATGATGAGATTACAGAATTAACAATGGACATGCTTGATGAAGCTGCATATGAAGGAACATGGTTATCTTTTGAGCCAGGCTTCGATCTCTATGTACCAAGTAACTGGGACGTTCTGGAAATTTCAGATGAAGATGCTGCAGACGGTGTTATGTTCCAGGCACAGGATCCGGATTCTGAAGAAGGCGTGAACATGGTAGTGACTGCTACAGATGTTGGAACAGAGTATGATCTGTATTCCATGGCTGATGAGCTGGCTACAGAGTATGAAGATGTTGAGAAGGTTTGCATTAACGGACTCTATGCAGTTTCCTTCGAGACTGAAAGTACATACGGAATCGCTTTCCTGGAGGATGCTGAGGGAATGATGTACAATGTACAGATCGGACCGAAATCTGACGACATTCAGCCTATCGCTGAGACACTTTTCGTTTCTCTGATCAAGACAGAAGACAATGAGGAAAATGCAGAGGCTGAGACCGATGCGGCAGCTGACGAGGAAGCAGCAAACTAATTGCTATAAATGGAATCAGCAGTAATAACTAATTTAAATGCGAAACGTGAATGTCAGCTGGAAATAAATTTTGAAGCTGGCGCTTAAGAAAACAAAACAGAAGCTATGCAGTATATGGAAAAAGACTGCATGGCTTCTGTTTTTTTGTTTCATCAGATAAATATGCGTTTAACAGTTAGCTGTGTAAAGATTTCTTCAGCTTCGTATTCCATTTCTGTACAATCAACGGATTCATTTTAATCTTTTTACGATCGTAAGTGATCAGTCCGTTGGTTTCTTCTTCAATATCAGAAAGCTGCGTGAAAACAGTTGCAGAGTATCCTTTTTTTACAGAAGGTACGATAGTGTTTTCCATCAACCTGGAGAAGCCGTCGGTAAGCGCCTCGCTGGTGGTAAATTTCTTATATCCGTAAATGTTTCTACAGGCACTGTGCTCTGGCAGGCGAAGAGAGTAACCTCCAAATTCAGATAAAGCAAGTACACGGTCTGATTCTGGTACTGGAAGTCCAAGAAAATAATAATGGAGACTGTTAATATCACCACAGCCCTGATCAAACCATCCGCTGGCAGAATCTACCAGGCGGGAAGGATCCAGCCGGTGAATAAAATCTGTAACTTTTTTTGTGGAAAATTGTCCCCATCCTTCGTTAAATGGTACCCATGTGACAATGGAAGGATGATTATACAGTGTCCTGACCATATCCCGGATATCGTCAATGTATTCCTGGCGGCCGAATTCATCTGTGCGAGAGAGCAGGCGGGCGTGGAGGTCTTTTACCGGAATGCGCATCCAGTTTAATAATGTAGCCAGATAGGTGACAAACCAGTGATGGTAGGAAGAACCGCCGTTAGGCATATCCTGCCATACCAGCATTCCCATGCGGTCACAGTGGAAATACCAGCGGTCTGTTTCAATCTTGCCATGCTTGCGGAGCATATTAAAACCAAGATCTTTCATTGCACGAATATCGTAGATGAGAGCTTCATCTGAAGGTGCTGTATAAAGCCCGTCGGGCCAGTAGCCTTGATCCAGCACGCCGCTCTGAAAATATGGCTGATTGTTCAGGAAAAAGCGTGGATAGTTATCGTCAGCTATCTGTACGTCACATTTGCGGAGTGCGAAATATCCAAGAATCCGGTCTTTGCCATATTCCAGGGAATAGGGGTAAAGCCATGGCTCTTTGGGAGTCCAGGACTTCTGCATATTTTCCGGGATGGAGAGGGTGGCTCCTTTTCCGGGACGGATTGCGGCGGGAGTTATTTCATCCTGGCATAATGTATCGTTAAGTCCGTCTGCTTCGAGAAAAACAGGTGGATAAACTTTACAGATCACATTGGATGAATTCTGCCTGTCAGGTGAAAAAGCCAAAACAGTTCCCTGAGAATCTGTCTGATCCGCTGCCGTGGGACTTATATGGGCGGGAGATGCATTTTCGGCCGAGGATGCGGAGGATACGCGGATTCGCATCCGGACCAGACTATTGTCCCAATCCGGGGTAACACGCACATCTCTTATGTATTCGTTCGGTACGATCTCCATCCATACAGTCTGCCATATCCCGCTCTGGGCAGTATAGAACATACCGCCGCGTTTCAGCTGCTGTTTGCCTCTGGCATGATAGGAGGTGTCACTGAAGTCATGGACACTTATTAGGATAGAGACTGTGAGATCTTCTGTAATAAAGTCTGTAATATCTGTGGTAAATGGAAGGTAGCCTCCCTTGTGATAGGTGACGAACTTTCTGTTAATGTACACACTGCAGATCTGATCTACAGCTCCAAAATGCAGAAGAAGCCGCTGACTTTCTGTATTCAGGCAGTTCTCTGGCAACTGGATGGTACGGGAATACCATAAGGTTTCATCAGGCAAAAGCTGGCGCTTTACCTGGGAAAGAGGTGCTTCCGGTGAAAAGGGCACCAAAATCTGTCCGTCAAAGGGGAAATATTCGCTTTTATAAAATTGCCATGGAAGAATGCGGCTGTCAGTAATCAGATAGTCCCACATGCCGTTCAGATTGATCCAGTGACGGCGTACCATATCCGGACGAGGATATTCTTTCAGAGTCTGTCCCAGGGCAGCCGCTTTGCTCCAAATGGTTTCCAGATTTTTCAAATATATGTCCTCCTTAAATTTACGAAAAGTATGAAAAAATAATTATAATGATATGTTTTATTATACACGAAATATGGACGTTTGCAATTGGATTTGTGAAAACCTGTTCCGCAACATTACTGTTCACTGGTAATGTTCCGCGAGGTGTTTTTGTGAACAAAGTTCACAGAAAAACGAGAATCTGAACGTGAAATCTTGCGGATGCATGAGTTTTGTGTAACGCGAAACGTGTTGCTATGAATGGAGCGAAGAGAAACACGCTTGCAGGGGGTGGAGTGGACAGCATATCGCAACTTACGATTGAAAAAGCAGGTGCGGTATGTTAGGATAAAAAGGATTGATGGAGGGGAAAAAGATGAATAATTCACAAAACAAAAATCTGCTGACAGAGGGGTCTATCTGGAAGAAACTGATGGGATTTGCGTTCCCGCTTTTTCTGGGAAACTTGTTCCAGCAGCTGTACAATACAGCAGATTCTCTGATCGTGGGAAACTTTCTGGGAAGTGATGCATTGGCTGCGGTAAGCTCATCCGGCAGTCTTACATTTCTGTTGGTAGGATTTTTTCAGGGTCTTGCTATGGGAGCAGGCGTTATCATAGCGAGATATTTTGGCGCAAGGCAGAAGAAGGAGCTTCACAGGGCGATTCATACCACGGTGGCTTTTGGTATTCTGTGCGGTATACTTCTTACAGCTGGCGGTGTTGTGCTTGCACCAAAAATTCTGATCCTTATGAAAACACCAGCAGATATTTTGCCGAAATCCACCCTGTATTTCCAGGTATATGCCATGGGATCCCTGGGTCTGGTTCTTTATAACAATTTTGTAGGCATTATGCAGGCAGTGGGAGACAGCCGTCATCCATTGTATTACCTGATTTTTTCATCGCTTTTGAATGTAGCTCTGGATATGGTTTTTGTAGGCGGACTTGGAATGGGTGTGGAGGGCGCAGCTCTTGCCACTATCATTTCCCAGTTTATGAGTGCATTTTTGTGTCTGTACCGTCTGATGAAAAAAAGCCCGGAGGAGTATACGGTTTCCCTTAGGGATGTTCGCCTGGACTCCTATATGCTGAAACAGATCGTATCCAACGGTCTTCCTGCTGGCATCCAGAATTCCGTGATCGCCATTGCAAATGTGGTAGTGCAGTCTAATATCAACAGCTTCGGCAAGCTGGCTGTTGCTGGATGCGGGGCATATTCCAAGGTTGAGGGATTTGGTTTTCTGCCTATTACCTGTTTTTCTATGGGACTGACCACATTTATCAGTCAGAATCTGGGCGCAAAGAAATATGACAGGGCAAAAAAAGGAGCCCGTATTGGTATCCTCTGCAGTATTTCGATGGCAGAGATCGTGGGAATTATTGTGTATTTTGCAAGCCCGGTATTTATTGCCGCTTTTAACAATGATCCGAAAGTGATTGCTTTCGGAGTGAAAGAAGCACATATCATTACTCTGTTCTATTTTCTGCTTGCCTTTTCCCATTGCATTGCAGGACTTATGCGTGGAGCGGGAAGAGCTACGGTGCCCATGTTTGTTATGCTGGGCTGCTGGTGCGTGATCCGTGTGACTTATATAACCATCGCTGTGAAGCTGCATCCGGTGATCCAGACTGTATTCTGGGCTTATCCACTGACCTGGTCATTAAGCTCCATTCTGTTTTTGATTTTTTATCTGAAATCAGACTGGATCCATGGTTTTGAGAAAAAAAGAAACTGACAGAGGCGGAAAATACTGAAATAAATGCCAGTGGATGGTGAAAAAGGAGTTATGGTTTTTATGAATGTACTGAACATTGAACATGTAAGCAAGATTTTTGGAGATAAAAAGATTTTTGATGATATTTCCTATGGAATCCATGATGGGGATAAAATCGGAATCATTGGAATCAATGGAACAGGAAAAAGTACTCTGCTGAAAATCATTGCAGGGGAAGAGGAGACAGATGAGGGACAGGTGATTTCCCAGAATGGCCTTCGTATCACCTATCTGCCTCAGATGCCAGATTTTCCAAAGGGTGCCATTGTAAACAGGACTATGTGGCTGATGGGAAATGGCAGAAGGACTGGAGCACGGAAAGTGAGGCCAGAAATATTTTGAATAAGCTGGGGATTACAGAACATGATGTCCCTGTGGAGCAGCTTTCTGGTGGACAGAAGAAGCGTGTAGCTCTGGCCAGAACTCTGGTAAACCCTTCTGATGTGCTGATTCTGGATGAGCCTACCAACCATCTGGATAATGAGATGGTAACCTGGCTGGAGGATTACCTGAACCGGTTTAAAGGCGTTGTGATCATGGTTACGCATGACCGTTATTTCCTTGACAAAGTTACCAATAAAATTCTGGAAATCAGTCATGGAAAAGTATATTCCTATGATGCCAATTATTCAGGATTTCTGGAATTAAAAGCACAAAGAGAAGAGATGGAGCTGGCTTCTGAGAGGAAGAGACAGAGCATTCTCCGTATGGAACTGGAATGGGCGAAGCGTGGCTGGCGTGCAAGAAGGGCCAAGCAGCGGGCCCGTCTGGAGCGTCTGGAAGCGTTAAAAAATGGCAAGGCGCCTGTTCAGGAGACAGATGTGCAGATGGACTCTGTGGAGACCAGAATGGGGAAAAAGACAGTAGAGCTTCATCACATTTCCAAAAGCTATGGCGATAAGGTGATTCTGGATGATTTTGACTATATTGTGCTGAGAAACCAGAGACTTGGAATTATCGGACCAAATGGATGCGGAAAATCTACTTTGATCCGTATTATTGATGGAATGGTGGAACCGGATTCCGGTACCGTGGAGATCGGGGAGACGATCAGGATCGGTTACTTTGCCCAAGAAGTGCCGGACATGGATGGAAACCAGCGGGTGATTGATTATATCCGTGATGTGGCAGAGTTTATTCCTACCCGTGATGGAAAGATCAGCGCATCTATGATGCTGGAGCGTTTTCTTTTTGATTCTGCAATGCAGTATACACCGGTAGCCAAGCTGTCAGGAGGAGAGAAGAGACGTCTGTATCTCCTGAAGGTACTGATGGAGGCTCCAAATGTACTTCTTCTGGATGAGCCCAGTAATGATCTGGACATTCCTACACTGACAATTCTCGAAGATTATCTTTCTACATTTTCGGGAATTGTGATCACGGTATCTCACGACCGCTATTTCCTGGATGATGTGGTGGACCGCATTTTTGCCTTTGAAGGGAATGGAAAACTGACCCAGTATGAGGGTGGTTATACAGATTATGCAGAAGCAAAAGCGCGGAAATACGGGGCTGGAAGCAGTGAAATTGGTGCCGGGGCCGGTAGCAGTTTGTCAGATAAAGCGGCTTCCGGAAATAACAGTACAGAGGATGAAGAGAAAAAACCTACCAGAAAAGACTGGAAGCAAGGACAGAAGTCTGAAAAACTGAAATTTACTTATAAAGAAGAACGGGAATATGCCGTTATTGATGAGGATATAGCCAGACTTGAAGAGAAAATTGCCAGGCTGGAGAATGATATGATGGCAAATGCCACCAATTCCGTGAAGCTTCGTGAGATTATGGCAGATAAAGAGGCGGCGGAGAAACAGCTGGAAGAAAAAATGGATCGCTGGGTGTATCTCAACGATCTGGCGGAACAGATTGAAGCGCAGAAAAGTGGAAACTAATTTTCGGTTGCCGTAGCCCGCTACGCCGCCCTCATTCG
>ERZ779894.3277-NODE-3277-length-12791-cov-3.783920_pt1 | contig 12791 bp, 13 predicted proteins | sample MGYA00511587_ERZ779894 | MGnify/ENA primary metagenome ERZ779894 (study PRJEB29588, sample SAMEA2160490) | human gut metagenome | biome: human gut; feature: human-associated habitat; material: faeces | place: Denmark | collected 2008/2010 ... | reverse complement strand
CGTCTTGTGTTGAAACAGATTAAACTGCTGGAATACCATTCCGATCTTCTGACGATGTCGATTTATGTCAACCTTAGGATCTGTGATATCTGTTCCTTCAAACAGGATTTTACCTCCTGTAGGCTCCTCCAGAAGGTTGAGAGAACGAAGGAAAGTAGATTTACCAGAGCCAGATGGTCCGATAATGGCAACAACCTCGCCCTGACAAATATCTGTGGAAATTCCATCCAGAACCTGATTGGATCCAAACGCTTTTTTCAGATCCTGTACCTGAATCAAAACTTTACTCTTATCAACGCTCACTGGTTCTCAGTCTCCTCTCCAGTTTATTCATAAAGAAAGTCAGTACCATGACCACGATCAGATAAATTGCTGCTGCTGCCAGAAGAGGCATAAAAGCATTGTAGGTACGGCTCTGGATCAGCATTGCACCCTTGGTCAGGTCCATCATTCCGATGTAACCGATAATAGAAGTTTCCTTGATCAGCACGATAAACTCATTTACCAGTGCAGGAAGCACATTCTTAAACGCCTGTGGAATGATAATAAGACGCATGGTCTGGGTAAAATTAAGTCCCAGGCTACGTCCTGCCTCTGTCTGTCCCTGATCAATTGACATGATTCCGGAACGGACGATCTCCGCAACGTAGGCACCTGAGTTGATACCAAAGGCAAGTCCGCCTACAATGATCTTGTTAATGCTTACAGCACCAAAAATTACAAAATTCATGATCAACAGCTGGATCATGGTTGGTGTTCCACGAATTACAGTCAGATAAACTCTGCAGATGGAGTTGGCAATTTTAAAATTCCCGGATTTATCGTGGGAAGAACGGATAATTGCCACCAGAAAACCGATACAGATACCGATCAACAGGGCGAAAACAGTGATGATCATGGTATTTTTCAAACCATCCAGCAGCCAGGTGTATCTGTCATCTTTTATAAAATTGATATAAAAATCGTGTCCAAATTTTTCAAACATATTATTTCCCTTTTTATTTGCTTATCTAATGGTGCAGTGCCTGCTTCTCTTTCGGCACCATTCCATATAGGAAAAGCTGCCAGAACTGTATGCTGGCTGTTTTCATTCTTTCAGTCAGTAACATTAGTATGAGTCACCTTGATCTGCCTGTATCCAAAGCTTATACATTCCAAGCTTTTCCCAAACAGCATTCATCTAGGTGACTCACACTTCTCTGACAGCTTATGCTGTATTATTTCTATCAGTCAGCTTTTACAATGATAACCTGGCTTGCATTTGCATAGGTGTCTGTGAAATCAACACTCTCCAGACGATCCTCTGTAACGGTCATTCCGGCAGCACCGAAATCAGCCTTTCCAGACTGTACTGCAGCAAGGATTGCATCAAACTCCATATCGTCGATCTCAAGCTCATATCCAAGCTTATCGCAGATTGCCTGTGCAATATCAGCGTCGATACCAACAATCTCATCACCGTCACGGTACTCATATGGCTCGAACTCAGCGTTTGTTGCCATTACAAGAGTTCCGTTGGAACGGTCTACATCTTCCGGAGACTCATATGGTGTCTCGCCAATGTTATCACCGATGTAGTTGTTCATAATATCATCAACAGTTCCGTCCTCTTTCAGTTCTTTTAATGCGCCGTTGATCTTGTCAAGAAGCTCATCATTGCCTTTCTTCAGGCAGATTGCATACTCTTCTTCAACGAATGGCTCGTCCAGGATCTTCAGTCCGTCTGCATTCTCAACGAATTTCTGAGCTGGCTGGGAGTCGATGATCACACAGTCGATCTGACCGGCCATAAGTGCCTGGATTGCTTCGCTTCCTTTGCTGTAACGCTTAACAGTTGCTCCGTCAGCCTCATATTCACTAGCTTCAATATCACCGGTTGTACCAAGCTGTACACCGATTGTTGCATTCTTAAGATCATCCTTTGACTCAACAGTTGCAGCAGAAACGCCAGCAGTCATGGAAACTGCCATTACTGTGCCAAGTGCAAGAGATACTAATTTTTTCATATTCTTTTCCTCCTCTTAATCTCATATACAGAACCAGTTCCTTATATCTTCATCCACATAGTAAGCTGCTGCTGTTTATTTCTTCCACAACAACCGACCTCACAAGATGGGGACATAATTATTCATGCTTTCTGCATATTCATTCATCTATCTTTTCCTCATTTTATCAGCTTTTTGGAAAAATGCAAGAGTTTCCATAAATTTCCCCAACTTCTTTGTCATTATTTGGAAAAATTCACTTTTTGATAACACATCTGTGTTATGATATGATTTGTGTGGAGTAATTAAATAATTGAATGACCAAGGCGTTAACCGCCCAAACAGGAGGTATTTATTATGAAATTTACAAAAATGCATGGTATCGGCAACGATTATGTATATGTGAACTGTTTTAAAGAAACTGTGAAAGATCCATCAGCAGTTGCCAAATTTGTGAGTGACAGACATTTTGGAATTGGCTCAGACGGACTGATTCTGATTAAGCCGTCTGACATTGCAGACTGTGAGATGGATATGTACAACCTGGATGGTTCCCAGGGTGCTATGTGCGGCAATGGCATCCGCTGTGTAGCCAAGTATGCTTACGATTACGGCATTGTAAACAAGACCAGTATCAGCGTAGCGACCAAAAGCGGCGTGAAATATCTGGATCTTTCTATCCGTGACGGAAAAGTCAGTATGGTAAAGGTCAATATGGGCGCCCCTATTCTTCAGGCTTCTCTGATTCCAGTTGTATCTGAGTCTGAGCAGGTCGTAAATGCCCCTATTGAAGTAGACGGACAGATTTATCACTTTACAGCTGTTTCCATGGGAAATCCTCACGCCATCGTATACATGGATGACGTAGACGGGCTGGAAATCGAAAAGATCGGTCCATCTTTTGAAAACCATATAAATTTCCCTGACCGCGTCAATACCGAATTCGTAAAAGTCATCGACCGACACACTGTCCAGATGAGAGTCTGGGAGCGCGGTTCCGGTGAGACTCTGGCTTGTGGAACAGGTGCCTGCGCAGTTGCAGTTGCTTCTATTTTGAACGGGCTGGTTGACCGTGATCAGCCGGTTACCGTGAAGCTTCTTGGTGGCGATCTTAATATTTTCTGGGACGAAAATGACGATCAGGTTTATATGACTGGTCCGGCGACTACTGTATTTGATGGGGAAATTGATCTGGGATTTCTTGGAGAATGACTCAATAAAAAGGCCCTTGCGGACCGTAGGCATTTTGTAATGCTTACACCGCAAAGGCCATTATTCTTTCTACAATAAATACTGCACCACAGGCAAGAAGCGCCACAGTCAGCAGACTCTTCTCTTTGTACGCTGCAATCAGCGCCACTACAAATCCCACTACAGCTGAAATTACACTTGCCGTTGCCGACAAAATCGCCGGAAACGTCATAGCTGCCAGACAGGCATAGGGCACATAAAACAGAAATGATTTTATAAAAGGATTGGTAATCTCCTTCTTCGCCAGTGCCAATGGCAGCATACGGATCAAATATGTAACGCCAGCCATAACCAGGATATAAATATAAACATTAGGCTTCATGAGCTTCCTCCTTGGCATTTTCTTCATCAACCGGGCAAAGCCATGCTGCCAGTCCGGCTACCAGAATTGTAGTAATAATAATCACAAATCCGGATGAGACTTTCGATAATACAGGAACCCAGGCAAATAATGCGCTCACTGCCATTGCTCCAAGAACAACCAGAAGCACTGCTTTGTTTTTCTTGGATGGCGGAATAATGACAGCCAAAAACATTCCATAAATGGCAACTCCAAGTGCACTCATAATAAAATCAGGAAGAATACTTCCTGAAATAGCTCCAAGCAGGGTTCCAATGGTCCATCCCGGGATTGCTACACTCATTACACCATAATTATAAAACGCACTGACTTTCCCCGGTTTACTGGCACTGACTCCGAATATCTCATCTGTTACGCCAAATGCAACTCCGTAACGATGCCCCCAAGTTTCATCACGTCTTAGCTTCTGTGAAAGGGAAAACGACATCAGACAGTATCTCAGATTGATAATCAGCTGAGTAAGTGCCATTTCCCATAAGGAACCTCCTGCTATGATAATATCAAGACCTGCAAATTGTCCCGCTGACGTAAGATTCGTCAAAGAAATCAAGACCGCCTGCCAGATAGACAGTCCGCCCTGCACCGCCATCATACCAAACGTAAAGGAAACAGCCAGATACCCCAGGGCAATGGGGATTCCATCTGTAATTCCCTGCTTAAAGTTCTCTTTCTTCATGAAAGATTTCCTCCGGTTTCTTCTGTAGTCACGCAAAGAGCCTGGGAAGCAGTTTTGGCCTCCCAGGCTCTCTCATTGTAGCACTTTACACTAATAAATTCAACTATTATCCCTTGTATTCTCACTTTCTCTCTACAATCTTGTAATAAACCTTCGCTGTCAGCCCATAAATCACGCCATAAACCAAAGCAAACACCAATAATGTCACCACCGTGCATCTGGCAAACAAACCGCTGTTTGTCATGCTAAACAGCGCCAGCAGTCTCTTTACCATAGGAAATGCCATAGCAATATGCAGTGCTGCCATTCCAAGAGGAAGGAAAAATACCATAAGGATCTGTCTGTGAATGGAAGATTTCACCTCTTTATGAGTCATGCCCACCTTCTGCATGATCTCGAACCGTTCCTTATCCTCATAGCCCTCTGAAACCTGCTTGTAGTAAATGATCATGGCCGCCCCCATCAGGAACAGCAGTCCAAGGAAAATTCCAAGGAACAAAATTCCACCGAACATACTGTAAAAACTGTTATACAGATCCTGTTTTATAGTATTGTAGTTCATTCCCACTTCTATAGTTCCAGCTGCTTTTTCGGAATCCAGAAGCTCCGTTGCAAGATCGCTTACTTTGGTGGCAGATGCATATTTTTCTTCTTCACTTCCAGACAGATACACATCCGTTTCCAGTTCCATCAGAGACATTGCACTTTGATAAACTTCCTCCTGCTGCAAAAACAAAGCAAAAAAGTCTTCGTCATTTACAACCAGCTTCAAAGAATCCATAGAAGAAAAATTATCTCCCACATACTGATAATTTTTCAGCCATTCTTTCACCTGGTAAACCTTGTTATGAATCTCCAGAGTCTCACCGTCTGTTTTTCCATTGTGGTAAGCAAGAACTTCACCTGGCGCAAGGGAAATCTCTTCTCCCGTAACCCTGGCATACTCTTCCTGTGGAACCACGGTAAGGGTTTCCAATGAGGCTGGCATTGCCATAAGGGAACTCCCATCAACATTTGCAAATTTCCAGCTCCCATCTTCGCTTCCCACAAGCGTAGATGAAAAAGCAATTTCGGTGTTAATTTTCTCATAAGAAACCTGGTTTTCAATTTTTCCCAGTAATTTCTCTCTCATTTTTTCCAGATCTTCATAAGAATTTCCCCGGTACAGCACATTCACATCCGCCGGACAGCGTTTGTTCATAATATCATCCAGTCCGGAATTCAGGCACACCGTAGAAGAGATCATCAGAAGTACGCCTGTGCTCAGAATGCAGATACTTGCAAGTCCAACTGCATTTTGTTTCATGCGGTACAGCATACCGGAAACAGCAGTAAAATTCTTGGTTTTATAATAAAATTTCTTATTCCAGCGCAGAACTTTGAGCACCACAATGCTTCCTGCTGTAAAAAGAAGATACGTTCCTGCCATTACCAGAACCACTGCCACAAAGAACAGCGCCAGCGCCGAAAGAGGTGACTCTGTGGTAATGGCAATATAATATCCGATAAACAGACAGATAAAACCAGCAACCGCCATCAGCCATTTTGCTTTTGGTTCCTTTTCCCCTGCATTTTGTGCCTGAAGAAGCTGAATCGGGTTTGTTTTGTAAACCTTCCTGATATTTACCAGAAGGATCAAAACAAAAATAGCTCCAAACACTTCCAGGCATATTCTGATTGCCGGAACGCTGACTTCGAACCCAAAGGACGCCGGAACCTTGATCAGTTTCAAGAGCAGCAGAAGCGCCAGCTTGCTTCCCAGAATTCCCACAAGGATTCCGCCAACAAAACTGATCAAGGCACTAAACAGATTCTCCAGCATCATAACCCAGCTGATATGCTTCTTTTCCAGCCCGAGAATGTTGTAAAGTCCCAGTTCCTTTTGTCTTCTTTTCATGAGGAAACTGTTGCTGTACAACAGGAAAATAAAGGAGAAAATAACAATAACGCCAACTCCCATAGTCGTGATCATCAACACGTCACCACTGTGACGGATCGTTTTCATTCCTGCATTATGATTGATAAAAAGCATCATATACAGCATTGCCACATTGAACAGACACGCCAGAATATAGGGCACATAAATCTGTTTATTTTTCCGGATGTTTACAACTGCCAGCCTGGCAAAAAGTCCCTTACGCATGATACTCACCGCCCGTCATCAAAATGGTTAAGGTATCGGAAATCATCTGGTACATCTCCTCTTTTGTTTTCTCGCCGCGATAGATCTGGTGGAAAACTTCACCATCTTTTATGAACAGAACCCTGGATGCCCGGCTGGCTGCCTGGGCGCTGTGAGTAACCATGAGAATGGTCTGGCCCTGTCTGTTTATCTCTTCGAAAACGTCCAGAAGAGCATTTGCAGCCTTGGAATCGAGAGCCCCTGTGGGTTCATCCGCAAGGACCAGGCGCGGCTGTGTGATCAGAGCCCTGGCAACTGCACATCTTTGTTTCTGTCCTCCAGAGACCTCATAAGGATATTTTTCCAGCAGCTCATAAATATGAAGAGCCTGTGCAATAGGACGGATTTTCTGCCCCATTTCCCGGTAATCTTCACCTGCCAGCACCAGCGGCAGATAAATATTATCCCTCAGGCTGAAGGTATCAAGAAGATTAAAATCCTGGAACACAAAGCCCAGATTTTTTCTTCGAAATGTAGAAATCTCCTTATCAGAAAGGTGTCCCAGGCTTTTTCCATCCAGAAGTACGTCTCCGGAAGTAGGTTTATCCAGTGTTGCAAGAATATTCAGAAGTGTAGTTTTTCCGGAACCGCTTTCTCCCATAATTGCAACAAATTCACCTTTTTCCACAGAAAAATTCACATTGGTCAATGCCTGCACCTTATTTCCGCCAAAACGGGTGGTATATATTTTTTTCAGATTTGTAACTTCAAGTAATGACATTTTTTACTCCTCTCCTTTATCAATGAGCTTTTTCATACGCTTCCTTGCAAAAAACAGTATACTTAAAAAAGTCACTTGCTGCCATCGAATCAGATTACAAAATGCAGGCAGAATCTTACAATGTTGTAAGGTTGTCACATAAAGTTTGCAAGAAAAAAATTTCATCTGGCAAAACTCTTTATGATATAGAAGATTTGGTCAGTATTTTTTGCAATATAAAAAGGCCGCTGACATATACGACCTTTTTTATATTATAATCCCCTATTGGGCATATATCTTCTCTGGCGTCATTCCGGCAGCCAATGTAAGATAATACACCGCGTCCGCCGCCACACACACTACGTTTTCCTCATGCATGAACTCTGTGATTTCCGAATCAAAAAGCATGTTTGCCTGTGCTTCAAATTCCTCATCCTTATCCCAGAACAAAACTGCAATATTCAAAAAAGGAAATACCGGAAGCACATACCCCACATCTCCCTGAGGAAGCAAAGTTCCCCCAAGAGCCTCACAGGCTTTTCTTAATTCTTCTGTTTTCCCGGAGAAAAGCTCCTGCAGCCTGGAAATAATTGTCCTTCTGTAAGCAGCCTCAAAAGGATACACTCTCTTCACCTGGCGAAAAGCCACCAGATTGCCCGATGCCACAGGATGAGCTGCTGAATAGTAAAACGTATTATAAATATTCATCACCGTATCAAATCCAGGGCTTTTCCCATCTTCTGTAATAAATCCGTTTTTTCGGTCAATTCGAAATCTTTTTGAAAAGTAGATGATATAAAGAAACTCCTCATCAGCTTCCAGCTGAAATTTGCGAATCAGTTCCTCCTGATCCATTTCCAGGAATTGCAATCTCCAGTTCTCGATTACCTGGTCATAATTAGACTGCCTGTTTTCTAGCATAACACATTCTCCTCTTATCCGCTATTTACCTTTAGCTATGCCATATAACTTGAAAGCTTCCTGTTTCGAGTATTTTTACCAGTTGCTCCACTTCATCGGAGTTCCAGTTTTGCACAGTCTGTGCTTCCCCTGTGAATTTCACGCAGGTTCCGCAGGAAGAGCTTAAATTCCTTGGCACCGGCATGATCGTAGCCGGATATCCCTCTTTCTCACATTTTTTCTTGAAAGACATAGCTCCAAAATGGGAAAAAAATGTGGCTATGTAATCTCCCATTATATCTCAAGAGTGAGGGCAAAGTCTTCCCCATCTTCTTTTACAGACGCCTTATATCCCTGATGCAGGGCGAAACGGGATACGTTTTCTTTGGCTGTTACGTTATCTACCATTACCGTATACGCCTTCTCACCGGATGCCAGCGCATTCTTGGTACGGATCACAGGTTCCGGGCAGGAAAGCCCTCTTGCATCTATTGTTTTCATACACTTAATCTCCTTAGATTTTTCATTATTTCAACTAAACGGAATTGTCTGTTTACACAGATTTACTATAAATGAGCGTCCTTAATCAACTTCACGCTTCATTCTTACGCATGGAATTTACTGTCGCAATCACGATCAGAACCACAAAACCGATCACAACAGCGATCTTGCCATTTGCAGTCGGGCCTTCTCCAGAAGATGCCAGTCCGAAATTATGTGCTACAGCTGCACCAGCCATCAGACCAAATACTGTGATGGCGGAGTCTGTGTTTCCTTCACCAGCCAGAACCAGCTGACGAAGCGGGCAGCCTCCAAGAAGGACACAGCCAAATCCTGCAAGCGCCATTCCAAGTGCATTCCAAAGACCATCTGTATGTGCGACAGGTTGTCCTGCAAATCCTGGATTAAAATATCCCAGGATCATGTTTCCGATCAACGCACTTACCAGAATTGCAATAAATCCAAGAAGCAGCTTCCACTCTCCAAACAGTACCACGTCACGGATTCCTCCAACCATACACAGGCGGGTTCTCTGTGCAAGTGCACCTACCAGAAGCCCTGCGATCAGGGAGATTGCAATTGCAGCATGCTTTGCTCCAGGACCACCGTCAGCTTCTGTGAAGTGGATGAATACAGGTGCTGCAATGAGAAGCAGAAGAATTCCGATTTCCACTACTGGGAAAATGCCGCCTTCAACTGGCTGCATTTTATAGGAACGTTTCAGAGTATAGCCTTTTTTCAGGAAAAATACTCCGGCAAGGATTCCAGCAATAAATCCGATCAAACCAAAGATGGCGTTGAAATCGCCGCCAGCCAGACGAAGGATCATGCGGAATGGGCAGCCAAGGAACATCAGGCAGCCAATCATAACGAACATTCCGATCACAAAACGGGTAACAGGTGCGGAGCCGCCTCTTGGCTTAAATTCTTTGGTTGCAAGAGCAAGAATGCAGGAGCCAAGTACCAGTCCTACAATTTCCGGGCGGATGTACTGAACCGCAGCTGCACTGTGGAATCCCAGTGCTCCTGAAGTATCACGCAGGAAGCAGGCAATGCAGAAGCCCATATTTGCAGGGTTTCCGAAATATACCAGAGCCACTGCAATGATTCCGATGATGACACCGGCTCCGATGATTATGGGTGTTTCTTTCTTTGACAATGTTTCTTTCATACTCTTTCCTCCTTAGATAACTGTCAAATCTTTCCTCTATTTTAGCATTTTTTGTCAGAAAACTCTAATTGATTATGTGGGATTATTTTAAGTATTTATAGATATTGTCGATAAATCGTGGTATTATAGATATATTAAATAACCATTTTCCAAGCGAAAGGATATAATCATGAACCGAATTTACCTCGACCAGGCCAGCACCTCCTTTCCAAAGGCTCCAGGTGTGGCACAAGCTATGGTGGATTACCAGACTATGAACGGAGTTAACGTGAACCGCGGCTGCTACTCCAGTGCTTACTCAGCAGAAGAAGTTATTTATGAGACACGCCAGCTGCTGGCAGAACTTTTCCACTTTTCCAAATGCAAAAATGTAATTTTTACACCGAATGTCACCACCAGTCTCAATTTTATTTTAAAAGGATTCTTAAAACCAGGAGACCATATTCTGGTATCCGCCATGGAGCACAATGCAGTTATGCGACCTGTAGTACAGCTGGCTTCCTTAGGGATTTCCTTTGACCGGATTCCTTGCAGAACGGACGGCTCTATGATTCTGGAAAAAGTAGAAGAACTGATCCGCCCTGAGACGAAAGCTATTGTCACTTTACATGCTTCCAATGTATGCGGAACCAGGATGCCCCTTGATGCCCTTGGGGAAATCTGTCAGAGGCACCAGCTTTATTTTGTTGTGGATTCTGCACAGACGGCTGGGATCGTACCAATTAATATGGACAAAATGCATATTGACGCGTTAGCTTTTACCGGACATAAAGGACTTCGGGGACCACAAGGGACAGGTGGTTTCCTGGTTTCCCAGGAATTGGCAGAACAAATGGAACCACTGATTTCCGGCGGTACCGGAAGTGTATCTCATACGGAAGAAATTCCGGATTTTATGCCGGATCGCTTTGAATCCGGGACACCTAATCTGCCTGGAATTTATGGACTGCATGAAGCACTTTTGTACTTGAAAACGCATTCTTTGCAGGCGATAAATGAAAAAGAATTGTCTCTCACTGGTTATTTTCTGGAACAGCTGCAGGCACTGGACGATACTGGCAGACATATCCGTATTATTGGAAAAAAAGATCTCACTAACCGAAATGCAGTTGTTTCGATCCAGACACCAGAAATCGACATGTCACAGGTGGCGTGGCAGCTGGACAATGAGTATGGTGTTATGACCAGAGTCGGACTCCACTGCGCTCCAAACGCCCACAAGACGCTTGGTACTTATCCTGCCGGAACTATCCGGTTCTCCTTTGGACCGGAAAATACAAAGAATGAGCTGGATTTTGCCATCCAGGGATTAAAGAAAATTTTAGACTTATAAATTCAGCATTAGTAACACTTAATTAGTCTTTGAGAAAGGAACCAGTATTTTTACCCTATGGAATTTAAACAATTAGAGGCCTTCGTAGCCGTAGTCGAAAATAAAAGCTTCTCTGAAGCCGCCCGCCAGCTGAATCTGACCCAGCCCACCATCAGTGCCCACATCAATTCCCTGGAACAGGAATTGAATTCGCGGCTGCTGATCCGCACCACCAAGAAGCTGAACATCACCCAACGCGGTCTTCTGCTCTATGACTGCGCCTCCAATATGCTGAACATGCGCAGCAACATTATAGAAGAGTTCACCGGACAAAATAAAAAAATTGTTGACCTGGCTGTTTCCACCATTCCTTCCTCCTACCTTCTGCCAGGTATTCTCAGTGCTTTCACCAGCCAGATTCCAGACGTATATTTTCACTCCTGGCAATCCGACAGTCTCGGCGCTGTGGCAAGAGTTCTGGATGGCAGCGTGGATCTGGCTCTGGTGGGAAATACCTTTGACGAACCAGATTGCTGTTTTATCCCTTTTTGCAAAGATAAACTTGTAATTGCCACCCCTGTCAACCAGCATTACCTACAATATCAGCAAAAAATGGATTCCGGCACCCTTGATTTCTCTGATTTTCTAAGAGAACCCTTTATTATGCGCGAAACCGGTTCTGGAACCAAAAAGGAAATTGACCGCTATCTGGAAAAACGAAATATCCCGGCTTCTTCCCTGCACATTGTAGCCCGCATGAACGATCTGGAGGCCATCCGCAAGTCTGTAGCCGGCGGCCTTGGAATCTCCATCCTCTCTGCCTGCTCTGCCAAAGATCTGGCCGACACCCACCAGATTCTCATGTTTCCCCTGAATCACGAATCCGCCATGCGAACCTTCTACATTGTGTACAGTAAGAACCGGATTCTGAAGCCACATGTGAAGCAGTTTTTAAAATTCGTAACAAATTTTTATTAGAGCGTGTTTAAAAAAGGCTTTCTGCAAGATGTGCGTCACAATTTATGGGAGATTTTTCAAACACACTCTAATAACCGCCTTTTAGAAATACCAGACAAAAGGAAGCTGCCCACCAATTTCCCAGTGAACAGCTTCCCATTTCATTCCCACATATTCAAAATTCAATTTCAGCAACTGCCGCCAGCTTATTTCTCCTCAGCAGTCTCTTCAGCCTCTGTCTCAGTCTCCGGAACTACGTTGTGAACTGGTGTTACAGTTGCGACAACTGCTTCCGGATCAGTTGTGATGTGGATATTCTTATTCTTGGCGATTTCAAGGTCTTTCACACGAAGCGTATCACCAATCTTCATACCAGCCACATCAACCTTGATCTTGTCAACCAGATCTGCCGGAAGTGCTTTGTATGCAACCTCTTTCAACTCATCCTGCAGAACACCGGACATAACCTTCTCTTCATTTTCCAGAATGATCTCAGCAGTGGAATGAACCATCTCATTGCTTACCAGTGCCTGGAAATCAACTTCCTCTACTGTATGTGCAAGTGGATTATAATCAACTTCCTTGATCAGCGCATCATAGGTTTTACCATCCAGTTCCAGCATTACCTGGCTTCCTTTATTGTTGTTCTTCAACAGAACTTCAATTTCTTTCTTAGTAAACTTAAGGGGAATGGAACCTTCAATTTCTCTGCCGAACAGGTTACCTGTTACAAATCCTTCTCTTCTTAATTTCTTTGCTTTGACATCCATGCTTCTTTTTTCAGCTTTTAAAGTA
>ERZ779894.3258-NODE-3258-length-12829-cov-5.161891_pt1 | contig 12829 bp, 16 predicted proteins | sample MGYA00511587_ERZ779894 | MGnify/ENA primary metagenome ERZ779894 (study PRJEB29588, sample SAMEA2160490) | human gut metagenome | biome: human gut; feature: human-associated habitat; material: faeces | place: Denmark | collected 2008/2010 ... | reverse complement strand
CACCCACTTATGAGCAAGCTCATGTGGGCTTAGACCTTTTGACCCTGGCATCATACAATGTAAAAATTGTGTTAAGATTTATTTTTATTAATAAAAAAAGTTTTACACAATATTATTATTCCTATATGATAAATATAATGGAATATTCAAAAAGAAGAACATATGTTCTATAAGGTGATATATGAGCATTGATGAAAATGTACAAAAGAATGAGTGTAGTTGCAATATAGAAAATGGTAAGAAAATGATGGAGATGTTGGAGACGGAGAGAAAAAGAATTGTTTCCGAACTTCATGATACTTCATTGCAGAATATTGCCCATCTTGTTCATATGATTGAACTGGCTTCCTTATATATTGATAAGGATCCTGCCAGAGCAAAGATGGAATTGAATTCTGTGAGTAAAGGATTGCATAATGTCATTGAAGATATCAGAAGTACTATCTTCAATCTACGTCCTATGACATTTGATGATCTGGGATTAAAGGCTTCTTTTGAGAGATTACTGGACTTTTTGAATGCTGACAAAGATTACATAATGGATGTAGAAATCGATGATGTTTCATGTGAAACAGATGATTATTTTTGCATTATCTTATACCGTGTGGTTCAGGAATGTCTGTTAAATATAAAAAAACATTCACAGGCTACCAGGGTATTATTTCATTGTAAAAAAACGGAGCAGAAATATGAAATTTTAATACAAGATAATGGTAAGGGATTTACCAAGGAAGAAGCGGAAGATAAAGCAAACAGTCATTTTGGATTAGCATTGATCCATGAGGGTGTCAATTTGCTGAACGGTACAATTCATGTCAGTTCTGCGATTGGTCGGGGAACTACGATAGATATTAAAATTCCCTTAGATTTACATTCAGCTGTAAAAAAGAACAGCTAGGACAAAGTATAAGTATACACAAGCAAGTGAGGATATATATGAGTATAAAAGTTATGTTAGCAGATGATCATGTTCTTATGAGAGAAGGAATCCGTCAATTACTGGAATTTGACGGTACAATCTCTGTGATTGCCGAAGCTAATAATGGTGTAGAATGTATGGAGCAGTTACTTTCTGTTCATCCTGATATACTGCTTCTGGATATTAACATGCCTGTTATGAACGGAATAGAAGTGCTGCAGGAGATTAAGAAGAAAAACATCTCTGTTAAAGTATTGGTATTAACGGTACATAATGAAGTTGAATATCTTTTGAAGGCTGTGGACATTGGTATAGATGGTTATATCATGAAAGATGCAGAATCCGCAGAACTGAAAAAAGCTATTAATTGTATTATGCAGGGAGAAACTTATATTCAACCCAGTCTGGTACCGGCATTGAACAGCCGACTGGTATCCAGAGATATTGACAAAGGAAAAATCAACAGTCTGACGAATAGAGAGTTGGAGGTGCTTATTGAAGTTGCTAATGGAATGTTCAATAAGGAGATTGCAACATCTCTGAATATCAGTGAGAGAACAGTAAAAAATCATATTTCTAATATTTTTAAAAAAATTGATGTATCTGATCGAACACAGGCAGCTGTGTTTGCTATCAAAAATAATCTGATTAAATTGTATTAGGTTCCTGCCAACCTTTGCAGACATCTACCCACTGCAGGAAGTTTGAGTATTTTTCTAATTCAGGGATTGTTAATTCAATTGCACTGTTAGGACTTCCTGCAGCTGGAAATACAGTTTCAAATCTTTGCAAAGATTCGTCTAAGTATATTTTCACATTATCATTCACTGCAAAAGGACATACACCACCGATGGCATGTCCGATGATTGCTTCTACTTCCTCTCCCGGTATCATTTTAGCTTTTGCACCAAAGAAGTGTTTGTATTTTGCATTATCAATTTTAGTATCACCGGCTGTTACAATCAGAATAGGTTGTTCTCCAACCAAGAAAGACATTGTTTTTGCAATTCTTTTTCCTTCACAGTGGAGAGCTTCTGCAGCCAGTTCTACAGTAGCACTGGATACATCAAATTCTAAAATGTGATCTTCCATATGAAGGGGGTTAAAATATTCTTTTACTTTATCAATAGCCATAGATTGCGTACCTCACATTCTTTTTAGTTATCCTATCATAGGAATTGTAACAAAACAAGATACACAAATATCTTTTATTTGATCACTATATATAGATATTTATGGATAGAATGTTTCACGTGAAACATTCTATCCATGTACAAGAAAATTATACAAGATAATGTTTCACGTGAAACATTACAACCCAAGATATAGTGGGTAAAAATGTGAAACATTTTACATATTTGGCGTGAAACATGATGCTTACTGGAAAAAACATAGATATAAGAATACAACATCTAGTAAAAAACAGAACAAATGAGTATAAAGTATCAACTTTTTGTAGCATTTTTTCCTTGTAACATAGAAATGCTCATGCTATTATTATAGAGTGGTTCGTATCACAGAATGGAGGATTTTATAATGTTAGAATTCAAATATGATACACAATTACTAATTGAAGGAACAGATCTGGATGAAGATGAGATCAACGACTATATCACAGAACATTTCAAAGGTGATTGTCTGCTGGCAGTAGGAGATGAAGAACTGATCAAAATTCATTTTCATACCAATGAACCCTGGAAGGTTCTTGAGTATTGTGCTTCTCTCGGTGAAATCTATGATATCGTTGTAGAGGATATGGACAGACAGTCCAGAGGTTTGCACGGCTAAATCATTAAGAAGGACATGGTGAAAAATAAGTATGGGTAGAATTATTGCAATAGCGAACCAGAAGGGTGGCGTAGGTAAAACAACTACGTCCATTAATTTGTCTGCATCTCTGGCTGCAAAAGGAAAGAAAGTATTGGTAATCGACACAGATCCTCAGGGAAATACTACCAGTGGATTTGGAATTGAAAAAAATGAACTGGAAGATACCATTTATGAGTTGATTCTGGGAGAGTGTTCCATCAGAGATTGTATTATCTCAAATGTTATAAAAAATGTATCCGTAGTTCCTTCCAATGTAAATCTTGCAGCGGCTGAGATCGAACTGATTGGTGTAGATAAGAAGGAATTCATATTAAAGAACGAAGTGGATTACGTTAAGGATGATTATGATTTTATTATTATTGATTGTCCTCCTTCTTTGAATATGCTGACCATCAATTCCATGACTACAGCGGATAGTGTGTTGGTTCCCATTCAGTGCGAGTATTATGCTTTGGAAGGATTGAGTCAGTTAATCCATACTATCAATCTGGTAAAAGAAAGATTGAATCCTAATCTCAATATTGACGGTGTTGTTTTCACTATGTATGATTCCCGTACCAATCTGTCTATGCAGGTGGTAGAAAATGTTAAACAAAATTTGAATCAAAAGGTGTATAATACATTGATTCCCAGAAATATCAGACTGGCGGAAGCACCCAGTTATGGTATGCCTATCAATATGTATGATCCTAAATCAGCCGGAGCAGAAGCATACATGCAGTTGGCAGAAGAAGTTATAAAGAATAAATAGAAGAGAAGAGTATAGGAGAAAACGGTATGGCAGCAAGAGGATTGGGAAAAGGTCTGGATTCCCTGATACCCAATGCATTAGGGGAAACAAAGACAAAGAAAGAAGCAGTAGCCAAAGCAAGAAGCGAAGCAACAACGGAAGAAAAGGAACCGCAGACCCTTGTGAAAATTACAAAGGTAGAGCCAAACAGAGAACAGCCTCGTAAGAATTTCGATGAGGATGCATTACAGGAACTGGCGGATTCTATCAAACAGTTTGGTCTGTTGCAGCCGATTCTGGTACAGGATCGTAAGGATTATTATGAGATTATTGCCGGTGAGAGAAGATGGCGTGCAGCCAAGTTGGCAGGTCTGAAGGAAGTTCCTGTTATCATTCGTAATTATACGGAACAGGAAATTGTAGAGATTTCCCTGATTGAGAATATTCAGCGTGAAGATCTGAATCCTATTGAAGAAGCACAGGCATACAAGAGACTTTTAACAGAGTTTCACCTGAAACAGGATGAAGTGGCAGAGAGAGTATCCAAGAGCCGTGCTGCAGTAACCAACTCCATTCGTCTGTTGAAACTGAATGAAGATGTACAGCGTATGGTGGTAGATGAAATGATCAGCACCGGACATGCAAGAGCTTTGCTGGCTGTAGAGAACCCGGAAGAACAGTACAATCTGGCCCAGCGTATTTTTGATGAAAAGCTGAGTGTCCGTGATGTGGAAAAATTGGTAAAGAATCTACATAAACCGGCAAAGCCCAAGAAGACAGATGACAAGACCATGCAGGTAATCTATCAGGATATTGAAGAAAAATTGAAGCAGAAACTTGGCAGAAAAGTTACTGTGACATCCAGGGGAGAAGGATCCGGTAAGATTGAAATTGAATTTTACAATCATGAAGATCTGGACAGACTGTTGGATGTACTGAATAAATAAGAGAAAAGAAGATGCACGAAAGAAAGGCACGGTTAATAATATGAGTAGTACTTTTTTGAATCAGATCGGTCTGGGGGAATTTGACCTGGGCTACCTTCTGATCGGAATGGGTGCAGTGATTTTACTGTTGATCATCTTTTTGATCCTGTTGATCGTTCAGATCAGAAAAACAAGCAAATTAAAAAAGAGACTGGACAAATTCCTCAGCGGTAAAGATGGAGCAAGTCTGGAAAAGGATATCGCCGGTCTGTATGAAGACAATAAATTCCTAAAAGCAAATACAGAGAAAAATAAGAAAGATATCCGCACTTTATATAAGAATATGGAATCCGCTTATCAGAAAATGGGATTGGTGAAGTACGATGCATTCAACCAGATGGGTGGGCAGCTGAGTTTTTCACTGGCTCTGCTGGATGAGAATAATAATGGTTTTATTATCAATTCTGTACACAGTTCCGAAGGCTGTTATTCTTATACAAAAGAAATCAAACTTGGCCAGTGTGCTATTGATCTGGGGGCAGAAGAAGCAGAAGCACTTGCCATGGCAATGGGAGAATAAGTAAAGGGGTTTATATATGAAGAGAATGAAACTGAGCGAGCTGACCGGAAACGAAATTCTTGCACAGTCATTGATGACTTGGGATTATCAGATCATTCTTCCGGAAGGCGCAGTATTAAAAAAAGAGTATATCGATAAAATCGAGGAAATGGGTATTCTGGAGGTCTACGTAAAAGAAGACGAGGCCAACGAAATCGTAATACTTAAAAACGATATAGAAAAAACGATAAGAAGTAAAGTAAAAAGTATTCTGGAGAGACATACTTACCAGAATAACAAAGAATTGCAGGGGCTGACCCAGGCAGCAGATGAGATCATTACCAATATTCTGGATGAAAAAGAAGTTGTAGAAAAAGTATTTGATATTAAGGAACGAAGTGCTGATATTTACGAACATTCCATCAGTCTGAGTTCTCTCGCTATCCTGACGGCACTTCGGATGAATGTGGATAAGCAGGTAATTCATGATATCGGTGTAGGATGCCTGCTGCATGATATCGGACTTCGATATACGACTTTGGATTATGAAGGGAAATCCATGGAAGATATGAAGCCGGAAGCATTGGCAGAGTATAAGAAACATCCGGTATATGGATATACTTCTGTAAAAGATGAGGAATGGATTTCAGATGAAGTAAAAAAAATCATCCTGTATCACCATGAGAGACTGGACGGATCCGGATTTCCGCTTCGACTCAAAGAAGCGGAGATTCCACTTTTCTGTCAGATTGTAGCCGTATGTGATGCCTTTGATGAAATGATCTGTGGTATTGCCCAGAGACGTAGCAGAGTCTATGAAGCAGTAGAATATTTAAAAAGCTTTAAAAATGTGAAATATAATGGTAAAATAGTAGACGCGTTTTTAAGTTTTACTGCAGTCTATCCCGCCGGAAGTCATGTACTGACTAACGACGGAGAAGAAGCCATCGTGGTATCTCAGAATAAAGATTTCCAGGATCGTCCCATAATCCGGATCATCCGCGATAAGGATGGACGGAAATTACAGGAAGAGAGAATCGTGGATCTTGTAAAAGTTCTGAATGTATATATTGAAAAAGGATTAGAATAATGCTGCATACATATATGTCAGCAGAATGGAGGAAGTCATGATAGACATTAAATTTTTAAGAGAAAATCCCAAGGTAGTCAAGGAGAATATCCGAAAAAAATACCAGGATGAAAAGCTCCCTCTGGTAGATGAAGTGATTGCACTGGATACCGAGAGCAGAAAGGCAAAGCAGGAGGCAGATGATCTGCGTGCTTCCAGAAACCGTATCTCCAAAGAGATCGGTGCACTGATGGGTCAGGGCAAGAAGGAAGAGGCAGAAGCCAAGAAGGCAGAAGTAGCTGCCGGTGCAAAGCGCCTGGCTGAACTCGAAGCTTCCGAGACCGAACTGCAGGAGAAGATCACCAAGATCATGATGGTCATCCCCAACATTATTGATGAGTCCGTTCCTATCGGTAAGGATGACAGCCAGAACGTAGAGATCGAGAAGTTTGGTGAGCCCATAGTTCCTGATTTTGAGGTTCCTTATCATGCAGATATTCTGGATCGTCTGAACGGTCTGGACAAGGAGAGCGCAGGACGTACCAGTGGTAACGGTTTCTATTACCTGATGGGCGATGCTGCAAGAATCCATTCCGCAATGATCAGCTACGCAAGAGACTTCATGATCGACAAGGGATTCACTTATTGTATCCCTCCTTTCATGATCCGCAGCAGCGTAGTAAACGGTGTTATGAGCTTCGCAGAAATGGAAGCTATGATGTATAAGATCGAAGGTGAGGATCTGTACCTGATCGGTACTTCCGAGCATTCCATGATTGGTAAGTTCAAAGGACAGATCGTAGATGAGAAGAGCCTGCCTATTACCATGACTTCTTATTCCCCTTGCTTCCGTAAGGAAGTAGGTTCTCACGGAATCGAGGAGAGAGGTGTGTACCGCGTACACCAGTTCGAAAAGCAGGAAATGGTAGTACTGTGTAAGCCCGAGGATTCCATGGACTGGTACAACAAGATGTGGTCCTACACCGTAGAATTCTTCCGCAGCCTGGATGTACCCGTTCGTACTCTGGAGTGCTGTAGTGGTGATCTGGCAGATCTGAAGGTAAAATCCTGCGACGTAGAAGCATGGAGCCCCAGACAGAAGAAGTACTTTGAGGTTGGTTCCTGTTCTACCCTGGGTGATGCACAGGCAAGACGTCTGGGTATCCGTACCAAGGGTGAAAACGGAACTTATCTGGTACACACACTGAACAATACCGTACTGGCTTCTCCCAGAGGACTGATCGCATTCCTGGAGAACAACGTAAATGAGGATGGCAGCGTGAACATTCCTGTTGCTCTGCGTCCTTACATGGGTGGCAAGGAGAAAGTCCTGCCTAAGAAATGATAGAATAACTCTCAACCATGCAAAGTATATATGACTGCTTGCAGGAAAGATATACTTTGTATGAAGGGAGTGAATGAAACCGCAGACAGAAAGAGGGTGATGTTTTGCATAAATATATGAGAGCTATCGGGTTCAGTGAATATACGGACCGTAAGAAATTAAAAGAATTACTGACAGACGTGATCATGAATTCCGATCATCGCGCATATACCATGAATCAGGAGGGTATCCTTCTGGGTGAATTCAGCAAAAATCACACCGCGACCAGAGGAGCCATAGAATCCGGTACCTTTGGTGTGGCTGTCTGTGGAGAATTTGATGATAACGATAAGTTTATCTATGAATATTATTATCCGTATCTGACGGGAAGCGGCATTACTTCTTATGAAGATGTCTCTGTGGAACGTCATGCGGAGAAGGATTCCTATGCCGGTATCTGCGACGATATCAAAGTGGGAATCTCTCTAATTTTCTATCTGCGGAACCGGATTCCCTACATCAAGGCTCAGAGTACCGGGAAATTACCCATCCGCGGTACCACACTGACCTTATCCGGCCTGTCCCTGACCGGAAGTATCCTGTTACCCATCAAAAAAGATGAAGAACAGGTCCTCCGGGTAAAAAAAGACTCCGCCAATCGTAACAAACTTCTGGCAGCTGCCAGACAGGGAGACGAAGATGCTATTGAGACCCTGACGCTGGAAGATATGGATATGTACACCACCATTTCCCGCAGGATCCAGAAGGATGATATTTTCAGTCTGGTGGATACTTATTTTATGCCCTACGGCGTGGAGTGCGACCAGTACTCTGTACTAGGTGAGATTACGGAACTTCGTCTGGCAACCAACGATGTCACGGGAGAAAAGGTATATATTCTTACGATTCTGTGCAATGAGTTATCTTTTGATGTATGTATCAATGAAAAAGATATCTACGGAGAACCTCAGGTGGGACGCCGTTTCAAGGGTGTCATCTGGTTACAGGGGTATATTAATTTTCCCGAGGAATAAGGTTGCAAAATAACAATATTTTCGGTATACTAACAATTGTGCATATGTTCCTATAGTTAAATGGATATAGCAAGCGCCTCCTAAGGGGCAACTAAGTGCAGACCATTTAGTGAGAAGCAACAGGATTTTAGAGTTTGCAAAAAGGCTAAAATCAATATATAATAACAGGAGCAATTCATCACGAAAGTGATTGGATTCATAAACATGGCAGCCGGAGCCGAAAAGGCTGAAAAGCCCGAAAATACGGCATTTGTTCCCTTAGTTAAATGGATATAACGGGGTCCTCCTAAGACTCTATTGTAGGTTCGATTCCTATAGGGAACGCTCTATTTTAAGCGGTAATGAGAGAAAAATCATTGCCGTTTTTTTGTTGTTTTTCTGCTAACAGCAAATCAAAAAATGAGCATTTTTGCTAACAGAAAATGCAAATTGCTAACAGTAAAATTATTGTAGATTTGCTAACAGGAATGAAAAGCTATAATGCAGCTGGTGTAAAAGGTTGTAAATTCTTGTAGCTAACAAAAGGGTGATGATAAAAAATATTTCTGCTTGGAAAATATCAAGCCTGAATGAGTATTCCGTTCAGATTAGATTAGGTTCTAATCTGGGCGGATTTTTTTTATTTCAGGAAGAAGGAGGATGCCTATGGCAGAAAAAGTGGATCAGATGGATCCAGATGAAAAGATCGTTGAAATAGCGATTGAACGGCTAAGAGTATTTGAAAACCATCCGTTTCGAGTGGAAATGGATAGCCAGATGAAAGATCTTCAGGACAGTATCAAGAAATATGGAATAATAACTCCGTTAATAGTAAGACCACGAAAGGAAGGATATTACGAAATCATATCAGGTCATAGAAGAATATTTGCAGCGGAAAAACTGGGATATAGAAAAGTACCTACGATAATCCGCTACATGACAGATGATCAGGCAGTTATCGCAATGGTAGATTCAAACTTGCAAAGGGAGAGAATCCAACCGAGTGAAAAAGCATTTGCCTATAAGATGAAATATGATGTGCTCAAAAGAAAATCAGGAAGAAGGAAAGCTGGCCAAGTTGACCACAATTCAGGGAAAAAGGGATTGGAGATTATTAGTGAGGAAACTGGAGACAGTCCTAAGCAGGTACAGAGATATATCAAGATGGCTGATCTGATTCCTGAATTATTGGAAAAGGTAGATGATGGTTCAATGGGATTTACTCCGGCTGTGCAGATAGCATTTCTAAAGAAAAAAGAGCAGAAGGATGTACTTGATGCTATGGAATTAACATTAACTTACTTATCACCAGAATTATTAGAAATGGTGGATCAGAAGAAAATTCAATTTGTTATAGCAGTGGATTTATCGTATCTTGATGAACAGATTCAGAAATGGGTATATGAGTATATTAAGGATAATGGTTTTATCAAAGCTGTGCAAATATCAGCATTGAAGAATTATCTAAATTTATCAAACGCAACTCAGCAGAGTGTAATTTCAATAATGAATGATGCACTACCTAAAAAAAGTGTCAGTGCTAAAATTACATTTTCTGAAAAGAAACTGGATAAATATTTTCCATCACATTTTTCTTCAAAAGACCGTGAAAATACAATTATTCAACTTTTGGAAAAATGGAGTGTAGAACAGGGACAGACAATATAGAAAAAAAGGATGTTTCAGAAGTGTAGAAATTGCACTTCTGAAACAGGAAGGAGTATCGAATGGACGATAGAATAAAGCTGTCCTATTTCTATGGAAAGGAAGCGGAGCAGTATTCATTTTATAAAATACCAAAGCTGTTATTTACGGATGATTATTTCAAAAAAATATCGGTGGAGGCGAAAGTGCTGTATGGACTGATGCTGGATAGGATGTCATTGTCAGTGAAAAATCAATGGATGAAGTTAGAGATTATTTTGACTATGAAGCATACGGGAGAGATATGGCAATCAATGATGGCGGTCATTATACGAGTTATGGATATGTAAAGGATTCACAGGATCCTTTCAAGGAGTATTACAATGGAGAACCTGAGAATATTCCGGAAGAATACAGAATAACAGAATTTGTTCATGATAAGAAAGAGAGGACAGCAATGGATTACGAAACATTCAAGCAGGAATTCGCTGAGGATATCAAGGAAAAACTCAGCCAGAGAGGTTATGGAGAGGTAATGACTAGCTTCCATGACATAGAAAAGACAAATCAGAATTATGAGGCAATCTCGGTTGTTCAGGCCGGCAGCAACATTGGTGTGAACTTCAATATTGAAAATGCTTTTGCAAGTTATGAGCATACCGGGGATTATGAGGGAGTATTAGCCAGTGCAACAGGAGTAATCGTAGGAGGACTTGATCAGATACCGGCAGTTGATGTAAATGCCCTTATGAATTATGAGGTTATGAAAGAAAAACTTTCGGTAATCCTATCTTATCAGCGGATGAGGAGAGGATGGGATATGAGGCATATCTGGATGAACAGCTCGGAATAGAAGCATTAAAAGCAGATTATCCGTATGATACCGGTATTCTTGATGGTATCAGGGAACTTATTCTTGATGTTATCTGCTCAAAGAAAAAGACCATTGTGATCGCCGGGGATGAAAAGCCGGTGAATGTGGTAAAGGGTCGGTTTATGAAGCTGGATATGGAGCACATCCGGTATGTGATGAACTGTCTGCAGGAGAGTACTGCAAAAATAAGGAATATCAAACAGTATCTGCTGGCGGCACTTTACAATGCACCAGCAACAATCGACAGCTATTACCGTGCGGAAGTCAGCCACGATATGGCAGAAGGGAAAATATAGGAGGAGAAGAAATTGAATAACAATAACATGAATTATATTATGGAACATCTGGAAAATGCAGTGACAGAGCTGGAGAAGATCATGCAGGTGATGCTGCCTACGGAGTATGCAGTCTATGTGGATATGGATCAGGAGCTTCACTATATCAGCGTGCAGGATGCATTATCACTGATTGATGATTTCGGAAAAAACTGCATGTCTGAAATGATCGGAAAGTCTGACTACATCCTTGTCTATGATGAGGACAGAAGGATTGTGGTGGATGGAAATGCATATCTTCTTGGCGGATTTATTGTAATGAGATCCGATTATGGTCTGAAAGGTCTTGGTAGGGAGGATATTGATAAAATTATGGAACAGATGGCTGGACGCATGAGCACATTTGCCATGGGTCAGTACAGAATGCAGGCATACCAGCTGGGATAGGAGGATTTTATGAATAACAAACCATGGGCTTATGTGACCTCTGCATGGAGTGATGACAGGAGCAGGGCGAAAAGGTCAGCAAAAAGATACTGCCGGAAGCTGTATGAAGCAGGCTATACGCCGATATGTCCGCTGTTGTATCTGCCGGATATCATAGATATAAGCAATGCAGATGAATATAAGGATTATACGGATATGTCAGAAGATATGTTGCGAAGATCGAGAATCCTTGTAGTATGCGGCACAGCAGTAGATGAAACGGTACTTACGGATATCGCAATAGCAAACCGTTTTCATGTAGCATCATCCACAATGAGGGGAGTCCTTGGTGTGGATAAAAATAAAAAAGATGAGTAACTTTGTGGATGCAGCCTTAGGGCTGTTTTTTTGATGGAAGGAAGTGAGAAAAGCATTGCATGAGGAAGTTAGCAAGGAAATCACGGATAAGAGTGTTCATATTGCAGTGAGGCTGGCAAAACCGGTGCTGGAAGATTTTATGAAGGCACTTAAAGAGGTAGCAAAGAAACCCGTCAAAGCTGCCGGACACGCAATCGGACAGAAGATTCATCCGACAGAGGGAAAGCAGTCTGTGAAGACGCTGATCCGCCAGGGGCAGGGAGTTTCCTCTATTCCTCTGGCAGATGAAGGACTGAAGGACTTTCAGAAGATTGCTAAAAAATATGGTGTTGATTTTGCAGTGGTCAAAGACAAGAATTCAGAGCCACCGATATATACCATATTTTTCAAGGCAAAGGATCAGGATGCAATCACCAGGATTCTTGATGACTATGCTGCAAAACAGATAAAGAAATCATCTGTGGAAAAGACCAGTGTTCGGGAGAAACTGAAAAAGTTCAAGGAGATTGTGGCAGCAATTCCAAAGAAGGTAGCAGAGAAGAAAAAGGAGAGGTCGCGATGAATACGAAGAAGTTGAAAAAGCAGCTGATCCTTAATATTCCCTATATCATTCTGGGACTGGCTGCGACAAATCTGGGAGAGGCATGGAGACTGGCTGCCGGAGTGAATGCATCACAAAAAGTTCAGAGTCTGGTTCTGGATGGTGTATTTGCTGTGGCATTTTCCAATCCATTGTCGAGCCCGCATCCTATGGATCTGCTGGTGGGCGCTACCTGTGGTGTGGCACTCAGGCTTGCAGTATATCTGAAACGCCCCAACGGGGACGGAGAAATCCACCCTCTGTCCGGCTTGCTTTTCTGCA
>ERZ779894.3251-NODE-3251-length-12875-cov-4.094540_pt1 | contig 12875 bp, 5 predicted proteins | sample MGYA00511587_ERZ779894 | MGnify/ENA primary metagenome ERZ779894 (study PRJEB29588, sample SAMEA2160490) | human gut metagenome | biome: human gut; feature: human-associated habitat; material: faeces | place: Denmark | collected 2008/2010 ... | reverse complement strand
GTATATAAAATTAAACGTTTTTTTATTACGATATCTTGCTGATTAAATTTTTTTAAGTCTAAAATAATTTTCTCATCTTTTTCTTCCAACATTACTTGCTGGTATATAGTATAAACAATCTTGTTTAAATAATTCTGTTCCTCTACTGTTATTTTTGATAATTGATCTACTGCTTTTAATATACTCGGATTAAATTCTTTTTCTAAATAGGGAATTAGAATGTTCCTTATTTTATTTCTAGTAAATTCGTTATTTTGATTGCTTGCATCCATTTTTGGTTCTAAGCTATATTTCTTACAATATTCTTCTATTTCTGCTCTTGTTACTTCTAATAATGGTCTTATGTATTTATCTTCTCTTTTAGGCTCTATTCCTTTTAACCCTAATGGTCCACATCCTCTAATCATATTCATTAAAATTGTTTCTACCTTATCATTTAGTTGATGTGCTGTTGCGATTTTATTTGCATCTGTCTTCTTTAAAACTTCTTCAAAAAATTCATACCTTATTTTTCTTCCAGCTTCTTCTAATCCTATTTTTTCTTTGTGGGCAATTTCTTTTACTTTTACTTTTTTTATATAGCATTCAATCTCGTGAGCTTCGCAATAGCTTTTTACATATTCTGTTTCTTCCTCTGCTTCTTCACGTATTCCATGGTTTACATGAGCAACACAAATAGAAAAAATAAGATTTTGCTCTTTTCTTATTTTTTCTAATATATGTAATAAACACATAGAATCTGGACCACCAGATACTGCTACTATAATCTTGTCTCCAGATTCTATTAATCTATATTCTTTTATGGTTTTTAAGATTTTTTCTTCCATATAACATCCTTCATTTTTATTATTGTTCACGATATTTATCAATATTAACAAATTTTGTATAATTTCCAAGCCATAATAATTCTACTGTACCAGTTGAACCTGCTCTATGTTTTGCTAAAATAACTTCTGCAATATTTTTCTTTTCACTATCTTCATTATAATAATCATCACGATATAAAAACATAACAATGTCGGCATCTTGCTCAATTGCTCCGGATTCACGAAGGTCAGAAAGCATTGGTCTATGATCTGGACGTTGTTCTGCTGCTCTTGATAACTGCGAAAGAGCAATTACTGGTACATTTATTTCTTTTGCAAGAATTTTTAAAGATCTACTGATTTCAGAAATTTCTTGCTCTCTGCTTGAACCTCTTTTTCCTGTTCCTTGAACTAGTTGCAAATAGTCTATTACAACTAACCCTATATTTTTTTCTAATTTCAATTTTCTACATTTTGCTCTTATTTCATTAATTGAAATTCCAGGAGTATCATCAATAAACATCTGTGCTTCTGACAATGGTCCTATCGCTCCTGCTATTTTTATCCAGTCTTCATCCTCTATTTTACCTGTTCTTACTTTATTGCTATCTACCATTGCTTCACTACATAAAATACGGTTTACTAACTGTTCTTTCGACATTTCCAAACTAAACATAGCAACCGGTACATTTCCTCTTACCGCTGCATTTGTTGCAATATTTACGGCAAATGCTGTTTTTCCCATTGCAGGTCTTGCAGCAATTAAAACCAAATCGGAATTATGAAGTCCTGCTGTTTTATAATCTAAATCTACAAAACCTGTTGCTACACCGGTGATATGTTGTTTTTGATTATATAGTTCTTCCAATTGTGCAAAAGTATCTACTAATACATCTTTTATTGGTGCATACCCTTTTTGATTTTTATTTTGCATAATATTAAATATTTTTTTTTCGGCATTATCCATGATCATATCTAGGTCTTCTGTTGGATCATATCCTAATTCAATAATTTCATTTGCTGTTTTTATCAATTCTCTTAATGCGGCTTTCTCTTCTACAATTTTTATATATTTTTCTACATTTGCAGTCGTAGGTACTTTTTCTGGAAGTTCTGCTAAATACTCAAGTCCTCCCACTTTTTCAAATTTGCCTTCTGCTGTCAACTCTGCTTTTAAGGTAATAATATCAATCGGTTCAGAGCGATTATATAAAGACAATATTGCTGCATATATTGCTTTATTATCTTCACGATAAAAAGCATCTTCTTTTAATACTTCAATTGCTGAAATTACTGCATCTTTATCTGTTAACATACTACCAAGTACAGCTTGCTCTGCCTCTATGTCGTGAGGTGGTACTTTCCCTAGCTCCATTTTCTTGCCTCCATTTATTTTATTCCGCTAATACATCTACTCTTAGTTCTCCAATAATACCTTCAAATAATTTGATAGACACTTTTTGCGTTCCAATTGTTTTTATCGTTTCTTTTAAATCAATTTTCTTTTTATCTACTTCGATTTGATATTGTGCTTTTAAGTTCTCAGAAATCTCTTTTGCTGTTACTCCACCAAAAACTTTTCCATTTTCTCCTGCTTTTACCTTAATTTTTAATAAGATTCCTTCTAATTTCTTTTGAATTTTTTGTGCTTCTTCTTTTTCTAATTCTTTCTTATGATTTTGAGAATCTTTCTTTCCTTTTAATTTTGTCATATTTTCTGCATTCGCTTCAACTGCCATTTTTCTTGGAAGTAGAAAATTTCTTGCATATCCATCACTTGCTTGGATTACCTCATCTTTTTTTCCAACCCCTTTTATATCTTGCAATAATATTACTTTCATTTTCTATCCCTCCATATTCTTTTTTACGTTTACTATTGTATACTAAAATGTGGGATTTTTCATTTTTTCTCATACATTTTAGCAGTCATCTTTAGTAAATTTCTTATGAAACAATTTCTGTGAAATATTCATTAATTCTGATAATTAGTTCTTGTTTTACTTCTTCGATTGTCATTCCTTCTACTTGTGCTCCAGCCAAAGTGATATGACCTCCGCCTCCGCAATTTTTCTAGAATAACTTGAACATTAATATCTCCAATGGATCTTCCGCTGATACAAACTTTTTTACCAACATTTCCCAAAACAAAAGAAGCCGTAATATCAGAGATTGTTAATAACTCGTCTGCTGCTTTTGCACACATAATTCCTGCATCTTTATCCTCTTTATCATAAATGGCTATCGCAATAGTATCATTTACGATTTCTGCGTTCTTTACAATTTCTGTGATTGTATTATAGGTATTTAAATCGCTTTGGAACCATTTCTTTACTTTTATAATATCAATTCCAAATTTTCTTAAATATGCTGCCGCTTCAAATGTTCTAACACCAGTTTTAAATGTAAAGTTCTTTGTATCCATCATGATTCCAGCATATAAACTTTCTACTTCAATTGTTTTTAAGTTTACTTCTACTTCTGCATATTGCAGAATCTCTGTTACTAATTCTGCTGCAGAGGAAGCATATACTTCTTGAAAAGTAAGAATAGCATCTTCAATATAGTCTGTACTTCTTCTATGATGATCTATAATTACAATTTGATTTGTTAAATCTAATAATTCTGGAACTTCTACATAATTCTTTTTATGCGTATCTAAGATAATAACAAGAGTATTTGGTGTTGTTTTTTCAATTGCTTCCGCTTTTGTAATAATTGCTTTTTTGTATTCTTCATCTTGATATAATGCTTCCATAAAACTATGTAACGTTAAACCAAAAGTATTATTTACAATATTTACTTCTTTATTAAGACTTTTTACTAAACGGTAAATTCCTAAACTTGATCCCATAGAATCAATGTCACCATTTGTGTGTCCCATAATTAATACATTTTCACTATGATTAATTAGGTTTTCTAGCGCATGAGCAACAATTCTTGCCTTTACTTTTGTTCTTTTTTCAACTTCTTGTGTTCTTCCGCCGAAGAATGTATATTTTCCATTTTCACGGATAACAGCTTGATCTCCACCTCTTCCTAGCACAATGTCCATACTTGCTAATGCAGATCTATATTTTTCATAATTCGTATTTCCCTCATTCGAAATTGCGATACTAAGAGTTAACTGAAATCTTCCTTCAATATTAATTTCTTTTATAGTATCTAAAATATCAAATTTGTTTTCTCTTAATTTTTCTAAATATTTTTGTTCAAAAACAAAAACAAATGTATCACGATCTGATTTTATTAAAATTCCACCTGTATTAGAAGCCCATTCGTACATACTACGATCAATTTGTGCTAATACTTGAGGTTTTTCCTCTGTTGCAATTCTTTGCATAATTTCTTCATAGTTATCAATCATTACAACTCCAACACAAGTTCTTGCATCTTCATATTTTTTGTGAATTTTAACACTCTCTGTTATATCAATAAAATAAAGAATAGACATATATTCCGATTGTTTTTTACGATCATCTTGTTTCGATTTTACATATTCTCCTAAAATCTTATATGTTTTATTTCCAATTTTAATTTGTTTTTGGATTGATTTACTTTTTTCGTTGTTATTTTGCCCTATACTTTGTTTTAACTCCTTTACAATGTCATCCAAATAATGATTAATATCAATATTAGCAAATTCAGAAACAAATTTTGAACTTTTCCATATAATATTTCCATCTGTCTCTATAATTACTAATGGAAAAGGAGAATTGATTAATGTCTTTTTTGCAGTAGAATCCATTGTTAATGTTAAATCTTGAATATGCTTTGAAATTTCTGCATTTCTTTTATTATTCGTCCAATAAGAATACATAACAATAAGTAAATATATCAAAACACCAGGCATAATGAATCTTGGTTCATATATACTAATGATAATCATCAAGATTGCTATAATTGCTAAATATATTTTTGTTTTTGAAATCATTTTTTTAAAAAAACCTTTATTATTAGGCATAAAAAAACCCCTTATTTTTTAAATAATTCCTATCTATTTTACCCTGATTATGTGAATTTGTCAAGAAAATAGTGGGGTTTGGAGTTATGTTCTAATCGCATTTGCTTCTTTTTTGATTGTTACACGATATTACCCAAACAATCTATATTATCTTTTTTTATTAACAAAAAAGAATGAACTTTAGACTAAAATTCATTCTTTTTTCTCATTTTATTTTCTTTATGCTGGATTTTCTGTATCCATATCTGTAGTTTCTTCTAGTTCTTTTTCTGTATTGATATGAATATCTTTATATCTAGACATTCCCGTTCCTGCTGGTATTAATTTACCAATCATAACATTTTCTTTTAATCCAACTAATTCGTCTGTTTTTCCTTTAATTGCTGCTTCTGTTAATACTCTTGTTGTTTCTTGGAAAGATGCTGCTGATAAGAAGCTCTCTGTTGCTAATGATGCTTTTGTAATTCCTAGTAATACTCTCTTTCCAGTTGCAGGTCTTTTTCCCTCTTGCTCTGCTTTTTCATTTATCTCTTCAAATTCGTACATATTAACAAGAGAACCAGGGAATAGATCTGTATCTCCATTATCTTCTACTTTTATCTTCTTAAGCATCTGTCTTCCAATTACTTCAATATGTTTGTCATTAATGTCAACACCTTGGTTACGATATACTTTTTGAACTTCTTGTACTAAGTAAGTATATACTCCTTCTGCACCTTTAATTGCTAAAATATCATTTGGATTTAAAGATCCTTCTGTGATTTGATCTCCAGCTTCTACCATGTCTCCATCATTTACTTTCAATTTTGCTCCAAATGGAATTACATATGTTTTAGAATCTTCTTTTGAAGTAATAACAACTTCTTTTTTCTTCTTTTCTTCTTTGATCGTTACTTTTCCATCGATTTCAGCCATAATTGCAAGTCCCTTTGGTTTTCTTGCTTCAAATAGCTCTTCAACTCTAGGAAGACCTTGTGTAATATCGGCAACACCTGCAACACCACCAGAGTGAATGGTTCTCATTGTAAGCTGAGTTCCAGGTTCACCAATTGATTGTGCTGCAATAACACCAACTGCTTCTCCGATATTTACTTTTTCTCTTCTTGCTAATCCCATTCCATAACATTTTTGGCATACACCATGCTTTGAACGACATCCAAGAACAGAACGTACTTTTAATTTTTCGATTCCAGCTGCTACGATCTTATCTGCTAATTCATTTGTAATCATTGTATCTGTATCTACAATTACCTCTCCTGAATTTGGATCTTTTACATCTTCGATTGCATATCTTCCAATTAGTCTTTCTCTAAAGCTTTCAATAATTTGATTTCCATCTTTGATATCACATAATACAATTCCATCATGGCTATGACAATCTTCTTCTCTTACGATGATATCTTGTGAAACATCAACTAATCTTCTTGTTAAGTATCCAGAGTCTGCTGTTCTTAAAGCTGTATCTGCTAAACCTTTTCTAGCACCATGGGCTGAAATAAAGTATTCAAGAGCATCTAGACCCTCTCTAAATGATGATGTGATTGGAATTTCAACAGTTTTACCTGTTGTACTTGCCATAAGTCCACGCATACCTGCAATTTGTCTTAACTGGTTAACGTTACCTCTGGCTCCTGATTCAGACATCATGTAAACTGGGTTTAATCTATCAAAGTTATCCTTCATTGCTTCTGTAACTTTATCTGTTGCAGCTTCCCAAATTTTGATAACTGAGTTATATCTTTCTTGATCAGTAATTAAACCACGTTTATATTGTTTTAATACTTTATCAACTTCAACATTTGCATCTGCTAATATTTGCTTTTTAGCAGGTGGTACTTTAACATCATCTACTGATACTGTCATACCTGCAATTGTAGAATATTTGTAACCTGTTGATTTTATATAATCTAATAGTTCAGCTGTTTTGCTTAGTCCATGAACATTAATACATTTTGCAATAATTTTTCCTAAGTTTTTCTTCATAACTGTGAAGTTTAACTCTGGTTCAAACATTGTCTCTGGATTTGTTCTATCTACAAATCCTAAATCTTGTGGGATTCCTTCATTGTAAATAAGTCTACCAACTGTTGTTTGAACTTTTTTCCATTTAAGTTCCCCATCAATCTCTTTATATAATCTTACATATATTTTAGCATGCATACCTAATTGTTTATTAGCATATGCCATAACAGCTTCGTCTTTAGAACTGAAATATGTACCTTCTCCTGGTTCTCCATCAACATCCATTGTTAAATAGTAAGCACCTAAAATCATATCTTGTGTAGGTACTGTTACTGGTTTACCATCTTGAGGTTTTAAAAGGTTGTTTACAGATAGCATTAAATATCTTGCTTCTGCTTGAGCCTCTGGTGATAATGGAACGTGAATAGCCATTTGATCACCATCAAAGTCAGCGTTAAATGCTGTACAAACTAATGGATGAAGCTTAATTGCTCTACCTTCTACTAAAACTGGTTCAAATGCTTGAATACCAAGTCTATGTAGTGTTGGAGCACGGTTTAACATTACTGGGTGATCTTTTATTACATCCTCCAATATATCCCATACTTCTGGACGTAATCTTTCTACCATTCTTTTTGCATTTTTAATATTATGTGCAAGTCCACGTCCTACTAATTCTTTCATAACAAATGGTTTGAATAATTCAACTGCCATTTCTTTTGGAAGACCACATTGATATATTTTTAATTCTGGTCCTACTACGATTACTGAACGTCCTGAATAGTCAACACGTTTTCCTAATAAGTTTTGACGGAAACGTCCTTGCTTACCTTTTAATGTATGACTTAATGATTTTAATGCACGCCCTCCAGCACCAGTAATTGGTTTAGAACGACGACCATTATCGATTAAGGCATCAACAGCTTCTTGTAACATACGTTTTTCGTTTTGTACGATAATAGAAGGTGTCCCAAGTTCTAATAATTTTTTCAAACGGTTATTACGAGTAATAACACGTCTATATAAGTCATTTAAATCACTTGTTGCAAAACGCCCACCATCTAATTGTAACATTGGTCTTAAATCAGGTGGAATAACTGGTAATGCTTCAAGAATCATCCATTCTGGTTGATTATCAGAAGATCTAAATGCTTCAATAGCTTCTAATCTCTTTAATAATTTTGTACGTTTTTGTCCTTGAGCTTCTTTTAATTCTTTAGAAACAATTTCAAATTCAGCATCTAAATCAACCTGTTTTAATAATGTTTGAATTGCTTCAGCCCCAATTTGAGCTTCGAATGTATGACCAAATTGTTCATAACATTTACGATAATCTCTTTCTGATAAAACTTGTTTATATTCTAAAGGTGTAGATCCTTTATCAATAACAACATAAGAAACGAAATAAATAATTTCTTCTAGTTGTTTTGGTGACATATCTAAGATTAATCCCATTCTTGATGGAATACCTTTTAAATACCAAATATGTGCAACCGGTGTTGCTAATTCAATATGTCCCATACGTTCACGACGTACTGCAGATTTTGTAACTTCTACACCACATCGATCACATACGACACCTTTATATCTAATTTTCTTATATTTTCCACAACTACATTCCCAATCCTTAGATGGTCCAAAGATTCTTTCACAGAATAGACCATCTTTTTCAGGTTTTTGAGAACGGTAGTTAATCGTTTCAGGCTTTTTAACTTCACCATAAGACCATTCACGAATTTTTTCAGGAGATGCTAATCCAATTTGGATTGATGAAAATTTATTAGTATTTGCCATTTTCTATTCCCTCCTTATAATGTTTCACTTTCTTCAGTTTCAGCTAATTCTTCAGATTCTACAGCATCAGTAACTACTTCTTTTTCTTCATTGACATCTTCTTTTTCAATTGATCTTGGGAAGCGTCTTTCTTCGTCTTCGATATTTCTTTCATCAATTTCTTGATCATTTTCATCTAATAGACGAATATCTAATGCTAAGGCTTGTAATTCTTTCTTTAATACTCTAAATGATTCAGGTAATCCTGGTTCTGGCATTGGTTGTCCTTTAACAATAGCTTCATAAGTTTTAACACGACCAACAACATCATCAGATTTAACTGTTAAGATTTCACGAAGTGTATAAGCAGCACCATATGCTTCAAGTGCCCAAACTTCCATTTCCCCAAATCTTTGCCCACCGTTTTGAGCTTTACCTCCAAGTGGTTGTTGAGTAACTAATGAGTAAGGTCCAACTGAACGCGCATGTAATTTATCATCAACCATGTGTGATAATTTGACGAAGTACATAATACCTACAGATACAGGTGAGTCAAAATATTCACCAGTACGTCCAGAAATAATTGGTTGTTTACCATCTTCATTCATTCCTGCTTCTTTCATTAAGCTTTCTAAGTCTTCACGATGTAAACCATCAAAAGCAGGAGTTGCAATATATAAACCTAATTGTTTAGCTGCATAACCTAAGTGTAATTCTAATACTTGTCCGATATTCATACGAGATGGAACCCCTAATGGATTTAACATGATATCTAATGGTGTACCATCTTCTAAGTGTGGCATATCTTCAATTGGTAAGATTTTCGAGATAACCCCTTTGTTACCATGACGACCGGCCATTTTATCTCCTTCAGAGATTTTACGTTTTTGTACGATATATACTTTAACAACACGGTTAACACCAGGTTGTAATTCATCACCGTTTTTACGATCAAAGATTTTAATATCATGAACAATACCAGCCCCACCATGAGGAACTCTTAATGAATTATCTTTAACTTCTCTTGATTTTTCACCAAAGATAGCAAGTAATAATTTTTCTTCTGCAGATAATTCTGCTTGTCCTTTAGGTGTTACTTTACCTACTAAGATATCTCCTTCTTTAACTTCAGCACCAATCATGATGATACCATCACTATTTAAGTTTTTACGTGCTTCGTCTCCAACGTTAGGAATATCTCTTGTAATTTCTTCTGGACCTAATTTTGTATCACGACATTCAATTGAATATTCATCAATATGAACAGATGTATAAACATCTTCTTTAACTAATCTTTCAGACATAATAACAGCATCTTCATAATTATAACCATTCCATGTCATGAAACCTACTAATACGTTTTGACCTAACGCTAATTCACCTTGTTCCATTGCTGGGCCATCAGCTAATACTTGACCAACAACAACTTCTTCTCCAACTTTAACAATTGGTTTGTGGTTGATACAAGTTCCGGCATTGGAAATAGCGAATTTAGTTAAACGATATTTGTGAACAACTGCTTCATCATCCACAATTTCAATACGTTTAGCATCTACATAACTTACAGTACCGTTATGTTTACTTACTAAGGCTGCACCAGAATCTCTTGCTGCTTGATATTCCATACCAGTTCCAACAAATGGTGTATGTGGATTTAATAATGGTACGGCTTGACGTTGCATGTTGGCACCCATTAAGGCACGAGTCGCATCATCGTTTTCCAAGAATGGAATACATGAAGTAGCAACAGAAACGATTTGCTTTGGCGAGATATCGATAAAATCAACATCTTCTCTTTTAGCCATAATATTTTCCCCTAAATGACGAGCGATAACTTGTTCATCTAAGATTTCACCTTCATCAGAAGTTTGTACATTGGCTTGAGCAATAATGTAGTTCTTTTCTTCATCAGCAGTTAAATAACGTACATCGTCTTCATCAATGACACAATTATTTACTTTACGATATGGAGTTTCAATAAATCCATATTCATTGATTTTAGCATAAGATGCTAAAGTTGAAATTAACCCGATGTTTGGACCTTCAGGAGTTTCGATTGGACAGATTCTTCCATAATGGGAAGCATGTACATCACGAACTTCATATCCAGCACGATCTCTTGATAAACCACCTGGACCTAACGCAGATAAACGACGTTTATTTGTTAATTCGGCTAATGGGTTAATTTGATCCATGAATTGAGATAATTGTGATGAAGCAAAGAATTCTTTCATTGCTGCAGTTAATGGACGAATATTTGTTAAAGATTGAGGTGTTACTGAATCAACTTCAGATAATGACATTCTTTCTTTAACAACTCTTTCCATTCTTGATAATCCAATTCTAAATTGATTTTGAATTAATTCTCCTACAGAACGAACACGTCTGTTTCCTAAATGATCGATATCATCTAATAAACCAATACGTGCCATATGAGATACTCTATCTTCAGGAGCTAAATCGTATGAATTAAAAATATCAACTAGGTTTAACATATATGAATAAGCCGCAATCATATCAGAAATTGTGACATATTTACAATTTAATGATAAATCTGTACCAATAACTTTCATGACTTTTGTGCGTGATTCATCAACATAAACATTTAATACTTGTAAAACACCGTTACTTTCTAAACGAGGATTTGTTTTCATTTCAACAGTGTGAGCCCCAGCTTCAAAAACTGGTCTTAATTTATCAACAACCTCATTAGTAACTACTGTACCTTTTGTACATACAACGTTACCATCTATATCTTTTACATCTTCAGCTAAAATACGTCCAGCAATACGATCTAAAAGACTTAATTTCTTTTTAAATTTAAAACGTCCTGCTTTTGCTAAATCATATCTTTTTGGATCAAAGAATCTCGTATATAAAAGATTTGTAGCACCTTCTAAAGTAGCAGGTTCTCCAGGTCTTAACTTATTATAAATTTCAATTAAAGCTTCTTCTGTATTTGTTGTATTATCTTTTGCTAAAGTGTTCAAAATAAATTCATGTTCACCAAAAACATCGATAATATCTTCATTACTAGATAATCCTAATGCACGTAATAAGACAGTTCCTGGGATTTTTCTATTACGATCAATACGAACGTTTAAAACATCTTTTGCATCATTTTCGAACTCTAACCAAGTCCCTCTTGATGGGATAATACTACCTTCAAAGACAGTTTTACCACTTTTATCAATGGCATCAGCAAAGTATGCCCCTGGTGAACGTACTAATTGAGAAACAATAACACGTTCTGCCCCATTAATAATGAAAGTACCAGAATCAGTCATTAATGGGAAATCACCCATAAATACTTCTTGTTCTTTGATTTCACCAGTACCAGAATTGATTAAACGTAAAGTAGCACGAATTGGTGCTGCATAGTTTGCATCACGATCTTTACTTTCGTTTACTGAATACTTTGGTTCATCAAAAGCACAATCAACAAACTCTAATGATAAAGTTTCATTGAAGTTTGTAATTGGGTAGATATCATCAAATACTTCTTTAATTCCTACTTCTTTAAACCATTTGTAAGAATTTGTTTGAATTTCTACTAAATTTGGTAACTCTAAAGATCCTGAAATCCTAGAGTAATTACGACGAGTAATTTTGCTTTTTGCTGTAGTTGTTTGCTTTTCCACGAATTAACTCCACCCTTCTTTATCTCTATTAAACTGTTTTTGAGCGCACAAAAACGCTTGATTTTAAATATTAATAGTCATTATAGTATTTTAGATAAAGGTTTTGAAAAAGTCAATACTCTTTTTACAAAAAATAAAAAAAGAAATATTATCTTTTTACACTATGTAATAAGTAATATCCCTTATCTCTTTTTACAATTTCACAATTATCAAAAACTTCTTCCATTTTCTTTTTAGCCGAAGGAGCTCCTTGTTTTTTCTGTAAAATAACCCATAAACTTCCTTGATCATTTAGATGATCAATTGCTTTAGATAAAATTGTTGTGACTACTTCTTTCCCCGCTCTTACTGGAGGATTCGTAACAATAACATCGTAACTTCCTTGAACATTTTCATAAACATAACTTTTATAAATATTTGCCTGAATATTATTGTTTTTCGCATTTAACTGAGCAAGTTCAATGGCACGATCATTGACATCTACCATATCCACATTTAATTGTGAATAAACTTTATTAAGGCATATTCCAAAGGTACCATAGCCACATCCTACATCAAGAAGTGTTTTTTCATTTGTAATTTTAATATTGTCTAATAAAACACGTGAACCATAATCAATCATACTTTTAGAAAAAACACCATTATCACTTGTAAATAAAAGATCATATTTTTGATATCTAAAAACAAATTGTGATTGTTCACTTTTTAAATCAGTATTATCTGTAAAATAAT
>ERZ779894.3227-NODE-3227-length-12940-cov-2.769034_pt1 | contig 12940 bp, 10 predicted proteins | sample MGYA00511587_ERZ779894 | MGnify/ENA primary metagenome ERZ779894 (study PRJEB29588, sample SAMEA2160490) | human gut metagenome | biome: human gut; feature: human-associated habitat; material: faeces | place: Denmark | collected 2008/2010 ... | reverse complement strand
AGCCGAGGGCGGCGATCTGGCGATGGGAAGTTTTACGCGTTTTCCAGATCTGCTGATGATGGATGGCGGACGCGGACAGGTTAATATCGCGCTGGAGGTATTAAGAGAGCTTCAGCTGGAAATCCCGGTCTGTGGCATGGTAAAGGATGATAACCACCGGACGAGGGGATTGTATTATCAGAATGTGGAAATTCCAATCGATCGCCATTCGGAAGGATTTCAGCTGATCACCCGGATTCAGGACGAGGCGCACCGGTTTGCGATCGAGTACCACCGGAGTCTCCGGGGCAAGGAGCAGGTGCGCTCCGTGCTGGATGATATCAAGGGCATCGGACCAGCGCGCCGTAAGTCTCTGATGCGGACGTTCAAGACGATCGAAGCAGTCCGGGAGGCGAGCGTGGAGGAGCTGGAAGCTGCGCCACAGATGAACCGGGCAGCCGCCGAGGCAGTCTATATATTTTTCCGTGATGACAAGCAGGGGAAGATGTGATAGGATGTAGACAATAGTAAAAATAAAAGGAGACAAAAGTATGGGTGGAGTGACGATAACAGAACTGATCGATAAGATGGGGCTTCGCAATATGACGCCGGAGCTGGAGACGGACAATGTTATGCTGGTGCATGCGGATGTGAACCGTCCGGCATTGCAGCTGACTGGATTTTTCGACCATTTTGACAAGGACCGTGTGCAGATCATCGGTTATGTGGAAAATGCGTACATCTCGACCCTGACTCCGCAGCGCCGCCGGGAAATGTTTGACAAACTGCTGTCTTCGGGTATACCATGTCTGGTATATAGCCGCGGCATGGCACCGGAGGAGGAAGTGCTGGAGCTGTGTAACCATTATGGGGTTCCGTGCATGGTATCGGAGAAGACGACTTCGGATCTGATGGCGGAGATCATCCGCTGGCTGAACGTCAAGATGGCGCCGATGATCAGCATTCACGGCGTACTGGTCGATGTATTTGGCGAGGGTGTCCTGATTATGGGCGAGAGCGGTATCGGCAAGAGTGAGGCAGCGCTGGAACTGATTAAGCGCGGTCACCGTCTCGTCAGCGATGATGTGGTCGAGATCCGCCGCGTCAGCGATGAAACCCTGATCGGTTCGGCACCGGATATTACCCGTCATTTCATCGAGCTTCGCGGTATCGGCATTATCGATGTCAAGACACTGTTCGGTGTAGAGAGCGTAAAGGATACACAGTCGATTGACATGGTAATCAAGCTGGAAGAGTGGGATAAGGACAAGGAGTATGACCGCCTTGGCATGGAAGATCAGTATACCGAGTTCCTTGGCAACAAGATTGTATGCCATTCAATCCCGATCCGTCCGGGACGTAACCTGGCAATCATCGTAGAGTCGGCGGCAGTCAACTATCGTACCAAGAAGATGGGATATAATGCGGCGAAAGAACTGTACAAGCGGGTACAGGCGAACCTGGCAAGAAGAGATTAATGGAACGCTTCACGCAGTCTGATTCGTGTGATTTAGTGCGGAAATCCCGACTTGCAAGGGATGGAGCCGTTATGAAATGAATAAAGGAAAATAGATATGTCTAATTTTTATCAGAAACTTTGTGATGCCATCGGCGCTGCTTCCGTACGGGAGCAGGAGCCGATGAGCGCACATACGCCCTTTCGGGCTGGTGGACCAGCCCGCTATTTTGTGACCCCGGAGGGCGAAAAAGAGCTGGCGGCAGTGCTGGCGGTGTGCCGGGAGGCAGAGAAAGCGTATTACATATTAGGAAATGGAAGCAATCTGCTTGTCAGTGATGCGGGCTATCCGGGCGTGATGATCCTTCTGGGAAGCCAGTTTACAGAGGTGGTCTGTCCGGAGGGCGAACCGGGCGTCTATGAGCTGGGCGCCGGTGTGCTGCTTTCGCGTGCCGCCAGGGAGGCGCAGAAAGATGGAATGACCGGATTTGAGTTTGCAGCCGGGATTCCTGGAACCGTGGGCGGCGCGGCGGTCATGAATGCGGGCGCTTACGGCGGAGAATTAAAGGATGTGCTGGAATCTGTGCGCGTGATGACGCCGGACGGCGAGGTAAAAGAGCTTAAAACGGAAGAACTGGATCTGGGTTACCGCCACAGCTGCATCCCGGAGCGCGGATATATCGTTTTATCGGCGCGGATCCGTCTGGAGAAAGGTGATCCGGAAGCGATCCGGGTGCGGATGGATGAACTGGCAGCCAAACGGCGGGAAAAACAGCCGCTGGAATATCCGAGTGCCGGAAGCACCTTTAAGCGCCCTGAGGGCTATTTCGCCGGAAAATTGATCGAAGATGCCGGACTTCGCGGCTATCAGGAGGGCGGCGCACAGGTGTCGGAGAAACACTGTGGTTTCGTTATCAACCGCGACCATGCGACGGCTTCGGACATCGCGGGGCTGTGTGGGACGGTGCAGAAGCGCGTGTATGAGCAGTTTGGGGTGAAACTGGAGACGGAAGTAAAGATGCTGGGCTTTTAAGATATAGATATATAGAGTATGGAAAAGGGAGGAACAATATGCGGCTTGTGATCGTAACCGGTATGTCGGGAGCCGGAAAGACGGCGGCACTGAAAATGCTGGAGGACATGGGATTTTACTGTGTTGACAATCTCCCGATCCCGCTGGTAGGAAAATTTGCGGAGCTGGTGCAGAGCAGCAGCGGGGAGGTAAGCTGTGCAGCGTTGGGAATCGATGTCCGCAGCGGCGACGAGCTGGCACAGCTGGAGGGAACACTGAATGATTGGAATAACATCCAGTTTCCGTATGAGATCCTGTTTCTGGACGCCAGCGATGAGGTGCTGATCAAGCGATATAAGGAAACGCGCCGTTCCCATCCGCTGGCAGGAAAAGAGCGGCTGGACCGCGGTATTGCGAAAGAGCGCCTGAAACTCGATTTTCTGAAAAAGCGGGCGGACTATATTCTGGACACCAGCACGCTTCTGACGCGGGAGCTCAAGGCGGAACTGGAACGGATTTTCATGGGTCGCGAGCGCTTTTCCAGCCTCTTTGTGACGATCTTAAGCTTTGGCTTTAAATATGGGATTCCGTCGGACGCGGATCTCGTGTTTGATGTCCGTTTTCTGCCGAATCCTTATTATGATGAGAATTTAAGAAGCCATACCGGCAATGAGAAGGCGGTGCAGGACTTTGTGCGCCGCGGCGGGACGGCAGACGTATTTTTGGATAAACTCTATGACATGATTGACTTCCTGTTTCCGTACTATGTAAAAGAAGGAAAGAATCAGCTTGTCATAGCCGTAGGATGTACCGGTGGAAAGCACCGTTCAGTTACGGTGGCGAACCGGCTCTATGAGCGCCTCAAGGAGCACTCGGAAATAGGGCTTAAACTGGAACATCGGGACATAGAGATGGATAACCGGACAAAAGGGTAAACGGAGGTAGAGGACTTTGTCATTTTCAGCCCGGGTAAAGGAAGAGCTGTCGCATCAGCTGAGCAAGGCGAGGCACTGCCAGATTGCAGAGCTGGCGGCGATTTTGAGCCTTTGCGGCAAGATTCATATCGATGAAGAGGATCATTTCAGCATACGGATCCACACGGAAAACGTAGCGGTTGCACGAAAATACTTTACATTATTGAAAAATACATTTAATATTAAGGCGGACATTTCGATCCGGCGCAATGCATTTTTAAAAAAGAGCCGTTCTTATACGCTTCTGGTGCGCGATCACGAAAATGCACTCCGGGTGTTGGAGGCGGTCAAGATGGTGGATGCGCAGGGAAATGTCGGGGAAAACCTTTCGGTGGTGCGGAATCTGGTGATTCAGAATGCGTGCTGCAAGAAGGCATTTATCCGGGGCGCTTTTCTGGCAGCCGGATCCTTAAGCGATCCGGAGAAATTTTATCATTTTGAGATCGTATGCGCGTCGCTTGAAAAGGCGGTGCAGCTTCAGAATGTGATTCTGACATTCGACATCGATGCGAAAATAGTTGTCAGAAAGAAGTATTATGTGGTATATATAAAAGAAGGCAGTCAGATTGTGGAACTTCTGGGGCTGATGGAAGCGCATGTGGCATTGATGGAGCTGGAAAATATTCGGATCCTGAAAGAAATGCGAAACAGCGTCAACCGTCAGGTCAACTGCGAGACTGCCAATATCAATAAGACTGTTTCGGCGGCAGTCAAGCAGCTTGCGGATATCACATACATCCGTGATACGGTCGGGCTGGATTACTTGCCGGAGCTTCTTTCAGAGGTAGCACAGGTTCGTCTGGAGATGCCGGATGCAACCTTGAAGGAATTGGGGGAGAATCTGAGCCATCCAGTTGGAAAATCGGGAGTCAATCACAGGCTCAGAAAGATAAGTGCAGTAGCTGAAAGTCTCCGCGAAGAGCGGGGCGAGTAAAGTTAGGTTATTGTTCACAGGCAGGAATTTCCCAGGTGGAAAATTCCGTGCGATACAGTAGTGGCAGCGGATTTTGCCGTTTTTTTCGAGCGGGGCTCGATGAGGAGGATATTATGACAAGTAAGGAAATCAGAATTGGTTTGAGTTCAGGTCTGGAGGCACGTCCGGCGGCGATGCTGGTGCAGGTGGCAAGCCAGTATGAGAGCAGCATCTATGTGGAAAGTGAAGAAAAACGCGTCAATGCAAAGAGCATCATGGGCATGATGACGCTGGGACTGGCAGAGGGCGCGCACGTAAAAGTAACGGCTGATGGCAGCGACGAGGAGAGTGCGATCGAGGGAATTGAGAAATATCTGAGCAATCAGTAGAAATCCAGATTTCTGACCGTTTTTCGGAAAGAGACAGGGGACGCAATAGTTAAACAAGAGCTTTGATAGATGAGGGGGTGTCGTTTCGCGGGAAACGGCAGTCCCTTAAAAGATCTGAATGGGAGGAAAAAGGTGGCATTTACACATCTGCATGTGCATACAGAGTACAGTCTGCTTGACGCATCGAGTAAAATAAAAGAACTGACCGCCCGGGCGAAGGAGCTGGGGATGGACAGTCTGGCGATTACTGACCACGGCGTCATGTACGGCGTGATCGATTTTTACCGGGCAGCCAGGGAAAATGGGATCAAGCCGATCATCGGCTGTGAGATCTATGTGGCGCCCGGATCGCGTTTTGACCGGGAGGCGGGAAGCGGCGAGGATCGCTATTATCATATGATTCTGCTGGCGGAAAATAATACCGGCTATCAGAATCTGATGAAGATCGTCTCCAAGGGCTTTGTCGAGGGCTTTTATTATAAACCGCGTGTGGATGACGAGGTGCTGAGAACCTACCATGAAGGCATTATTGCACTCAGCGCGTGTCTGGCGGGCGAGATCCCGAGGTATTTGTCGAGAGGCATGTATGAGGAAGCGTGCAAGTCGGCGCAGAAATACCGCGATATCTTTGGACCGGACAATTTCTTTCTGGAATTGCAGGATCACGGTATCCCGGCGCAGCGGACGGTCAACCAGGGCTTGATGCGGATGAGCCAGGAACTGCAGATTCCGCTGGTGGCGACGAACGACTGCCACTATATTTATAAAGAAGATGTGGAATCGCACGATATTTTGCTCTGTATCCAGACGGGCAAAAAAGTCACGGACGAGAACCGGATGCGCTATGAGGGCGGGCAGTTCTATGTCAAATCCGAGGAGGAGATGCGTGCGCTGTTTCCGTATGCACAGGAAGCACTTGACAACACGCACAAGATCGCCGAGAGGTGCAATGTCGAGATCGAGTTTGGCGTGACGAAGCTGCCGCAGTATGATGTTCCGGACGGATATACGTCCTGGGAATATCTGCAGAAGCTCTGCGGGGAGGGCTTTCACAAGCGCTACCCGAACGACGATGGGACGCTGCGGGAGCGCCTGAGGTATGAGCTGGACGTTATCCATTCGATGGGATATGTCGATTATTTCCTGATTGTGTGGGATTTTATCCATTTTGCAAAATCAAACGGTATCATGGTCGGTCCGGGACGTGGTTCGGCGGCGGGCAGTATCGTCGCGTACAGTCTGGAGATCACGGACATCGACCCGATCCGCTATCAGCTGATTTTCGAGCGTTTCCTGAACCCGGAACGAGTTTCCATGCCCGATATCGACGTCGATTTCTGTTTCGAACGGCGTCAGGAGGTTATCGACTATGTCGTGCGGAAATACGGAAAAGACCGCGTCGTGCAGATTGTTACCTTCGGTACGCTGGCGGCAAAGGGGGTCGTCCGCGACGTGGGGCGCGCGCTCGATATGCCGTATGCACAGTGTGATGCGATCGCAAAAATGATTCCGGGTGATCTCGGCATGACGCTAGACAAGGCGCTCAAAGCCAGTCCGGATCTGCGTGAGGCGTATGAGTCGGATGATTCGGTCAAATATCTGATCGACATGAGTAAACGTCTGGAGGGGCTGCCGAGACATACCTCCATGCATGCGGCGGGCGTTGTCATCAGCCGTGCGGCGGTCGATGAGTATGTGCCGTTGTCCAGGGCATCTGACGGTTCGATCACGACCCAGTTTACGATGACGACGCTGGAAGAGCTGGGACTTCTGAAAATGGATTTCCTGGGTCTTAGAACCCTGACGGTTATCCAGAATGCGGTTCGCCTAGTGGAGAAAACGACCGGAAAACCGCTTGATATAGATAAGATCGATTATAACGATAAAAAGGTGCTGGATTCGATTGGAACCGGCAAAAATGACGGTGTGTTCCAGCTGGAGAGTTCCGGCATGAAAGGATTCATGAAAGAGTTAAAGCCGGAAAACCTGGAGGATCTGATCGCCGGTATTTCCCTGTATCGTCCGGGTCCGATGGATTTCATTCCACGTTATCTGAAAGGCAAAAATGACAAGGCTTCGATTGCCTATGAGTGCCCGCAGTTAGAACCGATTCTAGCGCCGACCTATGGCTGTATCGTCTATCAGGAGCAGGTTATGCAGATCGTGCGCGATCTGGCTGGCTATACCTGGGGACGAAGCGACCTGGTGCGCCGTGCGATGGCAAAGAAAAAAGCGGCAGTCATGGAGAAAGAACGCCAGAATTTCGTCTACGGCAATGCACAAGAGGGCGTAAAGGGCTGTATTGCGAATGGGATCGACGAGAAGACGGCGAACCATATTTACGATGAGATGATCGATTTTGCGAAATACGCCTTCAACAAGTCGCACGCGGCGGCGTATGCGGTTGTCTCCTACCAGACGGCATATCTGAAATATTACCATCCGGTCGAATTCATGGCGGCGCTGATGACCTCGGTCAAGGATAATGTTACGAAGGTATCGGAATATATCATGAGCTGCCGTCAGATGGGTATGAAGATCATGCCGCCGGATATCAATGAGGGCGAGGGCGGCTTCTCTGTTTCGGACGGCGCGATCCGCTATGGTTTATCGGCGATCAAGAGTATCGGTCAGTCGGTGGTGGATGAGATTGTGCGGGAGCGGACCGAACATGGAAAATTCCGCTCGCTGGAAGATTTCATTGACCGGATGTCGGGCAGGGAGGTCAACAAACGCACATTGGAAAGCTTTATCAAATCCGGTGCGATGGACGGGCTGCCGGGAACCCGCAAGCAGAAAAGTATGGTCTGCGGTTCGATGGTCGATCAGAAGAATAAAGAGAAGAAAAATACGAGGGAAGGGCAGATGTCACTCTTTGATTTTGCAGCGGAAGAGGACAAGAAGAGTTTTCAGATCACATTTCCGAATGTCGGAGAGTATTCGAGGGAAGAATATCTGGCATACGAGAAAGAAATGCTGGGCGTCTACGTCAGCGGGCATCCGCTGGAGGAATATATCGGCACCTGGGAGAAAAATGTGACGGCGAAGAGCTCCGATTTTGTTGTGGATGAGGAGACCGGTTCGGCGGTGGTTCACGACGGCGCGTATGTGACGATCGGCGGAATGATCACCGAGAAAACGGTTAAGACGACCCGGAATAACAAAATGATGGCGTTCCTGACGGTGGAAGATCTGGCGGGAAGTGTGGAAGTGCTGGTATTCCCGAAGGATTATGAAAAACGGCGCGATATGCTGATAAAGGATGAAAAAGTCTTTATCCGCGGGCGCGCATCGGTCGGCGATGAGCCGGTCGGAAAACTGATCTGCGAGCAGATTATCCCATTTTCGCAGGTGCCGCGCGAGCTGTGGATTCAGTATGCGGACAAGGACGCGTATCTGGCGGGAGAGAAAGAACTTCTCGACCTCCTGAAAACAAGTGATGGAAATGACACCGTGATCATTTACCTGGGACGTGAGCGCGCGAAAAAGGTTCTGCCGCGCAACTGGAATGTGCGGGCAGGCGAGGCGCTGGTGACGACGCTCAGCGAGATGCTGGGCGAGAAGAACGTCAAGGTGGTGGAGAAGCCGCTGGGGAAGATTTCTTCATAAGTGTTAAAATTTGCATTGGACATTGAAAGCTTTGGTAACTGGGCACGTATGTGTGAACAGTAACACGCTTTGGCGACATGTTAAAAAAATATCATAAAAAATCTTGAAATGACCTATAAAATGAATTACAATAAAATTGTTTGAAAATTGTGGTAGCACGCAGTGCAGAACAATTTGGTATCAGAAGGGTCAAAAGATTCGAAAATAAAACGGCTGGTTCACGGTTGGGGATGTGAAGCGGAAAGCCTTAGGACGGAGGAATAAGCGATGGCAAAAGAGGTTAAAACGATTGGTGTACTGACAAGCGGCGGCGATGCGCCGGGTATGAATGCAGCGATCCGTGCGGTGGTCCGGACTGCGATCAACAAGGGCATGAAGGTAAAAGGTATCATGCGTGGTTACGCTGGACTTTTGCAGGAGGAGATTGTGGACATGGACGGAACCAGCGTGGCAGATACGATTGGCCGTGGCGGTACGATCTTATACACAGCCCGCTGTCCGGAATTTATGACCGAGGAAGGTCAGAAGCGCGGCGCAGAAATCTGCCGCAAGCACAACATTGACGGTCTGGTTGTCATCGGCGGCGATGGTTCCTACCGCGGCGCCGGAAAGTTATCCGCGCTGGGAATCAATACGGTAGGTCTTCCGGGCACGATCGATCTGGATATTGCCTGCACCGATTATACGATCGGATTTGATACCGCGATCAACACGGCGATGGAGGCGATCGATAAGGTAAGAGATACTTCCACCTCCCATGAGCGCTGCAGTATCATCGAGGTTATGGGACGCCACGCGGGATATATCGCCCTGTGGTGCGGTATCGCTAACGGCGCCGAGGATATTCTGCTTCCGGAGCGGTACGATGGCAATGAGCAGATGCTGATCAACCGCATCATCGATAACCGGAAACGCGGCAAGAGACATCATATTATCATTAATGCCGAGGGCATCGGACATTCCGCGTCGATGGCGAAGCGAATCGAGGCGGCAACCGGCATCGAGACACGTGCGACGATCCTTGGTTATATGCAGCGAGGCGGCGCGCCGACCTGTAAAGACCGCGTCTATGCGTCCATCATGGGCGCCAAGGCGGTGGAGCTGCTGGAAAAAGGAAAGACCAACCGCGTGGTAGCGTATAAGCACGGCGAGTTTCTGGATTTTGATATTCAGGAGGCGCTGAATATGAAGAAGGATATTCCGGAAGATCAGTATGAGATTAGTAAGCTGCTGATTCGTTAAGGAATTTGATGGCTGCTTGTGAGGTGGGCTGGCATATGAACGGAGAACAGGCTTCTCAGGGATAAAGGGAGAGCCTGCTCTCCGTTCGTGCGTCAGCCCTGTTTGTGGGCAATGGAAAATGAAACAGATGGAGGTGCAAGAAAATGGCAGAAATGCAGAATCCCAATACAGATGGGGACTCCACCGTACTCTGCGGTGCGAATTCGTATGTGGAAAAATATTATCTGAATGAGCAGTTTTCGGGGCTGCCGGAGTCAATTAAGCAGGAATTGCAGATCATGTGTGTCATGTACACAGAGGATATCGGCGGTATTATTTTGCTGGAGTTTATGCCGGATGGCAGACTGCAGTTTAAGGTTGAGGCTGAGGAGAATGATTACCTCTTTGACGAGATCGGAAGCGCGCTTAAAATCAAGCAGTATCAGGCGGAGAAGCGTGAGCTGCTGGAATCGCTGGAGCTGTATTATAAGGTGAAGGTGCTGGGAATCCCGGCGGACGAACTGTTAGACGACGAGCAGATGGAACGGTATCAGGAAGATTAGAAATAAAATGAAGATTGGAAACGTAGAATTAAAAAATGCAATCGCCCTTGCGCCGATGGCAGGTGTGACGGATCTGCCGTTCCGTCTGCTCTGTAAGGAGCAGGGATGTGGTTTGATGTACACGGAGATGGTCAGCGCGAAGGCGCTTCTTTATAAGAACCGCAATACAAAGCCGTTATTAGAGACGCGGCCGGAAGAAGAGCCGGTTGCGGTGCAACTGTTTGGCTCAGATCCGGAGATTATGAGCGAGATGGCGCTGCAGCTGGAGGAAGGACCGTATGCCATCATCGACGTCAACATGGGTTGTCCGGTGCCAAAGATTGTCAATAACGGCGAAGGTTCGGCACTGATGAAGGATCCGAAGCTGGCAGAGCAGATTTTGACGGCGATGGTAAAGAAACTTCATAAACCGGTTACGGTCAAATTCCGCAAGGGATTTAATGATTCGAATATCAATGCGGTTGAGTTTGCGAAGATGGCAGAGAGCTGCGGCGTGGCGGCGGTAGCCGTGCATGGACGGACGAGAGAGCAGTATTATTCCGGAAAGGCGGACTGGGACATTATCCGTCAGGTCAAAGAGGCGGTTTCAATCCCGGTCTGGGGAAACGGTGATGTATTTACACCGGAAGATGCCAAGAGAATGAAGGAAGAAACCGGCTGCGACGGCATCATGGTGGCGCGCGGCGCGAAAGGAAATCCATGGTTGTTTAAACGGATTCTCCACTATCTGGAAACCGGAGAACTTCTGCCGCCGCCGACTGCGGAGGAAGTAAAGAGGATGATTGTCCGCCATGGGACGCTTCAGACGGAATTTCGCGGCGAGGAGATCGCAATGCGGGAGATGCGTAAGCACGTGGCATGGTATACGGCAGGATTTCCACATTCGTCGGCGCTTCGCAATGATATAAATCAGGTGGAGACGCTGGAGGAGCTGGAACGGCTGGTGGATGAGAGAATTTAAGAGAAGGATGAATGTGTGGAATCAAAACGATGGTTGTGTTACATGGGTGGACGAAATCGGAAGGCACAGAAAAAGCACGAAAATGTAGGATTTTCCCTTGTTTTTAAAGCCATTATGGCACTTTGTGATTCTTGACATTACACCAAGAATCATGTATAATAGTGCGATGCAATTATTAGGGGATTCAATGATGAATCGATAGAAGGAAGGATAGCTGTCATGGCAGAAAAGAAGAACATTTTAACTTACACAGGATTGAAAAAGTATGAAGATGAACTTCATGATCTGAAAGTAAATAAACGCCAGGAGATCGCACAGAAGATCAAAGAGGCGAGAGAGCAGGGCGACCTGTCTGAGAACGCTGAGTATGATGCAGCAAAAGATGAACAGAGAGACATCGAGGCAAGAATCGTAGACCTTGAGAAACTGTTGAAAAACGCAGAGGTTGTTGTTGAGGATGAGATCGATCTGGATAAGATCAGCATCGGATGCCAGGTAAAGGTACTGGACGTCGAAGAGGATGAAGAGATGGAATTTAAGATCGTAGGTTCCACCGAGGCAAACAGCTTAGATGGTAAGATCTCCAACGAGTCTCCGGTTGGTCGTGCCCTGCTTGGCAAGAAAGCTGGCGAGACCGTAGACGTAGAGACACAGGCGGGCGTTATCCAGTACAAGATTCTGGACATCAGAAGAGTATCATAAGTGCGAACAGTAACAGGAATACGAAGGAGTAAGAAAAGATGGCAGATCAGAACAAGAAGAATCAGCAGGAACCGGATATCCATCAGCTGTTAAAGGTTCGTCGTGAGAAGCTGGCAGAACTTCAGAATGCAGGCAAGGATCCGTTCCAGATTACAAAATATAACCAGACCCATCATTCTCTTGAAGTGAAGAAGCTTTATGAAGAGCATGAGGCAGAGATTCTGGCAGGCAGAGCCCCGCTGAATACAGAGGGCATGGATGAGGCTCAGGCAAGAGAAGCACTGAATGCAGATTATAATGAGAGAAGAGCGATCATGGATGCACAGCCGATTCACGTATCCATCGCAGGACGTATGATGTTTAAGCGTGTCATGGGTAAAGCGTCCTTCTGCAATATCCGTGATTTACAGGGAACCATCCAGGTCTATGTGGCAAAAGATGCAATCGGCGAGGAGTCCTATGCAGACTTCAAGAAATCCGATATTGGTGATATCTACGGCGTAGAAGGATTTGCATTCCGTACCAAGACCGGTGAGATCTCCATCCATGCAGAGAAGATGACCCTGCTTTCTAAGAGCCTGCAGATTCTTCCGGAGAAATATCATGGAATTACCGATACGGATATGCGTTATCGTCAGAGATATGTGGATCTGATCATGAACGAAGATGTTAAGAAGACATTTATCAAACGTTCCCTGATCCTCAAAGAGATCCGTAACTTCCTTTCTGGAAGAGACTTTATGGAGGTAGAGACACCGACCCTGGTATCCAATGCCGGCGGTGCTGCTGCACGTCCATTTGAGACCCATTACAATGCACTGAATGAGGATGTTAAGCTCCGTATTTCCCTGGAACTGTATCTGAAGAGACTCATCGTAGGCGGACTTGAGAGAGTTTTCGAGATTGGCCGTGTATACCGCAACGAGGGCGTAGATACCCGTCACAATCCGGAGTTTACCCTGATGGAGTTATACCAGGCATATACCGATTATGAGGGCATGATGGAGCTGACCGAGAGCATGTTCCGTTATCTGGCTGAGAAAGTGTGCGGAAGCACAAAGATTTCCTACAACGGTATTGAGATTGATTTCGGTAAACCATTCGAGCGTCTGACCATGAACGATGCCATCAAGAAATATGCAGGAATCGACTTTGACGAAG